>Ga0272443_10004016_pt1 | contig 16575 bp, 12 predicted proteins | sample SSMAcet12_FD_193581 | JGI IMG/M metagenome (GOLD analysis project Ga0272443, IMG submission 193581) | Marine sediment archaeal communities from Little Sippewissett salt marsh, Falmouth, MA, United States - SSM-Acet-12 | ecosystem: Environmental > Aquatic > Marine > Wetlands > Sediment ... | reverse complement strand
CTCGCTTTCACGTGCCCATGAGAATGTCCACGTCTGCGTTTCGGGATGATCGCCGCTTCCTGTCCGCGTTCTTTCAGAAGTTCATAGTTGTCGAACTTCAGAATTATTACTTCACTCAATTATACATCCATTGAGACATAGAGGGGTTGTCCCTGGCAACCATATGTCGTGCACTGACCGTTCGCATGCCAGCATTCGGAATGATGCGGCATACCGCATGCACTGCACACGGTGATATTCGCGCCGGGCTTGATTGGAGTCTGGCAGTACGGACAGGTTGCTCCGATCATCGATGGATGAAACGGTATCGAATTGGGCGGAAGAGGTTGTCCGGTGCCTTGTTGCTGTTGATACTGAGGGTTAGGTTGCTGAGGATATGCTGCATTGGGATTCTGTGGAGGCTGGTAGTAGCCGGGAGGCGGATAACCGTAACCGGGCTGATATCCATACGGAGGAGGAGCCTGCTGCCTTCTGCGATCCAGCACGATATCCTTCGTAGTACTGAACTGTGTTGCTATCCCGGCTCCGGCAAGTAAGAAAGTTAGAATCGAGAACGGTACAATGCTGTCCATGTCCGCATTAGATATTAACATCAGCAGGATAATTCCCGACGTAATATTCGAACCGCCTGCCAGTCCGGACATTAAGATCACTGATATCTTACGCTGAAAAATTCCAAACACACCTGCACCAAGGGCCAGAAGCCCTATAACTTCTTCAGCCGGGGGATTCATTGGAAACAACCAGATGATTGCCACTGATACAATTGTGGCAGCGCAGAAAAAAGTTCCTACCGGAACAATAAAACCACAGAGTAGCCCGCCAATTATTGCCCCGATAACCGCTCCGGTCATTTCCTCGGTCAGCATACCAAAAATTACGAAACCATAAAGCAGGCCCACAAGTACAATCGTCAACCGGTAAACCCTAAGTCCGAAAAAGCAGAACAATATCCCGACCCCGAAAGAAATCAGCATCGCGACGACTGCAGCGGTCTCATCCTGAAGGCCGTACTCCCACAACGGATTGTATTGCATCGACATACCCCCGATAACCGGGGAAAGGAGAGGTGCTTTCCCCTGATCTCCTGAATTAACGGGTTTGTACCATTAATCGACCTTCCCGGTCAATCTTTTTAACTGGATTATCAGGTATTTAACAGGTTTTACGGTCCGGGCATTACGTTGAGATAGTTGCCCTCACAGCCATAAGTCGTGCACTGTCCGTTCGCATGCCAGCATTCAGCGTGATGCGGCATACCGCATGCGCTGCAGACTACGATATTCGCGCCGGGTTTGATTGGCGTCTGGCAGTACGGGCAGGTTTGTCCGATATACGACGGATCGAACGGAATTGATCCGGACTGCACTGGATAAACTGTACCCGGATGCTGCTGAGGATTCCCGTATCCCGCCTGTGATCCGTACATGACCTGCCCCTGCTGGTTCTGATAAGATGGATGCACGTATTGTACGGGTGGTGGCGGACGGAACCTGTCAAGATAGACATTTTTCGAATTTGACGACTGAACGGCGATGCCGATCCCTGCAAGAATAAAGGTTATAAGAGTCAATACTGAGCCGGGAATGTCCATGGAATCGCCGGAAGAGATCACGATCAATAACATTCCGGTTGTAAAATAAATTCCACCTGCAAGTGCAGAGAAGAATAAAATAGTCAGCCTTCTTCTGTAGACACCAAATATCCCGGTAAAAATTGAAACTACCAGCATAAAAATCGCTGTGGCCTGGCTTGAGCCTGGAACAAGCAGGATCAGGAATAAAAAAGGACAACTCATACCGCATATGAATGAACCAAATGGGACAGAGAAAACCGCAATTAATGCACATACAAGTCCTGCAACAAAACCCGCATTAGGTAAGCCCGTCAGGGCTCCAAAGAACCCGTAGCCAAATCCAAGACCAGTCACAAACAACGTGAACCTGTAGAATCTGACCCCGAAAAAACAGAACATTGTTCCAAAACCCATGAGTATTAAACCTGCGACTACCAGTGCTGTAGTAGCAGTTTCAGAAGGGCTGGATGTTGGAAAATATGGAGGCATTTTCAAAAGTCAGTTTCTGCATTATATCAGAAATAACAAATGCAATTACTGCAATAGCAATTTCTCAACATTAGAAATCAGATAATAGTGTAGGTGCCGGGTTTTCTTAGTCCTAATCCGTTACGAACGATGTCAGTACCACTCGCCCGACGGCACGTAGAACTTGTGAACGATGTACTGGTTCCCGTATGGCGGCCCGCACTTCGTGTACATCTCGTTGGTGATATCATTAATCGATGCGCACGTCGCACCGTATCCCACGTTCTGCGTTCCCTCGAACAGGTACCAGATTTCACTTCCCAGCGCCGCGTCAACACGTGTTATACCGATCTTGCTCGCAAGAGTGCTGTAGGGCATATGAATGTTCGCGACCGCGCATATCTGCGCATCCTGCTCACCATCATGAATATCCCCGTTCGAGTCATGGTTATCGATGAAGATATCGGCGCGATCATCGCATTCCTGGCTCCAGATATCCGTCATCGGATTGCTGTTACCTTCAACACTCGACAGAAACGCTCCATTGCACTCGACCCTGTAGAGATACCCGTAGATCGATGCATTTGTGAGAATGTAGAACGCCTCGTTGTAATAATCGATCGCGAAATCGAAAACGAGTCCTTCCATCGCGGAGCCGTTCGTGTCCATGTCGAAACTGAGTCCGGTGTTCTCCACGTATGTACTGCCCGATTCCTCGTAACAGTGCATCACGTTGTTCTCGTCAAATACCCAGATTTTACCGTATTCGTCCGGACATACAGCCTGAATCCGCGCACCGACATCGAATCCGCTCCCGACCTCGGACATCGTCACCGTGTCGAACACATGGAATTCAGTATCGGCCCCCTCGACCGCCTTGGTTTTCTTCGGCCAGTACACTTCAACCGTCGGAAGCCCCGCGAGAACCGAGTTGTCGAACTCGACGTAGACTATTTTGTTGTCGTTCGTGACATCTATACTCATCGCCTCTACGTTGCTGACGTAGACCGTGTGGTTCGTGCCGATCGTATTGAGTTGCGGCGTCACGCACGCGATCGTGTCGAGTGTCCTGCAGTTGACCACGAGTCGGTTTGTTGTGTCGTGCAGGAAGTCCATGTCTATCGATGACTGCGCGGTGGTGCCATGATATACGGCGGGATCGAGATAGCACCACTGACCGGTCATTGTCGTTGGCGTCGAACTGAACGGATATGCCTCGTTCTGAACGTCCGGACAGCAGCTCTCCTGGTAGCCACGTGTTACAACAAGAGGTGTAGCCTCAACTTCAAACTCCCCGTCACTGATCCGGCAGTTTATCCTGTACGTGCCCTCCGGATGATCCTCCCATGCGACTTCCATGTCTTCATCCTCTCCCGTGATGCTGAAATCATCGTCCGGGGAACTGTTGTCGACAAGGCTCCACGTGTATGTCAGCGGGTCCCCGTCGGGATCATCGACCGTCACGCTGTAGGTGGAAGTATTGCAGTTCGTGACCTCGTCGGGGCCATCCACGCCCGACAGAACAACCGGAGGCTGATTTCCGGCCTCACCGGAAATCTCGAATTCATAATAGAAACACGCCTGAAGAACGCCTTCTGCGTCATTTGGCACACCGTAATCATTTCCGTAATCGTATCCGGGATACTCGACGACAACCCACAGCCAGTGGTTCAGGCCGTGGATGCTGTCGGGATCGAATTCAACATGGTAGGTGTAATAGTTATCCCCGAATCCGGTTGGTGTCATCTCGGATGAGCTGAAATCGTAGACAGTCGAATTCACATCGGTCGAAAGCCTTATCGTGTATTCCTCCATCGCTCCCGATGCCTGCGCGTACCAGTCGAGGATCGAGATATCAGCAATAAAAGAACCGGAACCGGCCGAGCCGTCCCAGTACATGGTCGAATCATCCATATTTATATTGCACAGAACCGCTTCCCGGGCGTTTGCCTCCGGGGGGAAGTCATCGAGGCTTCCGGGAGGATCGGGATCGTTCACGTTCGGCTCCCAGTTCGCTACCACCGCGTAGTTGAATGTAACACCGACTGCATCGGGGAACTGGATGATGTAATTCCGCCTGTTTGTGGTGGGAGTAAAGCATCCCCTGCCCGCATAACCGGGTGCCGTGAGAACGGTCCACGCATCGTCGGTCACCTCGACATCATCCGAGAAATACTTATAGGGCATCAGCGTCGCGGATGCCTTGTAACCCGGGGTCGCAAGCTGACCATGCACGTAGGAAAACAGCGGCATCGTCCCGTTGAACTCACTGGGATTGTACCAGCGCGTGTAACCGTCCGCGTTCAGAAGCCTCTGGTCGTCCGGACCGCCGTACGCAAGGTCGGGATTCCACTGGGCCGTAAGGCTTCCCTCCCCAATGAAAACACCGAGCACATCGAATCCGGTATAGACATCGAGACCCGGGAACGGGTGGCTCAGAATAACATCGATGTCAAACACGTCACCGTCTATGCTGTTGATCTCGACTCCAACTTTAGGTGGCGAACCGCCAAGGAAATTCGTGACGTTAGCCGAGAATGTTGCGGTGCGTAGCGGGATGATATCGAACGAACCCGTATCGCCGGAATATGTAAACTCATAAAGTCCCCACAAGCCACGAGGGGCCGCAACGGAGTTCTGAGCACTTGCGATGTCCTGCGGGAAGATCGGATCGTTCGTCATGCCGGACTGGCATCCCGCGACGATAATGATCGCGATTGCTACAAGGAGAAAAGCTGTACGCTTCATTTTGATTAACTCCCGGATGAATATTGTAATAGGTGAATTATAGCAAAAATAATGAAATATAGCTTCTCATAATTCGATTAAGAGAGCCTGCACCGGACATCAGACTGAATGACAATCAACCCTTGACATGACTTATTAATATATTTATAATAAAAAAGACACATGAGGAGGTGCTGAAGATGATGAAGCACACTTGTTACCCATTGTGTGTGTTAATTATCCTCGCTCTTGTATCACAGGTGAGTTCTGCTGATACGCCGACAGAGGAAAGGTCTCTCACGGATCAGATCGGTTATAACCTCCAGATGACATCGCTCGCGGTCGATTTTTACTGGAAGGATAATGGAAGGCTGCCGTCCTCCACTGATGAGCTGGTCGAATCGGGATTTATTCCGGATGGACTGACCAATCCCGTTACTGGCGATCTCCTCGATCTCTCGGCGGCTGAAATCGAGCCCGGAGGAATCAGGCTCTCCTGTATCGGGGATTCATCGGCGATCCTGGCATTCGTAATGGCGAACGGTGCGGAGAACGAAATATCGCTCGATTCATCGTTCTACACCGAACTCGCGGTCGATATTCGCAATATCAGGATGGCGCTCTACATGCAGTGGGCCGATATCGCCCTTAAGCAATACATGAAAGAGTTCGACGAGATCCCTGCAGGTATCGATGCTCTAATGGAAAACGGGTACTGGCCATATGAGGGTTGCAAGAATCCGTTCACCGGCGAACCACTGGAATTCACGAGTTCCGAAAATGGTGATATGTCATGGGAATTCACCGATCAGTTTGTGCGTGTGGTAGCGTACTTCATTGACGGAACTCCCGGACTGATACAGGTACCGTCTGAAACACTCCAGGGTGAATTATAAGTTAACCAGGCAGCAGCATTTATTTCACCGACATTCACAGACACGGACTGGCCAAAATGTCCCGTACTGTATCTATTGGGTATCAGACAGCATTCGTACAGATATATCTCATCAAAATCTTCCCGTGAATTTAGAAAAATAGGTGATTTCAGCTAAGCCCGCGAAAGAGCCGTGTACATGCGGGATAGCGCGTACGCCGCTCATAATCGGAGTTTCAGGGCTTTTGTATGCAGTTGCGTCAGATTAAGACCGGCGGATAAAATGGCCTGAATCATGCATGAATTATGTGTGAACGGCGCAATTAATACCAAAGAGAAGGGGGTATTAAGTAATATTGCTGTTTTCTGATTAAATGGAGGTGAACCATATGGCTAGAGCTTTAAAGCTCCGGCTGGATGAACTGGTCTTCACCTTCGATCTCGACATGGAAGAATACGGGCCCGACGTAGTAGACGTAACCGGCCCCCACCTCTTCCAGGATCAGAGTCGATCTCGCGCAGATAATTCATCTAATAGCATCGAATTCCTTGAAGCACAGGTCCAAAAAGCAATCAAGGAAACCGAAGAAGACGATTAATAGTAACCATTAGTAGAACGATTAAGTCCAAGTGAACTCACAGCCCCATAGCCCTCGGCGTTGGGGCTTTCCTGTTTTAGGCCCTGAAAACACGTAAAAATCATAGAATTCTGATAAAAAGCGGTGGAAATCCCTGATAATTACGAAAAAAGCTAAATAATCTGCAAAATATACTGCAAATGACTTGACAACAATACGCTAAGGCCTTACAATGTGCTCGTAACTTCTTAAAGGAGCTGGAGGAAAGTTATGGTAAACCTGAGAATAAGAAAATCCGAAACACCAGGGCGCAGAATTACAGGATGGCCGGATATGTCGGATATTGAAAAGGAGATCTTCTCCAACTTCCCGATGTGGTTCGGTAAAACTGCGGAGTCAATGGGCGACACATGGACCCCAAGCGTAGACATAATCGAGAAGGATGACTCGTGGGTATTCAAGGCGGAACTGCCCGAAGTCAACCCCGATGATGTTCACGTGACGGTCGAGGAAGGAATTCTTTCGATCAAGGGTTCCAGGAAGTTCGAGGAAGAGGTTTCCGAGGGAAATTACACACGGTTCGAAAGGCATTACGGATCGTTTGAGCGCAGGTTTAGCCTTCCTTCAGGCATCGACAGCGAGAATATCACCGCCAACTACAGGCACGGGGTACTCACACTGAGCGTTCCCAAGAAGGAAGAGGCCAAACCAAAGCCTATCAAGATCGAAGTTAAGTAAGACCATCGGTTCATTTAAATAACAGTAAACAATCTCCATTCAACCCTCCCAGGCGACATGGCCCCCGGTAAATCCGGGGGCCATTACTATTTTCACCCTGCTGACATGATGTATAATACACGTCCTGTGGCAGAGAGCTCCGACAAGCTTGTATGCGGCCAGTGCGGGACGGTTCACGATCCGCAGTTCCGATATTGCCTTCAGTGCGGTGCGAAACTGCCCGAGATTGAAAAACCGTCGGAAGATTCCGGGATCGAACCAACCGGCGTGAATCATGGCATCGAGCCTGATAAAGATTCACTCTACGATGAACCATCCTACAAAGTCCGGAGCGAGGATGTAGTCAAAACCCGTAAGTCGGACCAGGCTTCCCTTCCGGTCTATCTCGGTGGTGAGGAACCGGATGAGGATACCGAAGAAAAACCTCGCGACATTCCTCCGCCAAAAAAAACCATAGCAGCACTGTTTATTATTTTCAGTTTCCTGCTTCCACCTGTCGGCATACTAATAACGATAGTCGAGGCGATCGCACCGTCCTACCGCAAAATCATTATGCCCACCGTTGCCGCACTTGTAATAGGCGGCGGGATCTGGGGATGGGCGTATTTTGCCACCGAGAAGGTAAAATTTTACCATGATCCATATATTGTCCTGATGGAATATTCCGAGGCCCAGAATTTCGCAATGGAGTCATCGGGGCATTACATGCCGCTTCTGGAGCTCAGAATCCAGGGATACCTTCCCGCGGAGTTTCCACATGAAGGCCATGATGAGATAAGCATTATCGAGCATGTGATCGGGCCCACCGGCTGGATTGTCGAAGTGAAACATGGTGATGAAGAAGCGGAGGTTATAGGGCTTGAAAGCCTTTGGGCCGATAACACGGGTGAAATACGGCTTGGAAGCCTTGACGGCCCCCGGTACGAGCCCGATTCGCAGGTTATGACTGAACCTGATGAAGAACCAACCGATGAGGAATAGATAATGGCAAAAGATTGTCCAAACATTGAAATCAACAGGCAGTACTGCATCTGCACCTATTCATGCTCAAAGAAATACACATGCTGCGAGTGCCTTCACTATCATCGCAGAATGGGTGAACTTCCCGCATGTTTCTTTCCTGACGATGTAGAGAAGACATACGATCGATCGGTGGAAGCGTTCAAGCGTTCCCGGATGCGCACAAGTTAATATACGTACCGGGAAGATAAGAGTGCTATAATAATACTGATGCTGTAATCGCATGTTACGGTGCTTATTGTCTGTGTACCTGAAGTAAAATGAATGACGGCGGAAAAAATATAATTATCGTTAAAGGCCACCGCAGCAGGTACCGCGTTATCAGGAAACTCGGCAAGGGTGGCCAGGCATTTGTATACAAGGCTACCGACCTGTCTGAAAAGCGCAAACATGTCGCGTTGAAGGTTGTTAATTTCAAGGGCTGCACGGAAGAGGAGATATACGACAGCGGCACTTACAAGCGGTTTCACTGGGAATACATGCTTACAAGCAAACTTCGCCATCCACAGGTGGCGACCGCATCGGACTACGGCGTCGACACGGACCGGCAGATCGCTTTCATGGCCCGTAACTACCTTAACGGGCGGACACTTACCGAACTGCTGAACCAGAAGCATCAGTTCACAACAGAGGAAGCTAACCATATCATTCTGTCGGTTGCGGGGATACTCGAGTACATTCATTCGCAGGGAGTGGTGCACTGCGACATCAAGCCGTCGAATGTTTTCATGGAATACGGCGATCCGATACTTATAGATTTCGGACTTGCCGCCGGCGCTTCGGCATTCGGAACATATGAGCGCGGAATTTCCGGGACCATGGCATACATGGCTCCCGAGGTAATCGATCCCACGCTTCACAAGGAATACATGTACGCACCCAGCCGTGACTGGTGGGGACTTGGATGCGTCGCGTACAATATTTTCACCGGTAAGAGAATGTACAGGGGGAATTCCGAATCCACGAGGCTCCGTGTCGAGATAATGAAGGCCCGCGAGCAGAAGCTTATACAGAAGGCACTTTCAGGACATGAAACGTTCCCGGTTGTGAAGGCTCTTCTCGAAAGAGATCCCACAAAGCGTCCTTCATCAAGGGCCGAACTGGAAGCAATCATTAACGAAACCCGGGAATCAGACTGACCCGTTAGCTTCATCGCCATCCGAATCATCATCCACGCTGCCTCTGGTATCGAAACTGACAGGAGGTGGAACTTTATTCTTACCACCCAGTTCACTCCAGCTTATCTTGCGCGCTTTGTTACCGGCAACAGCGACAATTTCATCGATCTGTTCCTGGATCGTTCCCGACGCAGGAAAAGTGGGGGACATTGGTTTTGCCTCGGCCCTGTAATGAACCTCTGTCGGGTAGGCAAAATCGACGTTCAGTTCGCGTGCGAGCCGTATGATATCAAGATAAAGCCTGTGCTTTTCCCTCAGCTCGGTTGCCCAGTCCGGGGTAATAAAATAGCAGTACAACAGAATATCAAGTGAACTTGCCGCGAAACTGTTTAGCCAGACGTGATAAACATCCTTTCTCGTGTAAGGATGTACACGGATTATCTCACGAATTCCTTCGCAGAAAGCCTCGATTGTTTCCGGGGGAGTCTCATATGTTACCGACAGTGTTGCGGTCAGCCTTCTCGACTGACGCTCGCCCATATTGTCAACATTCGCACTGATTAACTTTGCGTTGGGCACCGTGACAAGCGATCCGTAGAACGTCCTGATCCTCGTCGACCGGAATCCAAGCTCTTCGACCGTCCCCTCCACATCGTCAACGATAATCCAGTCACCAACCTGGAACGGACGATCGAACAGGACCGTTATAGATCCGAACAGGTTGGACAGCGTATCCTGAGCGGCAAGTGCGAGTGCGAGTCCGCCGATACCAAGACCGGCGATGAGGCTCGTGACATCGATATTGATATTACTCGCGACAAATACTATACCGAAAACTGTCACAAATACTTTGAGTGTTTTCCTTACAAAAGGCGCAAGAAGGTCATCGACCCTCGAATCGGTATCCCTCGCTCTTCGCTCGATAAATTCCGAGATGATGTCAACCGCGCGGTAGGTACACCAGACAATACCGGCTGCGGTCATGAACTTGACTGCCGCAAGAAGCATCGCGAGTACTTTCAGTTCAAGTCCCGACGATCCGAGAACGATCCACCAGAACCCGGACATGGCAAGGAATCCGAATGGTCTTGATGTGTTATAGATAAGCTCTTTATTGTCACCGATAAAGGTCATTTTAAGTGAAACGGAAAGCACCTTACCGACTATCAGCGGAACAACCCTGTCAATCACAAGCCCTAGAAGAATAATCAGAATGAGGAAGAGCCATTGCCAGTTTTCAATTCCGAGAAATGATTTTTCCTTCCATGAATCCGGCATGTACTGACGCAGTGAAAAACCTTCGCCGATCATACCGGCATCAACCAGTGCAGCGTGGATCTCGGGAGTTAAGTCAACCGAACCGGGACTGATCCTCCACGCACCATCCTCGCTTTTCGTAATCTCAATCGTCCCGCTATCATGTGTATAGACAAGCCCGCGCGGACCTTCAGGATCATCGGGAAGTACATCGACGAAATCTTTCGGGATAACCTTCAGGATCGCCCATAGTTTCTTCGCGACATCGTCGCCGTACTCCTTCACAGCCGCACCGGAGATCTGGGACAGGTCAAGACACTCGACAGCGTCCTGCAGCGCCGATGTCGAACCCGAGTCATACCGCTCCATCGCATCGGTGAAGGTCCGATACGTCCGGTAAGGCGAGGCAAGCTCCTGCGGAACACCCTCCCCGACTTCAAGTTCCTCAAGGCTGTGTATTTCAAAAGCCCCCGCTGACTCCATCGAGGCGTAGATCTCCGGAACTGCAAGAACAGTTTCCGTTGTGAAGAACCATGAGCCGTTCGGAACCTGGCCTATTTCGATATTTCCAGCAGAATGAGGAAAAACCCGTGCCGCATGTCCCTCCTCCACAACATCAATACCGGCAGGATCGAATTCAATCGTACTCAAAATCTTACTGAGTTTACGCGCGATATCCGCTGATGTTTCCTGATCCATATCCTCCGGGATGTTGAGACAGGCAATGGCGTTATCGATCGATGCCGCATCGCCAAGTACAACCTGCTCCATCGCCGATGTATAGGTATCGAAACATGCCCTTGCTGACGAGTACTCATCCGGCACGACAAAAATGGTCGATAATTCACCTTCAACAAGTTCCTGCTGCTCCGAAAGCCATGCGTGAATGTCAGGGATGGCATTGACTGTAGCCCTGTTAAACTGCCAGATTCCAGCCCTGCTCCGGGCAATCTCGATATCACCCTCTTCGGATGAAAAAACTTCGAAAGTCGATCCGGTCAGTTCGTCCGAAATTGTGGACGGTTGGAACGGTTCGATGTTGTCGAGGATATTTGCTAGTTTCCACGTTAAGTCGTCCGCCTGCTCCTGAGGGAAGTCCTCATCTATTTCCGGAAGATCCAGGCAGATCGCGGCGTCCGTAAGAGCTTCCGGATCACCGGTCGTGTTCCGGATCATTGCTTCACGGAATGTCGCGAAACATCTCAGTGGAGTTGCAAGTTCGGGTGGAACACCCTCGGGGATTTCCTCGAGAGGCGGGATATTATCCCAGGTCAGTACCGCATCGGGTTCAGCTCCACCCCACGAAATTTCCCCTTCCGCAATTTCCTGTGCGAGCAAGGGAAAAGCAATCGAGATGAAAAGAAGTATCCAAAGGTATAAAAGTCTGATGGGAGTTTTTTTCAGATTCATGTTTTCGGGCAGCATCCTCGCAGGTTGATAAAATGGATAATAACAGATAAACCCGCCACCGGGTCAAGTCAAACGTAACTACCTGAATTATTCGAAGCACTAAAAAAGCCATGGGCACCAGGCTCATGGCTTTATATAATCGATATTTGAGGGAATTATTCTTCGAACCAGACGTTCTCGATCTCGACACTCGGCAGGACCGGTGGGCGATCGAGCGCGCTTATCTCAAGTCCGTGAACTTCCGGAGCTACAAGAACGGCGCATTCATTCCAGTAAAGCGGAAGCCATGGAGCGTCCTCGTGAGTGATGCGTTCCGCCTCCGCGTAAAGTTCCCAGCGTGTTTCGGTATCGGTTTCGATTCCCGCCTGCTCAATAAGACTGTCAAATTCCGGACTGGAGTATCTCGTACCGTTACCCGGAGGTCCCCACTGGCTTGAATGAAGCAGAACGAAAAGGAAGTTCTCGGGATCGAGATAATCCGCGACCCATGTAAGCTGGAAGAATTCCGGCTCGCCGGCATCGACTGCCTCGAGGAAACTCGACCATTCGAGCGGACGCAGGTTAATGTTCACCCCGACACGCGCCAGGTTCTGCTTGACTACCTGGCAGATATCGGGTCGCGGGGGACGTATGTCGTAATAGAGGGATATCTCGGGAAGCCCTTCACCATCGGGATAACCGGCCTCGGCAAGAAGACGCCTTGCTTCTGTCTCATTGTATGGATAACCCGGAAGATTCGCGTTGTAAGTCCCGATACCCGGTGGGACGATGCCTGTCGCCTCAACCGCGAGTCCGTTCAGAATCGTGTTGATGAGATAATCGCGATCGATCGCGTAGCAGAACGCCTTCCGAAGCGTGGGATTATCCTTGAATGGCTCTTTCTGGCAGTTGAATCCGAGGTTGTAAACATCCACAAGCGGTCTTCTCACTACAAGCGCTGCTTCCTCCGGATTACTCATGATCTCGTCGTAAAGATCGGGTGGGATTTCTGTGTGATGCAGGTTTCCGGCGCGGAACTCCTGAAGGCGTCCGGAAGGTTCCGCGATGATCTTGTACGTAAGTCCGCCGAGTTTCGGCGCACCCATGAAATAGTCGGGATTGGCATCCATGACAAGCTGATTGTTATGCTCCCATTCCCGCAGGATCCATGGACCCGTGCCGACGGTAACCGATGGATTACTCGCGAACTCATCCGAGCTTCCCTCGATCACTTCCTGCGGAACCACGTAACATGAAGACATGCACATCAGTCCGAGGAACGGGGCGAACGGCTGTTCCAGCGTAAGTTCAAGAGTGTAATCATCGATGACGTTGATTCCCTCGACTTCCTGAACCTCGCCCTGGTTGAAGGCTGTAGCTCCCATGATCTTGTCCAGAACCCACACTCTCGGACTCGATGTATCCGGTTCGAGAACACGCCTGAACGAATATGCGAAGTCATCCGCGATAACTTCACGCCCGTTATGAAACTTCACTCCCTCGCGAAGATGGAACGTATAGACTGTCGCGGTGTCGTCGATGTCCCATGACTCGGCTATCGCAGGTACAATCTCGCCATCCGGGTTATGTTTCACAAGGCCGTCGAAAAGGGAACGTATAACCTTGTCTGAAACGGTATCCGTAACCTGCGCGGGATCAAGCGTGGGCGGATCGGTATCGAGCGGGAAGTAATAAACCTGTATTTCTGCGGGGGTGTCCCCATTATCGGTCGTTGTGGTACCGGGACATCCGGTAACCGGCAGAAGGCACAGGGCTAGCAGTACACACCAGATTCGTATTCTCATCGGTCTCTCTCCATTCGGTCGTCCTGATGATTAAATCTTTATACTGATTAAAAAGTGATTTTAGCATAAACAGCAGTGATGGTGTCATTCTGAGGGGATAATCCTGTACAGATTCAGAACTGGTTCCGATTCAAAAAGCGTTTCTGCGCTGTTCAACAGGTCGAGCACTCCACGATCGACATATACGGGCCTGTTACCGATGTTAAGTGTGATTATATGTCGTAATGAGGTCACACGATCCGATTGAAGTTCCCCGAGCAGCAACCTGTCGCCTGAACCGTACCGAGCTTCGACGTTCTCTCTGAACCATCCGGAAAACAGCCAGTCCAGCGCAACAACATCAACCCCCGGTGCAGCATCGAGTTTTTCTTCTTCGAGCGGGTTTTTAATCCCGCACACTGAAGCATAAAGCAGGGCAAACGTGTATCCGTCGGTTCCTGTTATCACTAGTGCGTCATCAGGAAGAACCGACATCTGGCGGTACGCGAATCCCGGTGCGGTTGTAACACCGGCCTCTGAAAGGTCCATGTCTACCCACCTTGTATTTAACGCGAAGGCGGAAAGTACGATAATCAATACAATCGGCAGTTGACCGAGTAATGGCCTGATCCTGATTAAGGATGTGTATAGCCACGCCACCCCGACCGACATAACAAGCGCAACGGGAATAAACAGGGGGTAGAAAAATATCTCGTAGTCCGAGACGCTGTAACCCGCCGCAAAAACGACAGCCCAGACAAGAAACAGCATGATACCCGGTCCGACAGCTTTAAATGGGGCTGTCCTCCATTTGAACACAAATATAATAAGTCCCGCCAAAAACAGGAGCAAGCCGAGAACACCGAAATACTGATTCCAGTCAAATGCTCCCAGTCTCGCGAAAAATTCCGCAGCCGTGACGCCAAACGCCCTGTCCACATACTGTGCAGCGGACACATGCCTTGCAAGGGCACCGAATGTTTCCGGATTACCCCAGTCGAGTGGCGGGTTCTGAGCACTTCTGAGCGGAAGATACAGGTAAAGGAGAAATCCGGGAATCACGGACAGTATAAATATCAACATTGTCCGAACCAGGTTTTTATTTCTGACAAGAAATAAAACCAGGAGTACGGGAAGGAATAATGCCAGGCCCGAAACATGATGCGCCCCGACAATACCGAGTGTCAGTCCGAGTAGAACAACGCATCGCATCGAATGCCGGGAATTCCCTGTAACAGAGAACCGCAAATACTTTACAAGCAGATACCATGTAATCGCCTGGAGCAGCAGAGCAAGTGAATAAACTTCGACAACGACCGCCTGCGACCAGGTAATCGGGTTTAACATGAGAATCATGGATACCGCGACCGCTATCAAACCCCTCGAAAAACCTGTAAGCCTGCGTCCCGAATCGACAATCGTGAGAAAATTCGAACATGTGACTGAGGTTATGCCCACGGCCAGTGCCGCCGACACAACCGAAAACAGGACCATCACCCTTGCAGGTTCGAGCGATCCAATAGCCTGTATTAAAAGCCACCCGGTTAAAGTGTAAAGAGGGTATCCGGTCGGATGAGCGATTCCGAGCGTCGCGGCGCATGCGGCCAGTTCCCCTGAATCCTGGCTGTCATGAATCCACGTGATGGATGGTGCGCTGGTCAGGTAATACAGAAATAATGCGATTACTCCGGCAGTCCATGGAAGGATGCGTTTCAGGAGTACGGAGGCCCCGGATGCGGCGTCAGGTTCCGGAAAACTATCCGAAAGCGGGATTTTGCCGGTATTTTCCTCTGAATCGTTGATGACAGATTGTGTTATAAAGCGTTAGTTTTGTATAATATCACAAGGCGAAAGCCTGCTGCATCGGACATCCGGCTATCAGGCGTCAGATGTAGCTTGACATTGCGAATAAGTGTATAATATTTTACTCAATCAGGAGTATCCATACCACATTGTGGGGTTAAAACTATGCGCATGTACCAGCGCCTTTTAATGGCATTATTAACACTCTCAGTTGTCACGATTGTGTCAGCGACTGCTCCCATTTCCGCCGGTGATTACACGGTGTACTTCCAGTCCGACAGGGACGGCGACGCCGCGATCTACCGGGTGGAAGGAGACGACGCAGTTGCTGTCACCGGCCCCGGATGCCTTCATCCATCGGTAACAGCCGACGGGAGCATGGTGCTTTTCACACGACTTCAGGAAACTCTCTGGGGAACATTCTGGAATGTGTTTATTCTTGAAGGTGACAACGAGTACCGTCTGAGCACAAACGAAATATATGACGAGATGGAGCCCGTTGTCAGTCACGATGGTTCCTACGCGGCTTTCACAACCATGCGATCGGGTAACCTCGAGATCGTCACATTGCCGATTTACGAGGATGACCTCCAGTACAGGATCACCGAAAACGAAAAACCCGACGAACTGCCCGCGCTTGCAGCTGGCGGCGAATGGGTGTACTGGACCGGTCGCACGGGGCTTTATTCCTACATCTTCAAGGCTCCCGGACGTGGTGGCGAGGCTGTCAGGATCACCGAGGATGCAACCGCCTGGGAGGAATCTCCGAGTATTTCAGCCGATGGCAGGTTTATAGCCTACACCGGTGTTACACGGGATGAAGATTCCGAGGACAAAGACGAGTCCGATTTGATGGAAACAGAAGACGATTCAGATGAGGGCGAAGAAGAAGATCTTACACAGGACGAGGGTAACTATGATATCTGGGTCCTCGATACTGTAACCGGAGAAAGAACACGACTTACGATTAACGAAGCGTGGGATGGTAATCCATGCATTTCCGGAGACGGAGAGAAGGTCGTTTTCGCATCGGACCGCGACGGAAACAGGGAAATCTACATGATCAACAGGGATGGAACGGGACTGACAAGGCTTTCCGATAACGAAGCCGAAGATGATTATCCAACTATCACCTGAGGTCAGTACAATACGGAATACACCAGCGACCCGGACTGATCGGGTCGCTTTTTTTTCAGTAATCGCAGTCGGGAAGGAGTTTTAAGACGTAGGTATCGAACAGGCC
>Ga0272443_10004015_pt1 | contig 16579 bp, 14 predicted proteins | sample SSMAcet12_FD_193581 | JGI IMG/M metagenome (GOLD analysis project Ga0272443, IMG submission 193581) | Marine sediment archaeal communities from Little Sippewissett salt marsh, Falmouth, MA, United States - SSM-Acet-12 | ecosystem: Environmental > Aquatic > Marine > Wetlands > Sediment ... | reverse complement strand
GTTGAAGTGGCCGGCCTGGTGACTATCGCTCAATTTAGGTTATAGTATAATTTCTTCTAACGAATCCTAAGTTGATCGTTTCAACAAATGCTTTATGGTGTCAACTTTATACTATATAATGCGTTATGCTGAATTTTCTTACAGCGAACATCTCACCCGACGGGTTGCACGACCATAATGCAGAAAAATCGCATGTGTTGAAACCCTATGGGATTGTCGGTCAACTTAGGGAATATAACTCGTCAATTGCTTGATATGGCGCTATCAGCCAACTGATGAGAGCCAGCGATTTTTACGTATATTTACGCACTTACAATGCTGAAATAGACACACATACAGTCCAATAGATAATCCCGCCAATGTCAACAAAACATAACTGTACTCAGCGCATTGACCTGTCCATAGTGGTCCCGGTGTATAACGAGGAAGCGGCTGTCAGTTTATTTATAGACGCAATTAATAGAGTCTTTGATCAAGACACACATAGTAAATCGGAACTTATCTTTGTCAATGACGGCAGCAGCGATGGCACACTTAACACGTTGCTGAAATACCAGAAAAAAGATCACCGTATTCGTGTCGTTGACTTTACCAGAAATTTTGGCAAAGAATCAGCCCTGAGTGCAGGGCTGAAAGTTTCTCGAGGTGAGGCTGTTGTCCCAATCGATGTTGACTTACAGGACCCCCCGGCTCTCATCCATGAGATGCTGGACAAATGGCGGGAGGGATACGATGTTGTTTTGGCAAAAAGAACCAACCGTAACTCGGATTCTCTGCCTAAAAGGATCAGTGCAAGCTGGTTTTACAGGATTCACAATCTTATCGCGGAACCGAAAATTCACGAAAATGTTGGTGATTTCAGACTCATGGACCGAATTGTGGTAGACGCACTCAATGATCTCCCTGAATCACGTCGCTTCATGAAAGGATTGTTTTCCTGGGTAGGCTTTAACACCGTGATAATAGAATATTCCCGTCCGAAACGTTCTGCCGGGTCGACAAAATTCAATGGCTGGAAATTATGGAATTTTGCATTGGAAGGCGTAACAAGTTTTAGCACAGCACCACTCAGAATATGGACCTATATCGGTGGGATAGTATCATTATTCTCCCTGGTTTTTGCTTTTTTTATCGCCTTGAAAGTCATTCTCTACGGTGTGGATCTTCCCGGCTACGCGTCTATTATGGTAGCGGTAACATTTTTAGGCGGCTTACAACTCATTGGGATAGGAATTCTTGGCGAATACCTTGGCAGAACATATCTTGAATCAAAGCATCGCCCGCCCTATCTGATACGCCATATCTACGAACAGAAGGAATAGTTTTCATATGGATCTCAAAGAAACTGACCTATTAGGTGACGCTATTGTCAACCATTGGTATTATGTTTCAAAAGCCGAGGCAATGATGCGTTTTCTGGGAAAAAATACGCCAGACACTCTTCTTGATATTGGTGCTGGGTCAGGCTTTTTTTCCCGGTATATCCTGGAACGAACGGCGGCCAAAGCATCGTGGTGTATTGATATCAGTTATGACTCTGATACCGATTGCAATCATTCCGGGAAACCGATTCATTTCAGACGATCAGTTGGCAACCTGCCTGCAGATCTGGTGCTGTTCATGGATGTGCTTGAACATGTGGATGATGACATCGGATTATTACGGGAATATGCACAAAAGGTTCCGCGTGGCAGCAGGTTCTTCGTTTCGGTGCCGGCATTTTCTTTTTTGTGGAGCAAGCACGATGATTTCCTCGAGCATAAACGCCGCTATACTCTGAATCAGTTACAACGGGTGGTTTCTTCAGCGGGACTACAAAGTCAAAAAGCAAGTTACTTTTATGCAACTGTTTTTCCTTTGGCAGCAAGCATCCGGCTTGTGCAGAAATTTTTACCCCAAAAAAATCTCCCTGCCCGATCTCAGTTGCAACAACATCACCCGATGGTAAACGGTTTATTGAAAACAGTCTGTCGTGCTGAACTTCCTTTTTGCATGCTTAATAAACTGGCAGGCTTGTCCGCTTTCTGCCTGGCCGAAAACAGATGAAAGAGTTTATCTGGAAGGAATTAGTTTTGGCGGGACGCTTTGGACTCGTCGGTATCACGGCAACCTTGACGCACATGACAACCGTCTGGCTGCTTGTAAGTAATTACCCTGTACCTGTTCTTATCGCAAACGTGATATCATTTTTCATTGCTTTCGGCATTTCGTTTACCGGTAATTATTACTGGACTTTTCGTACTCCAGGGTCTCCAAGTAAAGCATTACTACGTTTTTTAATAATCTCAGGCAGTGCTTTTGTGACAAACCTGTTTCTTTTATCATGGCTGCTGTATAGAGGATATTTTTCACCAGCAACCTCTGCGATAGCTGCCGCTCTGATCATTCCTGTCTGCACATTTGTTCTGAGCCGATTCTGGGGATTTCGAAACCATGAATAACTCTCAGCATGCAAAAAAAACACCTGTTCAGCAGCCTCCTGCCCTTGTTCGCGGGTATATCAGCTTTTTTTCTTGTTGTTGGGCACAGGGTGTTGATCCCAACGAACATTGCGTGGCTTATAGATGGTGATCCTTCCACCAGTTACTTAGGCTGGCTTTTTTTTCGGAACGGCGACTGGACATTTCCTCTTGGCCTTAATCCTGATTACGGTCTTGAAATAGGTAACGCTATAGTCTATTCTGATTCCAATCCGTTACTTGCAATTTTTTTCAAAGCCTTTTCATCTTTTCTTCCAGAACCATTTCAATATTTTGGCATATGGCTCCTCGCTTGTTTTATACTCCAGGCTTGGTTCGGATGGAAATTAGCCGGCTTAATGACAAACAATCCCTTCATCAGAGCTCTTATATCCGGGTTTTTTGTTTTTTCACCTGCAATGTTTTTGCGGCTGACCAGTCATTTTTCACTCGTTGGTCATTTTCTCATTCTGGCTGCACTCTATCTGACCCTGAGAAAGAATAGTACTCCGCGCTTGCTGCCATGGTCATTACTCATGATAGTAACAACCATGATTCATGCCTACTTTTTAGCCATGGTATTTCTGCTTTGGCTCGCTGATCTTGCCGACAGAACCAGAAACAAAGAAATAACGTCTTCAATGGTTCGCCTTGAAATACTTCTTATCGGGATCTTTACAGCTTTCACCCTTTGGCAGGCCGGTTATTTCACTGTGGCTCATGGACTGGCCTCTGAAGGTTTTGGTTTTTTCCGCATGAACCTGTTGTCGATCATCGATTCTGACTCCTGGTCATTTATCCTGAAAAGCATACCCAATGCCAATACCGGTGAATACGAGGGATACAATTACCTTGGATTAGGGAGCATATTGCTACTGATTTTTGCTCTCTGCAGTTTATTGATTTGCAGTGCCGATATAGTAACAGCTTCTATAAAAAAACACCTGTGGTTGTTCAGCACATTACTACTACTGACTCTCTTCGCACTGTCGAATGTCATCGCAATAGGCTCAGTAGAACTGATATTGTATATCCCGCCAACACTGCAGAAAGCACTCAATATTTTTCGAGCCTCAGGCCGCATGTTCTGGCCAGTCTATTACATGATTCTATTCGCCTCCATTTATATTGTAATAAACAGTTATAAGAAACGCTACGTAGCACCTATTCTGATCCTTACATTAATCGCCCAGATTGCCGATACAAGCCCAGGATGGCTAACCTATAAAAAACGACTGATCACAGAACCTTCATCAACATGGAAATCACCGCTAACCCATCCTTTCTGGGACGATGCCGCTACAACATATAAGAAGCTGAAAATCGTTCCCCCCGGCAACGTGAGCCCGGATTGGCAGGAACTGGCAACGTATGCAGGTATTCACGGGATGGCCACAAATGCAGTTTATCTCGCCCGTATTGACAGAAAGGTTTTGGAAAACGAGAAAAAGAGTTTAGAAAACGCCTTTCTTCAGAACAAGTATGACCCTGAAACGTTATATATCTTTCAGGATAACTCATCAGAACGGGACTTAACTACAGAAGACAACCTGTTTACTGTCATACAAGGCTTCACTGTCTTTGCTCCGGGATGGAAAAATACTTTTGCAGGAAAAAAAGAGATCTATGCGAAATTAGATATTCCGGCTGAACAGGTGAAGAATACCCCGAAATTAATGAGCAGAGAAAAGCTGCTGTTTTCCAATGGCAGCAAGGGCATTAGTTGCCTGAAAACAGGATGGGCAAATGCTGAAGAGTGGGGTGTTTGGTCCAGCGATAGTTATGCGGAGCTTATATTGTCGGTACCGCCTACAGCACAAGGTTTTGTGATAGACGCCAACTGCTTTATTGATAAACACTTACCAAAACAATATATTGAGGTACTGATCAATAGAATCTCTGTAGCCAGAGTACATTTGACAACGTATTATGACAACAGTATCGATGTTCGTCTTCCGGAAACAATAAAAAATCAGCTTTTAACCACTGGTTCACTAAAAGTATCGTTCGTTTTACCAGATGCTGCACGTCCGCTTGAGATAAATGGGACTCAAGATACCAGAAAAATCGCACTTGGTCTTAAATCGATTACCATCTATTAAGAGCATCTGGACGTGCCACCGATCAATAAACCTCTTCTTCCTGGCGAAATTCCGTTTGCTGAACCAGAAATTCTTTCGGTTTCAGCGTTCCCAATGAGCCATGTGGTCGAATGGAATTGTAATCCTCCTGCCATCACCCGGTATCCCCAGCGTTTGCGCTCGTTGGCCAATTCCCGTAACCGCTTTCCGATCGGCTCGCTGGGATCCGGTTTGGGCTCGTAATATCAGCTCGAACAGTTCAACCCGATCAGGCTACAGAGTTTTCTCAGACTTTGCCCGAAGCTTTCGTGCAAATGCTTGACGGCATTGCGCATCACCGACGCCGTACTTGCGGCAAAACTCCTTGACCGACATTCCGGCCTCGGCTCTTTCAGGATAGCGATGATCTGTTCCGTACTGTAACGCCTGGTTTTCATGCGTGTACCCTCTTTGGTTGAGTTTCAGCATTTGTTTACAACCAAGTGGTCCGGTTTTTCGGGATCACATAAATATGAATATCTTGTCAGGAATCCGATGGAAAAGATGTCGAAAATTTTAAGGAGATCGGCCTGGACGGGTTCGAGTCGGAGCGCAGAGGTATGGAGGAATATTGGGCATCAGTTAAGGATGACAATAACAATTCTTTCGTTTTGACGTCAGCAGAATGAGAGAAGATCAGGGAAGAGAGGGGAGAGTATGTCCGGCTGATGGGATACAGCACGGAGGAAAAGATCGAGGTCGTTTAATTTATCCGGAATCGTAAAACGGTAAGCATGACATGAGCGATAATGTGATTGCAGAGTTGGCTGGTATTTCTAAATACTATGGTACAGGGGAAAGCCGGATCGCTGCTTTGCAGGATGTCAATCTTTCGCTGTCAAAAGGTGATGTTGTCGTGCTTGTCGGACCTTCCGGCAGCGGAAAATCCACCCTGCTGCATCTTCTCGGCTGTATAGACAAACAGGACAAGGGACGGATCGTTATCGACGGAATCGATACCTCGTCGAAAAGCCTTGAACAGCTGGCACCGTTACGGCTCGACAGGATCGGATTCGTTTTCCAGTCCTTCAATCTCCTGCCGGTTCTCACCACTTATGAAAATGTTGAACTCCCTCTTCTGTTCAAGAGAGTCCCGAAACAGGTTGTCAGGGATCGGGTCAACGACGTGATCGACAGGGTAGGCCTCTCCGACAAAAAGAGTCATTACCCCAGGCAGATGTCGGGCGGTCAGCAGCAGAGGGTTGCAATTGCAAGAGCTCTTGTCGGAAATCCTTCACTCATTCTTGCCGATGAACCGACAGCGAATCTCGACAGTAAAACGGGTGCCGATATTCTCGATCTGTTGATGTATCTTAACAGTCGTGAAAAGATTAGCGTTGTTGTTTCCTCGCATGACTCGGTGGTGCTGGAACGAATTAAAACCGTTGTTCACATCATGGACGGAAAGGTAACCGTTGATTAATTTTTGTAGTGTATGAACATTGTCAAACTTGCCGATATTTCCTGCAGAAATCTGTTTCGCAACAGCCGCAGAACGCTCATCACCGTTCTGGTCTCAGCAGCTGGCTTTGCTGCTTTGGCGATCGTTGCGGGATACATGGAATTTACTTTTTACGCTTTACGGGAAATGACTGTTTGCCGGGGTTTTACAGCGAGCAGCGGTACCGGGCACATTCAGATTTTCAACAGTGAATCGCTGAAAAAGGAAGAGCAATATCCCTTACAATACGGAATTGCTTCCGGTGATACGGTTCAGGCAGCAATTGAAACGGTCGATGATGTTTCCTTTACCATGCCCCGTATCGAGTTTAACGGGCTTGTGTCGAATGGCGACAAGTCTGTGTCGTTTCTGGGACTCGGGATCTTACCCGACAAGGAGGCGTCGTTGATACACTACTGGAATTCCCTGGAAAAAATTCCTGACACGGTGAAGATGGATGACTCTGTTTACCGAAAACTGAAGGAGACCGCGCCATATGGCGTTCTGCTGGGAGAGAGCATGGCGAAAGCGCTCAACGCGGGAAAAGGATCGAGCCTTATGCTGATGAGTACGACGGTTGACGGGGCGGTCAACGTGGTTGACGTGACGGTCGCGGGGATTATCCGCAGCAGCATGAAATCAATTGACGAACATTATCTCGTCACGCATGTCGAAACCGCACAGAATCTTATGCAGACCGACAAGGTGTCCAGAATCATCGTTGTGCTGGACAGGACGGAAGGGACGGCTTCGAACACGCCGCTTATTTCGGCTACAATCAACGTTAAGGCCGAAAACGCCTCGTTTGCGGTCATACCATGGGAAGATCTGGCTGAATATTACCATTCGATCAAGGATGCATACAATATTATCTTCAGTTTCACGGGCATTATCATCGTATCGATTGTTTTTCTGAGCTGTACCAACACCATGCTAATGGCTACGATGGAGCGGGTCCGGGAAATAGGCACGCTGAAAGCCATAGGCGTCTCCAACGGATGGGTTTCGCTGATGTTTCTGCTCGAGGGCTTTTTCATCGGGCTGCTGAGTGTCGTCCTGGGTCTTGTACTCAAATACGGATTCTCGGTCATCATCAACAATTCCGGTTTCCAGATGCCTCCACCTCCCGGAATGAGTTCGACATATCTGCTCAATATATTTCCTGCGACTGAGTTTCTACCCTGGATTACACTGTTGATCGTTATCTCGACGACGTTTTCAGGATTGCTTACGCTACTCAAAATCAGGAAAATTTCAATTGTAAAGTCATTGACACATGTATAGAATATTGCAGACCGTTGCCATTTTTGCTGTGTGTTTTACCATATCGGGAATCAAGTGCATGTCGTTCAGTATGCCGGCATTCAGTTCTCCATCTGCATCCGCTCCGGTCATCGAAGGAGCACAAAGCGCCGAAGAGCTCGTAAAGCAAGCCGATGCGGTAAGAGCCCCATGGCCGGGGTTTGCCATGCGTGCCGATCTTTCGTATGAGAAGTTCAATAAACGAAAAGAAGAAACGTTCAGGGTGTTTACCAGGGACTATGTCAAGACGCTTGTGAGCTATATCGATCCGGTAAAACAGCGCGGCAACATGCTGTTGATGATAAACGACAATATCTGGTATTATGTGAGCAAGACCCAGCGTCCGATGAGGATAACGCCGATTCAAAAGCTTTCGGGGGGAGCCTCCTATGGAGACATAACGCGTTTAAGCTGGTCGGGTGACTACGACCCGGTCATTGAGGGAGAATCACGGATAACCGTAAACGGCAAGACCTACGCCGGATGGCTCCTGAAACTGACGGCTCGCTCGAAAAGCGCAACCTATCATACCATGGATCTCTATGTAGACAAGGAAAAGGGTTATCCCCGTAAAGCAGTGGTTTATCTGCAGTCGGGCAAAAAAATGAAAACAATGTATTTCATCGACTACAAAATGATAGCCGGAAAAATGATGAACACAAGGATCGATTTCGTGGATCATTTGAGCCTGGATGCAATGACAAGCATGATTTTCAGCAATATCACCGTAAAACAATCACCAGATAGATTTTTCCTTAAATCTGCCTTACCTTCTTTATCGAGTGAAGCCGTCTACTGATCAATAAACTTTTAACTTCAGAGTTATGAACGTTATCAGGAAGAGATGCAACAGGCGTATAAATACCTTGCCTGGCAATTTGGTAAAAACGATAGTTATTTCACTCTTTTTTTTATCTGTGAGAGCACTGATCACACCGGTATTTGCTGAAGAAAAAAACTCAACATATACCCGAATTAATAATTTTTCCTATTCTTTCAACCTGCTTACTGAAGGAGAATGGATCGAGCAGAGCAGTTCGCTCCTGAACCCGGAAAATCTTTTACAGCTCAATGACAGACGTGCTGAAGCAGTTTTACTCGGCGAAACGTCATATAAAGGTTTTGGGGGCCTGCTCGAAGCCGATTTTCGTCTTGATTATCAGTACCTCCAGGGATCATCTTCTGATACCTTTGACAGGTCATTGTCAAAAGTCTCTCTGCATGAGTTGTATTATCAAACAAATGGCGGCTCGGCTTCTTTTCTGGCGGGACGAAAAAAAGTACGCTGGGGTGTTGGTTACGCATACAGTCCTACCGACCTGATTACACAACTGAAAAACCCGGAAGATCCTGATGACCGCTTGGGGGAGATCAAGGGAACCGATCTGGTCAGCGTCTCTCTGGTCAGTGAAAAGGGCCAACTTGACCTGATTTACTTCCCTGAGGTTAACTGGGCATTTGATGACTCATTCATTCTAAATAACCGGGCAGGCATGCGACTTTACCGTTTTTTTGACCCTGTAGACCTCTCTCTTGTGGGAATTGTGGACGAAGATGGTGACTGGTCAGCAGGCGCGAACACCTCCTTTACCCTGGGAAAAGCTCTGGAGTTGCATGCGGAGTACCTCTATACATCCAAAAACAACAGGCAATATCCTGATCCGGCAACAAATCCAGACCAGTTGCTCTACCCCTATGCAGCATCTTCCGGAGAAGGGTTTCACGACATGGTTGTGGGCGGCCAATATACCTTCAAAAGCAACTGGAACATTACTCTTGAATACCTTTATCACAGCTCCGGATATACATCAGCCGAGTTTGATGCAGCTCATCAGCATCTGTCCTATCTGAACGGGCAACTTGACAATCCGGCAGTTCAGGCATTGGCTGAGTCAGGCATCCTGGAAGCGGCATCCAGCTTTTCAAGTCCGCAACGCAAGCACTACCTCTTTTCCAGACTTTACAATCCCGAAGCATTGAAATCCTTATCGTTGGAACTTTACAGCTTTACCGGTATCGCCGATTGGAGCGGACTGGTGGTCTTCACACCCAAATACTCCGTTTCAGACTATTTTGACATCTATGTTCGCCTTGAAAAGTTCTGGGGTGGCAATGATACCGAATTCGGTCTCGTACCAGAGGATTTCAGTGCAATAGCCGGCATCTCGCTTTCCTGGGGAAACTAATGGGCTGCCCTCCGTTAAACACATAACAAAACCACTACGCTCAATACCCTCACGATCTCCAGTGCAATTTCATAGGAAATTGCCCCCCTCAATGCAGGTAGAATCAGAGCCATTCACGAATCAACGCCTCACCTCCATACTGAATTAAGGCATGGTGACCTTAACAAACAATCCGGACTCATATGGCGAAAAAAAGACTTGTAAAAAAGCTAATATGTGCGTAAAATAGATTATTGGCTTCTCAAAAAGAAAAATATACGCATATAACGCCCCAAAAACACTATCAAATTTACGAATGATAGCAAAAACCAAGTCTTAACCATTCAAAGTACAATAACCATGTATTACCGAAACTTCTCAACAACAGGTATTACCCGGATGCTCTCACGATCAATCAGCGGTTGGAACAGCAACTACGAGCTTGATTTTTCTACCTCACCTGATTCAGACAGATTTTCCTTTGGCCTTAAGGTTCACAAATCCATGAACCTGCCCGCAAGTTATTTTTCGTTTTTGAGCATGATGCAACTGGATTCGGTCACAGGTGATGCGAATGCAACGCTCAATATTACCAACCCGAATAACCGCTCTGTTACCGTTGACTTCAGCACTATCGATATCGAGGGCTTCAAAATATTGAACATTGCTGAAAATGTGACGGTAATTGCCGATCAGGAAGATATCAAGGATCTTCTGTTCATTATTGGAAAAGGAACCATTCGTGCGTCCGGGACTTCGGGCAATCTTGACCTGAGCGGCAAAACAATTTCGGTAGTGGTAGAAAATAGTTCAGCAGAAATGGATAGCGGCCATGGAGGAACAATCCTTGAAGGAGAGTTCCTGTTAGGAGGCAATGGCAACGATACGCTTGACGGCTCGGATCAAGCTGACAGGCTTGAGGGAGGCGCTGGCGATGATGTACTTTCTGGTGGAAACGGTAATGATATTCTTCGTGGCGGATCAGGGGTAGATGAAATGTATGGAGGCGATGGAGATGATACCTTTGTCATTGTTGGCGATCTTTCTGCCGGAGGAAAAATTGATTCACCTGAAGACACCCAGGCACTCGGCCAAAATCTCAGCGATCTGAACGGACTCGACCTGAACGAAGATCAGAATGGTGCCGCGGAAATCATTGCCGGAGGCGAGGGTAACGATACGCTCTATGTCTATGGCACAGCTGATCTATCAAATTATGACATCAGCGGTATAGAGGATGTTCAAATTCGCAGTTATGTCATTTTCGGCAAGGAGTTCTTCGAACAAGTAAGTGAAAACGGATTATCTATTACAGGCGATGGCTCAAGCGTTATTGAAATTGTTGGCGGCACAGCAACTGAGCCTCTTGTTATCGATTTAACAGGTCTAAACTCCGTTGATCTGAGCATGATTGGCAATATTATACTCGGAGAAAATGTCATCCTGAAAATCAACGACTTAAGTCAACTGGGCAATGCAAGGAGCCTGGGTGGAGAAGGCACTATCCAGTCTACAGGCAACAATCTTCAACTATCAGCCTCATATATGATTGGCGAGTCATTGACGTTCGATAATATTACAACGACAGATGCAGAAGTCATTAATGTTGTTTACGGCACACATAAAGACAGTGACGGCAATGGTGATTTTGACACGATCAAGGGTACGAACGGAAATGATTTTGTTAATGGCACGGCATACGACGACACAATTGACGGTCTCGAGGGTGACGATATTCTATCCGGTAAAGACGGGAATGACACTTACCTTGTTCACGGCAGTGGAACCAAAACAATTCTTGACATAAAGGGTGAAGACACTATCGACCTGTCTTTAGCAAATACTGGCGCTACAATTGATTTGACAGATGGCGGAAGTGCAGGAAATACGATCATTACACTCGGCGGCGGCTCACTTGCCATTACCAAACAGGCAATTGATCTATTTCTTTTACAGGATGTCTCGGGTTCCTTCACTGATGACATCATCCGTTTGAAACAAATTGTTGGAAGCAATGATGGACTTGCAGAAAACATCCTTGACATACAGCCCGACAGCAGATTTGGCCTTGGCATATTCGATCCGCCAAACGGCACTCACTACCAGACGCTTACACCCTTAACACATGATATAACATCCTTTAAGAATGCAGTAAACCAATTATCAACCTATGGCGATGAAGAGCTACTTGTTGCATTGCGAACAGTTGTAGAGCGAGCTGAAACTGCGGAGATCGGCTATGGTCGTCAGGCTTTGAGAATATTGCTTATTTCCACAGATGAAAGGTATAGTGAAGATATTCCAATTGATGTCCCTGCTTTATCAGCAGAGTTACATACCAAAAACATTTATCCTGTCTTTCTGGTAACAAGCAACTATGTTTCTTACTATGAGAACTTTGTCAATCAACTTGGTATAGGCGATGTCGTCGGGATGAATTCAAACAGCAGCGATATTCTTGCAGCTATCACTAATGCTTTTGCTAACTATAAAGTTGATTTCATCGAAAACCTTATTGGCTCTGACCATACCGATACACTGACGGGTAACAGCCTTGACAATACGATTGAAGGTAAAGGAAGCGGTGACACCATTAAAGGACTCGGCGGCAACGACATCCTTATAGGAGGAGAAGGAAATGACGTTGCTGTGTTCAGAGGCCTGAAAAGCGACTACACAATATCTCAAATAAACGATAGTGAGCTTGGAGAAGGGATCCGTGTTGAAGACCACATGGCAGGTCGCGATGGAACTGACGACCTGTTCGATATTGAATACCTCCGGTTCGAACAAGAATCTCCGGGGACAGCTGATACATCGACATCAGACTATGCTCCCACACCGCCAACAACAGTTAATGCCGAAGAGTTTTTTGCTGCAAATGGCGGGTATTATCAAACTTTTTTAAGCCTCAGCCGGGCAAGCTACAATTATTTAAATGGATTTTTTAGCAATTTATATTTAGATGAGCACAACTCTCCTAACACAAACGCCACTAATCAGCTAAATGAACTCACAGAAAACGGCCTACTATTATTAGATACTGAATTATTTCCAACCAACGATAGCGGTTGGATTATTGATAAAACTAAGATGTCTTGGTTTGATCTTAGCACAAAAACTGAAGAATATCTGATAAACGATGGATTTTATGTAGTCGAAGAAGATGATTCATATTCCTCAGTAGCCATGGTTGGAGTTATCGAAGATTCGTTATTTTTAACATTTCGAGGCACAACAGGAAAAATCAGTAAGCTTGCTCCTGACTGGATTGAAGATTTTTCTGGAATGGAGAATCATTACGATAGATATGGCGACCTTTTCTGGAAGATTGACGAGTATATAGAAAATAACGAAATAAACAATGTATACGTTTCTGGACATAGCCTTGGCGGTCAAATGGCCATGTGGTATATGCAAGAAAAAGCCACTTCTTCCTGGCCTGAACGTAGCGAATGGGCAGAAAACAACGTCTCATATGAAGCTGTAACTTTTGAAGCTGCCAACAAATTTAATCGAGTCACTAATGGCAATAATTTTACCAACTTTGAAATGAGAGGTGATATTGTCCCCGATCTTCCTTTGTCAGATGATTATGGAAGAACCATTCATCTTGAATATGGAGATAAAGATAATAAAGGCAATGACTTTACAGGGTTGGAAAACAGTCATAGTATAGATAACATAGCCGTGTCGTTTGACATAGCAATAGCAAACAATAATCCAGTCGATTGGTACTCAGAAAAAGATCACTGGAACAAGCAAATATATGTAGACACAGATGAAGATGGCGTAATATTCACCAATTCACCATCACGCAATGACAATTATGACAATTATGACAATTATGACAATTATATAACTGAGTTCACAACCGACCATCATACCCTTGTCATACAAGTTGGCAATGACTACACCTATGACAGTAGCTTACCGGACTCACAAAAAGCTCAAAATGTGATTTTGTCTAATTACAATACATTAATGGGATCGAGAGGCGGTACTATCCCAGCAACAAGTCATTTGAACGTAAATGGAGGCGATGCAGGGCAAGATGTTGAACTTATTTTTGTAGGAAACTCTGGGAATAACAAATTAACAGGTGGAGAAGGCAACGATATCCTTGTCGGCGGCTTAGGTGAAGACTTCATTTATGGAGGAAAAGGAAATGATATTATACATGGAGGCATGAATAAGGATATTGTAAGTTCGATATTGCCTGACAAACTTTATGCTCTTGTTGATGATCATGGAACCTTTTCATCTCTCTGGCCTTCTGATGAAACCTCATACTTAAGAGGAGGGTCTGGAAATAACACCTATTATGGATCAGAAGGGACTGATTATTACTTTATAGATATAAATAATACGGACTATTATAATTTAATCAATCAGTTCGATGATGAATATCGTAATCAAGATTACCTTGTTTTTGCCGCAGACCAATTAGAAATCACAATTTCAGGGGAAGCTTCAGGTCAGATTCTTGACGTTGATTATATTGAGTTACCAGATACCAACTTTATAAAGACAGGTGAATTATCTGACTATTCACCAGCGAACGATGCTCCGTTTTTCCTCTTGGCTCAAAATCAATATGACCTGTATTTTGATAATGATGGTAACGGCATATCCACGCCCAGAAAACTTGCGTCAATATTAACAAGCGATAACTTGGATTTCGATCACTTCGATGCTGATCAGATACTATTAGTCGAATCGTTTTCTGATTTTGATTCAGCGTTTGGACTAGCATAGCCCTTCTATTCTCTGTCAGGCTGCCCTGCCCTATGGGGCAGCCTCTTTTTTTTGCCTCTTCCATCGGTCATGCACCCAGAACCACTCCTCCGGGTAGCGGTAGATATATTTTTCAAGCACCCTGGTGTACCGAATGGTGAGTTCCTGAATATCTTTCCTGGAAAATGAGAGGTCGGAGGTATCGATCTCTTCAGTTTCAAGTACATATTTTCCGTTCAACCCGCTGCGGGACATAACCACAAACATGGGAACCCTGGCCCTGAGAGCAAGAAAAGCCGGTCCAAGAAAAACAGAAGCCTCTCTTCCAAGAAAATCCATGAAAAATCCTCCCTCGGGATCTGACTGGTCACCGAGAATCGTGACAATTCCTCCTTCTTTCAGAAGGGAAACCCCTGCCCTGAGAGCCTGGTTTTTATAAATAACGGTATTACCGAACAGAGAGCGTAAACGTTCGATCTCTCTGTTGACCATTTGATTTTTCAATCTTTTTGCTATAACTGCAATCGGAGCAACAAGAAGCCCCAGGCATACTCCGGTGAGTTCCCAGTTACCGAAATGGCCGGAGACAAAAACTCCTCCTTTCTTCCGGCCTTTCGTTTTTTCGATAAATTCATCGAGGTTCAAATCAATCAGCTCATCAGCATCATTCTCCCCTTTCAGCAAGGGCAACCTCAGCACTTCAAGAAGATTGACCGCCTGATTACGATAGACCTGTCGAGAGATACGTAAAATTTCACGATTACTTTTTTCAGGAAAAGCATACGTGAGATTCTCCTCGACCAGCTCTCTTCTGGTTCTGAGAACGTAGTAAACAAAGTCAGCGATACCCGATGCCAATCGATCAAACTGATTTCGGCTCAACCGCCTGACAACAAAACCAAGTAAAAGAAAAAGCCGGTAAACGATTGTCTGGTTAACGTGTAACCAGGTTTTTTTCAGAAAACTCATAACCCATAGGGTTTGCATGAAGATGGTCCAAGATTCGCGCCTCTTGAAGCGCTCAATTCAGATGATAACCTAAGTTGATCGTTTCAACAAATGCTTTATGGTGTCAACTTTATACTATATAATGCGTTATGCTGAATTTTCTTACAGCGAACATCTCACCCGACGGATTGCGCGACCATAATGCAGAAAAATCGCATGTGTTGAAACCCTATGGGATTGTCGCTCAACTTAGGGATAATTAATCTGAATAATTTTCATATTTATAAATAAATACAGATTGTAATCATTTCCGGACAAAACCATGTCATTAAAAGCAAAACAGCTGTCACAGGAAGCTGCAGCAGATATCCTGAAAGAGTGGAAACGACAGAAAAAAAAGACAGTCTTCACCAACGGTTGTTTTGACATACTTCATGCTGGTCATGTACAGTATCTTGAAAAAGCGAAAGCAGCTGGAGACATGCTCATTGTGGGGCTCAACAGTGACAGCTCTGTAGAACGACTGAAAGGAAAAAAGCGTCCGGTGGTGACCGTCGCTGAACGTTGCGCGGTGCTTTCCGGTCTTGAGGCTGTCGATGCTGTGGTGATCTTTGATGAAGATACGCCGGAACAGATTATAGAAAAACTGCTGCCGGACATTCTGGTGAAGGGGGCTGACTGGCCTCTGGAAAAGATTGCGGGGGCAAAAACAGTGCTGGATCACGGAGGGGAAGTAAAAACAATAGAATTCCTCGAGGGACTCTCGACATCCTCGATCATAGAGCGGATCATTGATGTATATTGCAGATAATGGTGATGGCGGATGATGTAAGAGTGTTGAGTTGTTGAGCTATTGAGCCATTGAGCCGTTGAGCCATTGAGCCATTGAGCCGTTGAGCCATTGAGCTATTGAAATAACGGAAGTAACGGGCATTGTCTCGATACCGGTTTTTCCCGTGAAGTGCGGGTATCTGTTTCACAGGGCCAGACCCCGGGATCCATCTTTGCCTTTTGACTCAGGGGAAATAACGTTCATTTTTTTGAGTCATTCCCGTGCCTGACCCGTGAAATTTGAGCATCTATTTCACAGGTCTTACACGGGAATCTATATTCTTGCCTGAAGTTGCATGGATGCCGGATCAAGTCCGGCATGACTTGACCGGGAGATCGGCGATTGGCAGAAGCAGACCTGTGTACCTGCACATGGCGGGTGATACATATGTGATATGTTCGTTACCTTGTTGGTAACAGTCCGTAATCGGTACCGGTTTTCAGGGGCATAAGGAATCTGCCGAAAGCGGAACAAAAGCATGAATATGCACAGACAGTAAACTCTTGGACAGAGTAAAAAAATACATTCTTGGCATTGCAGTCAGCATATCCGCGCTGATCCTTGTTCTTGCGGTC
>Ga0272443_10004014_pt1 | contig 16581 bp, 15 predicted proteins | sample SSMAcet12_FD_193581 | JGI IMG/M metagenome (GOLD analysis project Ga0272443, IMG submission 193581) | Marine sediment archaeal communities from Little Sippewissett salt marsh, Falmouth, MA, United States - SSM-Acet-12 | ecosystem: Environmental > Aquatic > Marine > Wetlands > Sediment ... | reverse complement strand
CTTGAGAGCTTTCTTGCTCGAATCTGCGAGAATAAACATCTTCAAGAACGAACACTTCCGATCTTGACATAACTAATAGAAGTCAGAACCAAAATGCCGGGTTTGTCAACAAGCCCCTTGCTGTGGGGCACCCGAGCCTCAAAAGGATGTTGATATGTAGGTCGGCGTTCCGGAGTGAGTGAAACGAACGAAGAAACCCGACACGCTCGCTTGTCGCGTTTCTCATCCCGCCACTGCGGGATTCGGAGCACGGCCTTGTGGGGCAAACTCGGTCCTGCTGCCACAGGCACAATCTGTCTGACATTACTTCCCCGGTATCTCTGACGTTACGATAATCCCTTTCGCACCGACTGTTACGATCATATCATCGCTTGCGATGATATCGTAGAGATCATGCAACACCCCGGAGTCTCGTGTCTCCCAGTTCTCCGTATCAGTTGAGGTTATTATTCTGCCGCTGTCACCGACAGCTATCAGCGTGCTGTCGACCGTGATGATCGCGTTCAAGTCGACAGTGACCGGCGAGGTGATCTCGGTCCATACTTGGATATCGCTCGACACCAGCATGCGACCGCTGTCACAGACCGCCACAAATTTGTTGTCGAGCATTGCGATGTCGTTAATCGAATAGTCCTGTGTCAGAGTGATGTGGTCCCAGTTGTGTTCGTACCCGGGGGATGATACCGAGATCACAGCGTGCGGACTGCCCTTGGATGTATCAATTCCAACGGCAAGGAAACGGTCGTTAACATAACAGATACCGTTATATGATCTCGATGTCGGGGCATCCACGATCCGTCCCCACGGAGATCCTGATTCACCGTGACACCCGATAATCTGACCGTCCGATCCAACCGCAATCGCCGAGGCTGCGCTTTTGCCCGCAGTTGCGATACCGACCAGAGTATCGGTAATGTATGCGTAAGCGGATGACCAGTTTTCACCATAAGCTGAACGAACGACAACCTCCGGTTCGATTGCAAGGAATACTATGCCGTTGAACTCAATATCGTAGATCGGATTTCCGCGCCCGGTTAAGCTCGATTCCCAGCTTATGCCCTGCTCGGATGAAAACACCGATTTATCTCCACCGATCAGAAAAATGCTGTCAGAGCGTGTGATCGAGTATAGATTCTCTGCTGAGTTGGATGATACGGGAAGCCAGTATTCGCCGATTTCTGTCTCCGGGGGAGAGGGGTCCGGTTTTGTACCGCTGTCGTCCTTCTCGCATGAGATTACCAGAGTCAGCGCCAGAATCGAGATTATCGCAGTATATAATAGTCCTTTCACGTATTTAATGTATGTGAATAAGCACTATTTCGCAAGAGTGTATAAAATTCGAAATAGAGGGGACTATCTGATATAGAATTCGTTACTTCTCAAGCCGGAGTCAGGGGAGAGGCACAGATATGGGTTTGTACCGTCAATTTCCTTGACTTTTCTATCGTTTTGGATATAATAATCGGCTGTTAATGCGATGATTAAACTGGTTGCGGGACTTGGAAATCCGGGCAGGAAATATGAACTGACCCGGCATAATTTGGGGTTCATTACTCTGGATCTCATTGCAGAACGGTATGAGTCGAGTTTCCGCTCAGGTAAAGGAGAATACAGGCAGAGTTCCGTTGTAATAGAATCGAAGAGCATCCTTCTGATCAAACCGATGACCTATATGAACTTGTCGGGTCATGCGGTTGCGGATGCCGCCCGATTCAGAGGTTTTGAGCCGAACGAAATTCTTGTTGTCTGCGATGATGTGAATCTTCCGACCGGCAGGATACGTATTCGTTCTAAAGGCTCCGATGGCGGGCATAACGGACTTAGGTCGATTATCGAACAACTCGGATCGGACGATTTTTCGAGAGTGAGACTCGGTGTCGGTTTGCCGGATAATCCGGATAAACCGCTTGAGGCATATGTTCTCGAGAAATTCGCCGGAGACGAGACAGATATAGTGGAAGAAATGATAAAGAGTGCGGCGGACGCTGTCGAGATGATTATATCGGACGGTGTCGAAACCGCACAACAGAAGTTCAATTAACACACACCCTGCTTTTCCCATGTGCGCGGGAGAAGCCGGAAGACCGAAGGGAGGTGCACATGCGGCTCTACGAGACCGGCATCATTCTGGATCCCCAACTCGAAGAATCCCAGTTCGACAGAGAAGTCGAGGACATCAAGGGTCTGATTTCGTCCAATGGCGGTGAGATTAAGAATGTCAATCGCTGGGGAATCAAACGCCTTGCCTATACTATCAACAAGAAGCAGCAGGGCTATTACACATTCTTCGTTTATGAGTCCGAGGGTGGAGTCCCGAAAGCTCTTGAGAAAAGTTTCGCGCTGAATGAAAATGTCATGCGCTTCATGACAGTGCGCGCTGACTGGCTCGAAGGTGCGGAGCAGGAGGAACAGTCAGAATCCCGAAACTCTTATGAAAAAGCGGATAATAGAGAATAATCCTGATATTTTCCATGCTTGAACGGGATTCTTACTGCAATTTAACTAAACAAATGAGGTTTGAATTATGCCAAAGATGGATTTCGGCGGACGAAAGAGACGTGCCGGACGTTTTGCTGATCTCAAACTCGACAAGATCGATTATAAGGACGAGCGGCTTCTCAGGAAGTTCACGACCGAGAACGGCAAGATTATCCCGCGTCGCATAACGGGAGTTTCCGCCAAGACACAGCGAAAGATCACTCGTGCGGTTAAACGCGCAAGACTGATGGCTCTCCTGCCGTTTGTCGAGGAGGCCTATAAGTAGGGGAGTCGGATGTCCTCAGCTCGAAATCGATTGGGCTGGATTGCGGTGGGAATGGTTGCGCTGTTCAACCTGTTCTACTGGATTCCACCCAGCATGTGGGCATTCACGATTGCGGCGTCATCCGGGTTGATCTTCCTGATCTCATCACGGAAGGTCTACATCGGTGCGGTCGTGATCCTTGTTTCTCTCGTTCTGCTGGCGGTTTCCACGAAAATCCTGCCCGGAACGAACCTGTACTATCACTCGGGATTTGCGCTCATGATGCTATACATACCGGCATCGTTGATGGGAGTCGGCATTAGAAACGGAATGTCGGCGTTTCGAAGTCAGCTAATGGCCATCGCGCCGTTTGTTGTGCTAATATCCCTCTACATGCTCGATTTCGGTGGTGTTAAAACCGGTCTCGGCCTGATAATCGATGATATGAGTGAAAATGTTATTGAATGGTACCGTGCAGCACTGCAGACAATGCCGCAGAAAGTGACTCCGGAGGAGATGAATCTCCTGAAGAGTTCGATTCAATCGGTGTTCGATTTCTTCTACCGGTTTTTCCCCGGGTTGATGCTCTGCTGGGCAGCCGGGATGAATATCATGGCGTACTTTTTTGCCGGTATGATGATTGGCAAAGATGGCGGTTTCTACCGTCAGCTAAGGGATTTCAGGCACTGGAAAGCCGGTCTTGTCAGCATGATCGTGCTTGCGGTATCACTTCTGATATGGATTGTGGATTTCAAGCCGTTACAGCATCCTATCGAGAATGTCCTGTTTCTGCTCGGAGTTGTCTACATGATCTGTGGATTTTCGGTAATCGAGTATTATCTGCGCAAGAGACGGGTTCACACTGCGTTGCGAGTCGTTACATATATCCTTCTGATTCTGTCCGGATGGTTTGGCGGCGGTTTGGCGGCAGCGCTGGGACTTGTTGATTCTCACTTTGATTTCAGGCGGGTTAAAGCCCGTGAGATAGGATAAAAAAGTACTTTGTCAGGAAGATGTTGAATCGTACCATAGAAAGGTAATACAGATATGAAAGTAATACTTAGAGAAGATATGGAGAACCTCGGCAAATGCGGAGAAGTTGTCGAGGTCAAGGATGGATACGGGAGAAATTACCTTATCCCCCGCAATCTGGCTATTCCGGCCTCGAAGGGCAATCTCCGTGCGATCAATGAGGTAACCGTTCAGAAGGAACTTCGCGACAAGAAACTTCGCCGCGATGCCGAACGGATCAAAGATCACATCGAGAAGATTTCCTGTACCGCCGAAGTTAATGTCGGTGAAGAGGATCGGATGTTCGGTTCTATTACGCCGGCTATCATCACCGATCTGTTGAAAGGTCAGGGTGTAACAGTCGACAGACGCAAGATCATGCTCGACGATCCCATCAAGGCGCTCTGTGTATATACCGTACCGATTAAGATTGCATCGGATGTTATTGCGAATCTCAAACTCTGGGTGGTGAAGAAGAGTTGACGGAAGACCAGGAAGGAAATGTGGAAATGGTCGAGGTCACAGTCAGTGGACTGGCTCTCGACGTTTCGACCAACGCCCCGGTAGTGATACTCGCTCCCCCGAATGATTCCAGAATCCTGCCGATCTGGATTGGTCACTATGAGGCGTGGGCTATTGCGATGGAACTCTCGGAGATTCCTTCCAAACGGCCAATGACCCACGACCTTCTCAAGTCCGTTCTCGGTGAACTGGATGCGGAAGTGGCAAAAGTCTCGGTGACAGAGATGAAGGAATCAACATTTTATGCCGTTATTTCATTAAAGAGCGACGGCAAGTCGTACGAAGTGGATGCAAGACCATCGGACTCGATTGCTCTGGCACTCAAGACAAAGGCTCCGATCTATGTCAATTCGAGCCTGTTTAATCTGAGGAGTATCGAGGATTCCGAGGAGCGGAAGAAGTATGATCCGGATGAGCTTAAGCAGCGTCTCAAAAATATCAATCCGGAAGACTTCGGCAAGTACTCATTATAAGGGACTATACCGTTTTATGAACAGAGTTGCGCTGGCGTTACTGTTGGTGGTGTGCTGTTTCTCCGCTTATGCAACCGGAGATGATAGCGGATCACGTTTTGATGATGTCGATTCCCAAATTGAATATGCTCAGTCGGTCTATGATAAGGACCGTTTCATTGAAGCCGCAGAGTTGTTTGATGCTCTCGCTCCGATGCAGACCGAACTCGAACAGATAAGCCGTCTTCGGTTCATGGAGGGAAAAGCGTGGTACTACGGCGGGGAGTTTGATCGCGCTCAGGCAACATTCGAGGGAGTCGCACGCGGAACCGAGAGAGAGCTGACAGCTTTCAGCGCTGCAAGTTACTACTTTCTCGGGAGAATAGGATTTGATAGAAAAAGCTATCTGGAATCCGCTGGGCAGTTCACGACCGCATTTCAACTTGCGCACAATCCCGATCTCAAGGAACTCTGTTACAATAATCTTATAAATCTCTCAATCGGCTATCTTTCTTACACGGAGCAGAAATCGCTCTTCTCCGGTATCTTCCGAATAGACCAGGCTCTGTTTGCGGATCTTGTCTATAACACCGCACAGAAATACCATCAACTCGGATTGCATCGCAAGGCAGAGCGCATACTCGATCTGTATGACTCCTATGCCGGAGGCGGTGATACACAGATACGGAAGCTTGCATCCGAGGTCAAACAGGAACTTGCGCGGTCGCTGGAGCTTGCACTTCTTCTGCCTCTCTCCGGTGATCTGGCGGCATACGGTCGTCAGATGGATGCCGCCGCTCATCTCGCGGTTCAGACGTACGGGGAAGCCGATGTCTCGGTAAATATCAAGCAGTTTGATACATACGGGAATTCGATCGTTGCAACCCAGCTTGCGAGGGATGTTACCTCATCCGGTGTCTCGGCGGTTATCGGACCGCTTACATCACAGGAAGCGGTGGGGGCTGTACCATACTCGGATTTCTGGTCCGTGCCGATGATTCTCCCGGCAGCATCCGAAAAAGGACTGACCTCGATTTCGTCCAGGGTTCTTCAGTTGACACCCACACCGGAAGAGATGGGCCAGAGACTCGGAGAGGCGGTCGAGAATGAACTCGGTCTCGATTCGGTTGCTATCCTTGCACCGAATGACAGCTACGGTAAACAGATGACCGATGGATTCAAGCGAATCCTTGCCGATCTGAATGTCGAGATATTCTTTGAAAAATATTACGCTCGCGGTTCAACCGACTACCGTCGTTTTATGCTCGAACTGAAAGAGGCCGTATTGCCGGATTCATTCGATTCGACGATATATCTGGATGAAGAGGGCGATACGCTCGAAACCGAAGAGATCGTAGTCGATATCCCCGCGATCTTTATTCCGGGTTACGCCGAGGAGCTGGAGTTCATAATTCCGCAGCTCAGATTCTACCGCATCGAAACAATCATCCTCGGAAGCGAGGATTTTGGTCGACAGGATATTATGGCTCTGAATGATACGAAGAGATATCCGACAATGTTCGTATCGAGAGCCGCCAAGCTTGAGACCGATACGACATGGATCAAGTTCGAGTACCTGTTCGCGCAGGAATCCAACACTCCGCCATCTTATGTAGCCGGAATGACATTCGATGCCGTACGGCTCGCGCTCAAAGCCGCAGATGCCGGAGGATATACTGCGGATGGTATCGCTGAGGGATTCAAGAAACTTGGCAGGGTAGAGGGCGTTACCGGACCATTCGAATTCAACGAGTACAATGAAAACATCGCAGTGCCCGTATATATAATCTTCGAAGGGCAGCTCGAAAAATGGACCCCCTGAGCACCGAACTCAGAAATAAATACGATAATCTACAGTCTATAATACGCTCATATAAGAAGGTTGCGGTAGCATTCTCCGGAGGTCTCGACAGCGGATTTGTGCTGTTTGCAGCACTCAAGACTCTCGGGAGAGAGAATATTCTCGCGGTTACCGCCGATTCGGAGAGTCTTGCGCGGGATGAACTCTCCTGCGCGGAGCGATTCGCGAAACAACTGGGAATCGAGGACCGTCACCACAGCATAAAAACCCGCGAAATAGAGAATCCGGACTATGCCGCCAATCCATCCAACCGGTGTTTTTTCTGCAAAATCGAGACACATAAACGGATTGGTGAGTACGCATTGTCGCGTGGTTTCGATATAATTGTCGATGGCTCGAATGCATCGGATATCGGAGATCATCGCCCCGGCAGGGAGGCTGCAAAGAGATTAGGAGTTCGCAGTCCGCTTCAGGAAGCCGACCTCAGCAAGGATGAGATCAGAGAGATAGCAAAATTGGAGGGGCTCCAAATCTGGGACAAGCCACAATCGGCGTGCCTTGCATCGAGAGTGCCGTACGGTGAAAGAATCACACCCGAGAAGCTTGCGATGATCGAAGCCGCCGAAAAATATCTGAGAGAATTGGGACTGAAACAGTTTCGCGTACGCCATCACGGACATATAGCGCGGATCGAGGTAGAGGAGGGGGATATCGGCAGACTGCTGGATCGGTCCGTGCGGGATAAGATAAACAGTGAATTCAGGAATATCGGATTTACATGGGTAGCCGTTGATCTCAAACCATTCGAGAGCGGCAGCCTTAATGTTCTTTTGAATACAGAGGATGGGACAGATGACGGATGATAAAAGCCGCGTTGCAATCAAGATGGTCGTAAACGGTCAAGTGCGGGAGGTTACGTTCGAGGAACTCGCGGTATCGAACAATCTTGCGCAGGAGGCGCTCGTACGGCTCCTTATCAAGAAGGGTGTGATCGAACCGAAAGAACTCGGCGAGGAGATTCAGGCTGTCAGCAACGAAAGATACCGCACGGGCAGCCCCCCGGATGGAGATAAGTAGCGGGTAAGCTATCGTCAGGAATAAAGGATTCCTGATCTACGATTTACGAGAACGGTACTTATCATATGTCACCCCTGCGCAGGCAGGGGTCCAGTCCTTGTCTGAATAGGCAATGTAATTTTCATATCAAATGTTGATGTCGGTCTTCATGTGGATCATCTACAGATTATTAGATTCGCCATATGCTATGACAATTTAGCATCCACTTTCTAACACCTTGCCTGGATTCCCGCCTTCGCGGGAAAGACAGGGTGGGTTCAGCTTGTCCGTTATTGTGGTTGGCGTACGTCCCCGTGCGCCAACAGAAGATGCTGGTGCACGAGGACGTACACCAGCCACGTCAAATATTATCGATGTCCACAAAGCTTTCTCAACCAATCCAGTGTTCGCACCAATAGTTGTAGCGCTCTATGCAGTTTTGGGCGACTATTCACCACGTATGCACGGCTAATGCTAATGGGCAACTTAATGGCATTGAATCGCGATGGTTATGCCCTTGGCCGGTGCATGAGTAAAGGCTGTCCCGAAAGTAGGTCGGAGTTCCGGAGTGAGTGAAACGAACGGAGAAACCCGACACGCTCATAACAAGATAGACATGTCGCGTTTCTCATCCCGCCACAGGCGGGTTTCGGAACACCGACTTTTAGGACAACCTTGGGATGTACACCAGCCACGAATTTTCCCACAGCAAGCTGTTGGGCACCCAAACGGAGTGTATGCTGTAACACGGGTGTCCAGAATCCACTTAGCTGATTTTCTCTATTGGGAACGAATCTTCCGTAAATACTGTCGTTTATTTGTTGATTATATCGGAGAAATGGCTAAAGATAGCATCGGAGAATATATCGACCGTAAGGTTGAATATACGCTACTGTGACAAATCGAACTCATCATTCGATAAATGATCTCTGGAGGTTTACTGTATGAAGAGGGTCGTGATCGTTACCGGGGCAAACGGCGGGATAGGATTCGCCACTGTCCAGACTATACTCGACAAGACAGAATACGATGTTCTCGCGACCATCAACCAGAACGAGGACAAGATCAAATCTCTCACGACGGATCGTCTTATCCCGTGCAAGTGCGATATTACGCAGGACGATTCCGGCGACAAAATACTCGATTGCATTGCCGCAAAAGACAGCCAGTTCGAAATTGTCGGTCTCGTTAACAATGCGGGAATCAACCGTGACTCGCTCTTTGTCAAGATGAACAGCACTCAATGGAAAGAGGTGATCGAGACAAACCTGAGCGCTCTCTTTAATGTCACCTACCCGATTGTTAAACACATGATCGACAACCAGCCGCCGGAGCAGGTAAAGTACATTGTCAATATCTCATCGATTATCGGTGAGTCGGGCGGTTTCGGACAGACCAACTACTCCGCAGCCAAAGCCGGGATACTTGGATTTACCAAGTCGCTCGCTCTCGAAACAGCACGGTATAACATACTCGTCAATGCAATAGCGCCGGGGTTCATTCTGACCCCGATGACCGCTGCGATTCCAGACAAGGTTAAGGAAATCCTCTACAAGAAAATCCCGCTGGGACGGTTTGGCGATCCGGAAGATATTGCAAACACTGTTATGTTCCTGCTGTCATCGAAATATGCAACGGGTGGTGTGTTCAATATCAACGGCGGTTTGTACACGTAATCTATGTACTGCACCGGGGAGGAACCGTGATAAAAAAGGCAATCAAGCAGATACTCCCGAATCGAATCGTCGGTTATCTGAGCAATACCAAAAGAGAACGTGAACGCGCCCGGCTGAAAGCCCTTACACCACTGATGGAGGAGCAGTTCAGGCGAATTGTAGAGGATGATCTCGAAGTCCATAAAGGCTCCGTTGTCTTTGTTCACAGCGGTATCGGCGGTATCCGTCCCGGTTTCACACCGGTTCGTCTGATCGAGTTGCTGCTCGAGATTGTGGGAGATGATGGCACGATTCTATTTCCCACATATCCGAAACTGACGTCGTATGAATTCTTAATCGCCAATCAGGTAACCGATATTCGGTCCTCGAAATCGTACACCGGGATTCTGACCGAAAAGGCGCGGACTCATCCCGATGCTATCCGCAGCCTTCATCCCACAAAATCGGTTTGTGCTATCGGCAAGTACGCGAGGGAGATGACCGCAACTCATCAAGAATCTCCCCGCCCGTACGACTCCTGCTCGCCCTACTACAAAACCGCAGAATATGAGGGCAGAGTGATAGGACTTGGAGTCGCTACTACGTATCTGTCTTTTACTCACTGCACGGATGACCACCTTAAGGATGAATTCCCGGTACAACCGTACATGGAGAAACTTTTCGATGGCCGCATTGTTGATTATGATGGTACTGAACGAATCGTGAAAACCTATACGCACGACAAGGCGAAAATGCTCCACGATGTACCGAAATATATGAAGAAGCACATTCCGGATAGCATTTGCCGTGATATGACGATAGAGGATCGGAGCTTTTTTACCGGTGACGCTGCCCGGCTGTTTGAAAGGATGGTGGAGCTTGCCCGACAGGGGATAACCATGTATCCCAGGTCGGTCTACAAGTAAGGAGCCAGAGACTTGCGGCTCGGTCTCGTATTGACAAACGACTGGGAACTCTTCGGTGACGGGTCCGGAGACTATTTCGAGATCCAGCACAGACCACTCTATAATCTTCTCGACACAATAGAAGCCCACGGAGCCAGGCTGACATTGATGGCCGAACTTGGTCAGCAATGGGGGCATCTCGGCATGGCACTGGATAATCCGAGATCCGCCGAGATAGCAACGGCGTGGGAATCCGCTGTCAAGGATACAGTACGGCGCGGTTCGGATGTGCAACTGCACGTCCACACCCAATGGCTGGATGCGAAATACGTTAATGGTGAATGGCGGCTCAACCTCGACCAAATTTCGATAGCGCGGCTTGCGGATGATACGATTGAAGAGACAATCCGACGGGGTAAGGATTATCTCGACAGCACCCTTAAGCCGATTGAGCCTGATTATGAGTGCATCGCTTTTCGAGCCGGAGCATACGCTCTTCAGCCATCCGAGAGAGCGGTGCGGAAACTTCTCGAAGCCGGCATATTGTGTGACACATCTGTAACGAAGGGTCTCGTGAATCACAAGCTGTACGACTTCCGAAGAGCGCAATACTGTTGCCGGCCATATTTCGTTCATACCGATGATATAACAAGTGAGAACGAGAATTCCGAGGGTCTTCTCGAAATGCCGATCTATGCGTACCGTGCGCCCGATACGGCTGTAATCCGCAAGGCAATCGGAGACTGGCAGTTCTACCGTCTCACTCTCGGCGCCAAAACCGACCGCGAGGATGAGAGATGGTTTGAGGAGAAACGGCGGGTCACCCTCAAACGGTTTCCTGCGAAACGTCGGCTTAAAGCACTCGATGATAATCCGCTGCATGACCTGCGCGGTTCGGGGATTAATACTCTCAGGTGGGGGTTGTCAAAAATCATTGGTAAGAGAACGATTCATCTCGATTATGATGGATTGCCACCGGATCTATTTGTCCGATGTCTTGAGAAAGCATTCACGAGCAGTGATCTTGCCGATCTTGTCGACACCGATGTCACCGTTCCGGTGATAGCGCTCGGTCATATCAAATCGATGCACAACCCGGATAATATTGATCGCATCCTGAATCTTGCGAAACGCAGACTTGGTGATCGACTCGTCTTTATGACACTCCGGGAGGCTGTCCGATATTGGCGCGAGTATATTCAGTCAGGAAGTCTTCGTGGATCGGAATCCCTGTGATCCCGACTCTTCTCTTGTAGATCAAAAGTTTTGACTTTCGACATGTTGAAACAACAAGGGTTTCAACCTACGGAAATTCGAAGAGCCTTATTCAGCCAATTTTCTATGTTTTCAAAATACGTCTTTTATAACCTTGCCTGGATTCCTGCCTCCGCAGGAAAGACTGGGGGAAGTATAGAACTGTGGCTGGTGTACGTCCCGTGCACCAGCTTTCTGGATTATGTTGGCGCACGATACGTACGCCAACCACACTAACTATACTATAGTGGCAGAACCACTAACGGGTCTGCTTAACTCTCCTGATTTATTGATCTAATTCCCGTCCGGGAATCGCGGGCGTACCGGTGTTCGCTTGAAGCCTTTGGCGTGAAGGAACGGGTCGGTGTTCGGATCGTACTCCTCACGGTCTGTATAGATCAACTGTCCCTGCTCGTTGACCCAGCGGTTCTGCCATTGGTTTGTCCCGGTCTCGACCTCATTTGTAAACGGATTGACATACTCTTCCTGGTCTGTCAGAGTGAGAAATGCGTCGTTGTGTATCTCGGCGTTTGTTTTTTGTCTGTGTTCCACTATTGCATTCTCGAGATTCTGGATTTCACGCTGTGTATTGAGAGCGATCTCGCCACGTTTGATCTGTCCGCGGATCTCGCCCGCAATCCACTGGCGATTGAGTATGACCGAACTCTGGATCACGCTGAATATTGATGCAAATTCGGATGTCTTTCCGATCGGAGTTCTATAGAGAAATGTCTCTTTGTTTCCCCACATTCCCGCGCCGATTTCACCCCAGTTTTCCACAACTGCGGTCATTGTCTCCTCGTACTTCGTTCCGTCTTCGACATACCGCAGGCTTACAACCGCCGCATCGTAGGAGAAAGTAAGGTACGGCATGGCTTCCCGAACCCGCTGCTGATACTGTCCTGCCAGATCGGGTAATGACCTGGTTTCGAGAATTTCGATATCGGAAGCTTGCGGGTGAGCATACGGAAACGCGAGGTTGACAATGAACTGATCTGCGGACATAAGCGGATATACGGTCATGCCATTCATGTTGCTTCCGGGCGGATACATCCCCATCTGTCCCGCCGGGGAGTTTTTTGCATCATAGAAGAGTACATCGGGGAGCCAGCGGATCATGGATGTTCCCGTATTGTCGGACTTGACCGCAAAATCGAGCTTGGCGGCGATAGACTGCGCCGCACCACCTGCGGCTGTAGGATCGACTCTGAAAATTCCACCCTCCGTAGTCCATCCCTCCGGAACGAGTATCGAGAAAGCATTCTCATTTGGTTCATTTACCCGATTGAATATGAATACATCCTCATGCGAGGCGGTATCGGTCTCGCCCGATTCGCTGTTACCACAAGCCAGTGTTGCGAGTATTAAGCAAGCCCATAGCAGATACACTATTCCCCGATACATATTTCTGTCTCCTCTATATGTGATTCCAGATTGGGATGTTATCAACTACACAGCGCCACACTTTTCTAATGCACTGCGTGTCGATTCATTTCCTTCGCGCGTTTGGCGATTTCCTGGAGAGCCTCTAACGATTTGTCGATGTGATCTTCCGTGTTGAACGGTCCCACCGAAAAACGAACGCCGCCGTGAATCTTGTCGATACCGAGTTGTTTATGGACGAGTGGCGCACAGTGGAGTCCAGTGCGCGTGGCAATATTGAAATCGACATCGAGCATTATCCCGACATCACCCGCATCGAGTCCATCGACATTTATCGTCACGGTTGCTATATGGTTGCTCATGCAATCGCAGCAGTATGCGATTACACCGTCGATTTTTCTCATACCATCGACCAGCTTCCGGGCGAGTACCATCTCACGCTCGTGGATTTTCTCGACACCGCCCTGATCGCGGATCCAGTCCTGCCCCGCCCAGAGCGATGCCACACCCACCATATTCGGAGTGCCGAATTCCATCCGGTATGGATATTCATCGAGGTGATATGGAAAAGCGGAGCGAACTCCCGTTCCTCCGCTGCGCGTGTGTCGAATCTCCACATCCTTGTGGACACAGAGACCACCGATGCCCGTACAGCCCATCAGAGATTTGTGACCGGTGAATCCAAGAACATCGACATTCATTTCTTTCATGTTGATCGGAAGCATTCCCGCAGATTGCGAGACATCAATAGCGAATATCACACCGGCCTCCTTGCAGATAGCGCCGATCTCTTTCACCGGCTGAACCGTGCCGATTACATTCGATGCATGGTTGACTATCACCAGCCGTGTGTTCGATTTGATGGCTTTCTTGAAATCGTCCGGATCGACGAAACCGTTCGAGTCGAATGGAAGATATGTCGCCTCCACTCCGTGATCTTTCACCAAGTGGTTTATCGGGCGTATTACCGAATTATGTTCGAGGTTGGTCGTAATTACGTGGTCACCCTCGGAGAGAATCCCCTGAATGATCAGATTGAGTGAATCTGTGGCATTATACCCGAAACAGAGGCGTTCGGGATTGATAACATCGCCGCCAAAGAAATGTGTAAGCCGTTTTCTGAGGTCTTCGAGAAGATTTCCCGCCTCAATTGCACGGTCGAATCCACTCCGTCCGGGATTTACTCCGCACGACTTGTAGAAATCGACCATGTAGGTATATACTTTTTCCGGCTTGGGCCATGATGTTGCCGCGTTGTCGAGATAGATCAGTTCATCCAATATGCACCCCGCATCACCGAAGTGGGATCCGGGGTTACACCCAAATCCCACTGATAGTTCATTTGAGAATGCAAATTAGGTATATACCGAGCCTCTGACAAGCTGTTTTTGCAGTTCGAACGGCTTCTTATTTCGAGTCGATCTCCTGCAGAATCACCTCTACGGCTTTCTCGAGCTGCATATCCCTGCCCTTTACTACCGTTTCATAGTCATTGTCGACCATGTAATCCGGCTCAAGCTGGAGGTTTTCGAGATAATTCCCACGGTTGTCGACAATACCAACTTCGGGTATACCGAAATAGAGAGATCTGTCCTGCAGTGTCTCCCACCAGACAGATGTTGCTGTGCCGGGAACCGGCATTCCGACCAGTTTTCCGAGACCGAGTTCACGGAAAGCCCAGGGGAAATAGTGAGCATCGGAATAATTACCCTCACTCATTACAACGATTGAGGGACGGTTCCATCTGTCCGATGGTTCCTCTCCGATTTTCTGTCCTCTCGGAACGTTACTTGCGTAAACCTTACCGCTCAGGAAATCAACGAGACGGTCGGTAAGATTACCTCCGGAATTGAAGCGGGTATCAACAACCAGACCCTCTTTATCGGCATACCTGCCGAGGATTTCCGAGAAGACATCGCGAAAACTCCGGTCACTCATACTGCGAATATGCACATATCCCAACCTGCCCTTGGACAATCTCTCTGTTTCAGTACGGCGGCTCTCTATCCATCTTTCATATAGAAGATTCCGCTGCTGACGCAGACCGATCGGTTTTACGATCTCTGTAAATTCTTCACCATTATCACGGAGTGTAAGGCGGACATTCTCTCCCACCTTGTGATTTAGAAGCGGGTAGTAGTTCATTCCCCTCTCGATAGGAACACCGTCTATCTCAAGAATGATTGTACCCTCGGTTATCTTTGATTCCGGTTTGGATAAAGGGGATTTGTCGATTATCTCTGCTATCTTGAGTCCGGGGCCATCGTAGTCGAGATCGAAAAATACACCGAGAACCGCAGTTTCATCTTTCCCCTTAATATTGGGAATATAACCGGCGCCTGTGTGTGAAGCGTTCAACTCACCGAGCATCTCCGAGAGGACATCCGCGAAATCATAATTGTTGTTTATGTGCGGAAGGAACCGTGCATATTCCTTTTTATAGAAATCCCAGTCTACACCATGCAGATCTTTACTGTAGAATTTCTCTCTAAGCTGTCTCCATGCATGCTCGAAGAGGTATTCCCGTTCGGCTGCCGGATCGAGATACATCTTTGCATTGTAGCTGATCGGTTTCTGGTTTCCGCTTGCTATTTCGATCTTGATCGGTTTGCCATCCGCAACCAGGAATACATTACTACCCTCGTCGTCAAGCGTAAATGATGAAACACGTCTGGCACCGAGTTTGGTGAGAAGCTTGATTTCGGAATCACGATGCTTGTAACTCCAGAGATCGTAGTTTTTCTCGAACCTCACCAGATAGAGCAGCTGTTCGCCATCCGGTGTCAGGAGAGCATCTGCCATGCGGGATGAGTGGATAGTCAGCTTCTTTGTTCGATTTTCTATCTCACTGAGGTCATATTCGACCGGATCGGGCAACTCTTTCGGTGTGAACCATGGCGACTTGTCTTCATCCTTGTCTTTCTCTTTATCTTTGTCCTTATCCTTATCTTTATCGCCGTTGTCTTTATCATCATCCTTCTCTGATATTTCCTGACGTTTTTTCCATATCTCGAATTCCGATTCATTCAGGTTGAATTTATACCACGACTCGGCGGTGAGGAAAGTCAACATGACATCATCCTCCGTACCCCAACTCCCGTGGTATTTCATTCCATAGCGGTTGGTGAGATATACCACCGCCGCGCCATCCAGTCCCCAACGAGGTCGGATGTCCTCATACCCGCTGTTTGTGATATTGATTATCTCGCTGTTTCCCTTCGCGGAAACCAGACCAACCTCCGCAGACCATCTACCACGATCCAAATACTCAACGAGAAAATGGCTGCCATCGGGTGACCATTCATACCACTGATCGCCATCGGCATACGAGTAGTTCACATCCCCGGGCATAATGACCCGTGTCTTGCCGCTTTCGAGATTGACCACTTTGAGAGTAGTGCGATCTTCGAGGTATGCCACCTCTTTGCCATCCGGAGAGTAACTCGGCTGGTACTCCTCCTTAGCTGTGGCAATGACCGGCTTTTCCTCGAATTCTGTTGCTACGTAGAAATACGGCTCGTTTTCATCCGCAATACTTATCGAATATACATCCCAGCTTGTTCCTCTCTCCGCAGCGAACAGAATAGAGCGGGCATCCGGAGAGAACGATATCGATCTCTCCTGCTGGGGAGTATTGGTAATCCTTCGTGTGTCACCGTGCTCAATGGATGTCACGAATATTTCACCTCGGATCACGAATGCAATCTCCTTGCCCGTAGGTGAGAGGGCGAGTTCTGTCGCTCCTCCCGGAGCTGAGATATATTTGGTCTCCGCTGTTGTCATGTCGGGGAGAATCTCC
>Ga0272443_10004012_pt1 | contig 16585 bp, 9 predicted proteins | sample SSMAcet12_FD_193581 | JGI IMG/M metagenome (GOLD analysis project Ga0272443, IMG submission 193581) | Marine sediment archaeal communities from Little Sippewissett salt marsh, Falmouth, MA, United States - SSM-Acet-12 | ecosystem: Environmental > Aquatic > Marine > Wetlands > Sediment ... | reverse complement strand
TCAAACAAACCGGAGGAAGAAAAGAAACCATCACCGAAACCGTCCTAAGAGAAATCCGAGAACTAGGAGAAGCAATAATCCTGATAGATCAACACCCCTCCCTAATCAGCATACCAGCCCTCGGAAACAGCTACACAACCATCACACTCAACCTCAAACACCGCTCAGACGTAACAGCCATCTCATCAGCAATGCTACTAAAAGACGAAGAAAAAGAAATAATCGGAAGACTACCAATCGGCAGCGCAGCTGTAAAACTTCAGGGGCGTTGGATGGAACCGTTTCAAGTAAAAATACCACTGATTAGCGTCCCAAAAGGAATAATCAATGATCAAAGACTGAAAGCAATCACGACCGGAAAAGGTTTAGCGCCAAAGAGAGAAGAAAAGTCAAAAGAAATTATGAAGATTGAAAAACTGCCAGAATTATTGCAAAAAGAAATTATTTTTTTGCAGGATATAATCAATCACCCATTTTCCGGTGTTGTCGAACGATATAAAAGACTCGGGACAAGCCGAAGAAAAGGAAATGTGACAAAAGAAAAACTATTAAATAAAAGAATCATTCAACAAGTGAACATCCCGACGTATTCAGGAAAGGTTGTCTTGATTGAGTTAACATCTCAGGGAATCGCTTCATTAAAACAAGTTGGAATTAATACAAAAAATAACAATAGATGGGGCGGTCTCGAACACGAATACTGGAAACACAAAATCGCAGAACACTATAAAAAAGCCGGATACAAAATAAAACTCGAAGAGCCAGTCAATGGATTCACAGACATCATAGCAGAGAAAAACGGTAAAAAAACCGCCATAGAAATCGAAACCGGCAAATCCGACTGGAAAAAAAACATCAAAAAAAACACAAAAAAAGGCTTCGACAAAATAATGATCTTTGCCACAAACAACGAAGCATTCCAAACGATAAAAAGATCAATAGAAGAGACACCTTTCGCAAAGACAGTCAGTATTCTGCCGGTTCAGGCGATTTTAACAACTAATTCCGGAGCTTCCGGGAAAATGGCGGGAAGTAATGGCTCTGAATGGAGAAAGAGACAAGTTCCAGAAAATTATAATAGAAGCCTCGGCAATAGCTAAAAATAAATAATAAACTTGATTTAAACACCCGAATTGATTATTTTATAATATAATTTAAGGGATACTTCATATTCATCCCTTTGGATTGGGCAAATAAATAGCATCATTGGGAAGGTTGCTGTGTTGTCTGATATTTTTAACAAAATTTTAATAATTCAGCGGAAAATTTTAACTAAAAACCAATATTATAGAAAATAATAATTTTTATAATCAGGAGGTCATAATGACAAAATCAATCAAAACTGCATTAATCCTAAGTTTGATTCTGGCCAGTTCTGTTTGCGCCCAAGACTGGAATACTCGGTCGATTGATTTGGCTAATGAGAGAAATACTCTTACTTGGGTGGATAGTCTTAATCAAATTAATATCATTTATGAATACTATGGTGTTTATCATACGAAATGGACTGGGAGTGGGTGGTCAAAAACTCTTATCTATCAAAGCGCTAATGCTGGTGATTTAGAGGTTGATAGTACAGGCACTCCTCACTTGGTTTTATTACATACAGGTATCAATTATCCATATTATTACTATATGGATGGAACTGGCTGGCACTCTGAGCAAATCAACGATGTTTCAATGCCAACAGTATTACCTTCAATTGCATTGGATGCAAACAATAACCCGCATGTAATATACAAGCTATCAACTAATTTGTATCATGCCTTTAAAGATACTACAACCGGTTTGTGGAATGATGAATTGATCTCAAATGATAATGTTGCGCCAGATTATGATGTAGCAATTGATAACAGCAATAATATATACGTTGTGTATAGAGCATCAAGCAACTATTTAAAAATGGCATACTATGATGGAGATTCATGGGGAATTCAATTTGTTGATAGTACATTTGGGGCAGGTGCATACTGTGAAATATCTATTGATGAAAATGATGTTCCACATATTTCTTATTATCATGAAACAGATAGTACTCTTAAATATGCAACATTGAGCAGTCCGAAAAAAAAGAAGTAATTCTTGGCATAAGTAATAAGATTATTATTTATTATAGGTGATCGATATGAATAATAAAGGAAATAGATTTATTACATCTACTGCATTGTTGGTATTTGTATTTGTTTTGTGGAATACGTCCTTGTTCGCACAAACTTGGGATATTCAAGAAATAGATACAACTGGCGATGTTGGCAAGTACACTTCAATCATACTTGATTCTAACAAAAAGCCGATTATAAGTTACTACGATGATGACAATGATGATTTGAAGGTTGCAGTATATGACAGTGCTTCTTCCACTTGGAATATAATTACAGTAGATAGTGTGGGAGATGCAGGACAGTATTCTTCACTGGCAATTGATACATTAGGGGATATTGTTTTTGGATATATATATACAAATCTACAATCGCAATCGTTTTTGAAATGTGCAAGCGCAATTGAGCCGTTGTTCAGTTGGGATTTTGAAGTTATCGATTCCAGCGGCGATGCGGGATGGTTTCCATCTATGTGGTTTGATACAAGTGGAAACTTGGCCATCAGCTATTATAATTACATAAATGAAGATTTAAGGCTGGCAGTATATGACAGTGCTTCTTCCACTTGGAATATAATTACAGTAGATAGTGTGGGAGATGCAGGACAGTATTCTTCACTGGCAATTGATACATTAGGGGATATTGTTTTTGGATATATATATACAAATCTACAATCGCAATCGTTTTTGAAATGTGCAAGCGCAATTGAGCCGTTGTTCAGTTGGGATTTTGAAGTTATCGATTCCAGCGGCGATGCGGGATGGTTTCCATCTATGTGGTTTGATACAAGTGGAAACTTGGCCATCAGCTATTATAATTTTTTTGATGGATATTTAATGTTTACCAGTAAAGAGAGCTCCTTGTGGAAGACCGAAATCGCTGATAGTGTAGGGAATGTTGGGGCCTATAATAACCTAACCTTTTCAGAGGCTGATGAAAATTGGCATATTAGCTACTTTGATGAGAGTGGTTCCACACTAAAACTCGCTGATTATTTGCGCCACAATGTTAAAATTATAGAAGTAATTGAACCTGAATCTGAGATTATACCAATCGATGTACCAGTAACGCCCCGTGTAATTATACAGAATGGTAGTAGGAATCCTGAAACGGGAAGTATTTTTTTTACCATCGGGGATATATACTATGGAGAGACCATATTTAATCTTGATACTGGTCAAGTAGATACAGCAATCCTACCTACATGGATTCCAGATGAAGCAGCCGCGTATTTGTATACATGCTCTCTCAGTGTAAATAGTAATGAATTTGCGGGTGACAATATTATAGATGGTAGATTATTTGTAACTTCGGAAAATGCACCCGAAATTCATTCTTTAGTCCCTAATTATGGTGTAAGCAATACCGAAGCGAATGTTACAATCTATGGTACCCGATTTGAACAGAATGTGACTGCCTGTCTTATGCTATCAGGAGAATCAGATATATTAGCTGATACTGTCGAATATATCAATGATACTTCACTAAATGTAATATTTGATCTGGCCAATGCTGTTATAGATCAATGGGATATTAAAATTTCTTATGTCACTGATGAATCATTTACATTTTATGACGGCTTCAATATTGTACTCTATGATGGCGATATTCTGCCATTCTGTTCTACGGTAGTGTTCATCGTCCACGATGGGAGCACAATTGAAATAGGAGGTGCGGTAATTCCCAAGGCAGATGAAGATCTTTTCATGGTGCTCAAGAAGACGAATTTGTCTTGGCATGATACTTGGGTTGGTGATATACAGCTTCTCGATATTGCAGGTAATGAGATTGTAAGCGCTACGGGAGGAAATGATGTTGCCTTCCAGATTGGACCGCCCTATTCAGGATTGATCCGATTGGTTATTCACGCCTATGATCCCGGTTCTGGAGAAGTAACTTTTTGCGACCAACTACCTCAATTGACATTGGGACAATGGTATGTGGGAGAAATACTACGTCCATTTGGTATGGATTGGGTACAATTCGATGTTCCTGAAGGTGTAACAACCCTGTATATTCAATCTGAGGGTTTCGGCGATAACAGTTACTTCGACGTGTTCTATAATCACATCAACTTCCCGACACTACTATGGCATTTTGATAATGATGGACAGGGTTATCACATCGAGGGCCAAATACCGAATCCACCTGCGGGCCGGTACTACATTCGATACCTTGACTCACACAACATTGGCGGTGATCCTCCTTCACAGGTTCGCGAGTATATGATTTATGTAGGTGCTGATATGGTTCCTCCTGATACTGGGCTCCCACCGACAATTACAGGACTATCTACGTATATTGGCGGGCAGGGGCCAGTAACGGTGATTGTATCTGGGCAGGGGCTGGATTCTGGGTCTACAGTATCACTGATCCGTGATGGATATACTGATATTTTTGCTGGCTCAGTATTCGGTAATTCTATTGGTGTTGAATTGGCGGCGCACTTTGATCTATCTTCAGCCGAGACGGGTGAATGGCAGTTGGTGGTCACTAATCCGAACAGTGAAGCCGATACGGCATCAGATGCGTTTTCAGTGGTGGAAGGTGGAGAATATGAGATCCAAGTGAACCTCTTGGGACGTGAATTGATTAGAGCTGGGCGACCTCAAACTCTCGTCCTAAGATGCACAAATGTCGGATCAGTTGATATACCATACTTGTATCTGGATATATCCACTCCAGGTGTTACGGATGTTGAGCTATCATACCCTGATATAAGTCATTTGCCACTAGAAGGACTCGATATAGATACATTGCCAGCTTCAATAGTTATAGACAATACTACGTATGCTCCTTTGCTTCTCATCGACCTGGCGGCAGGTTTATCTGCTGAATGCCTGATGAGAGTATACTCTGAAAATACAGGAGATTTTTCTATAAAAATCGAGGCGAGGGCAACTGATCTTGACGACTTTCTTGAGATTGAGAAGGCTACTACAGAGGCAATGAGACAATCTGTATTGTCAGATTCGAACGCACCAATGGGATGGTTAATACCGGCGCAAGATTCTACGGTTTGGTGGGATTCTTATTGTCAAGCGCTTGATTCAATTGGCGTCCTGGGGTGGCTGTCAGAGAAACACAGATTGCATTCTCGTTCTTGGCTGGATGTGACTGATCACCCAATATTTCAGGCAGGTGCGAAACTTGCAGTAGCAGGATTGAAATTCATATGGGATCATAGTCATGGTACTCCTTCATGGAAGTCCGCGACTGGATATGTTGCTGCAAAAATTAACTGGTATCTCGTCTGGTGGGAATTTTTGTGCGAGAAATATCCATTAGGATGTGCAAATATTATGGGCTGGTTTGGGCGTGAATCCTCCGTTGATCCTGAGGCAAAATATGGGCCGAGTGGTTTTGATATTGCCACAACTCCCCAGGATTCTCTTTCACGATTTGTTGCGCAAAGTAAAAGTAGCTATTCCTACAGAATTGATTTCTGGAATCATGAGGACGCTGGCGCTGATGCCCAAATCGTTATGATTAGAGATACACTGGACACCGATTTCGATCTTAGCACATTCCGATTCGATGAGTTTGGATTTCTTAAATGGTCCGTTCCTCTGGAAAGTTTTCAATATTTTGATGTTGATATTGATTTGCGGCCGGATAAAGATTTAGTTGTGAACGTAGAGGGGATACTTGATCCCGATCATCGGGCTGTCGAATGGACCTTCACTTCTATGGTGCCCGAGTCAGACACCCTTCCTGATCTAATCGGCTTCCTCCCACCTATGTCAGATAGTGGATATGAGATTGGTTGGGTGGATTTCACAATTGAACCGCTTCCCGGTTTACCACCGGGAACACAGCTGACGAACCAATGCTATAGTAACTTCGATTGGCAACCTCCCTGTGATACATGTCCACTTTGGACACCAGCTCCAAAGAATCGGCCATGGGTGAATACTATTGATGCTGATCCGCCAGTAAGCGAGGTTTTGGGCTTACCGACAACAATGGATTCCCTCTATTTCACTGTAAATTGGGTCGGTTCTGATACACTTGGTTCCGGAATAAAGTCATATTCAATATACTATGATATTGACACCAGTGGAGTTTATGAGCTCTGGCTTGAAGATACAAATATTACTTCCGCAGAATTTACAGAAACAGAAGATGGGAAAACATACAGATTCTATAGTATAGCGACTGACAACGTCGGTTATGTAGAGCCTGCTCCGGATTCATTCGATACCCGAACAACAATATCATTCCCATTTACTTGTGGCGATGTTAATTGCGATGATGCTGTTAACATATTTGATGTTACCAATTTAATCTCATTTTTATACATGGAAGGGCCTGAACCCTGTCATATGTCTCTGGCAAATGTAAATCATCGTGAGAATGGCGTTAATATCTTTGATATCACATACCTCATTGCTTCATTATACCTAGAAGGCCCACCACCTGATTGTATTGGATCAGGTAAAGAATTTGCCTCTACGAAACGAAATGTTACTTCTGATAGCGCGTCCATTGATTGTTCTATTAATGAAGGAAACAGCACTATCATCATAAACTCGCCATCAGAAATTCTGGGATTAGAAATGACGTTAAAATCAAAGGATGGAGGTACGGTATTTCTTGAATCTGTGATTGACGGAGTTAAATTATACAGTAGTCAGGATGGAGACATTATTACTCTTGGTATGGTTGATGCAGAAGGCCAGAAATTCATCCCTAAAAGCAAGACGGAGATAATTAAAGTTGATGGCAAGGTAGAAATCCTGTCGATACTTGCTGCCAACAAGTCATCACAATCAATCCCATTCAAATTCAATAATATCATACTGCCACGTGTATTCTCTTTAGACCAAAACTATCCTAATCCATTCAATCCAACAACTACTATTAAGTTCGCCCTGCCTAAGTCTTCAAATGTCAACCTGGAGATTTATAATATACTTGGAAGAAGAGTGACGACCCTCATTAATGAACAGCTTGATGCCGGATATCATACGGTAAAATGGAACAGCACCGATTCAGAAGGTAGAGATGTCGCTACCGGAGTTTATTTCTATAGATTAAAGGCCGGCGATTTTGTCAAAAGCAAGAAGATGCTACTGCTGAAGTAGTCTGTAAGATATTTATTATATTATGGGCCGGATAACCGGCCCATATTAAAATCATTTTATTCATGATATGACTATCCATTCTTTTTGGATATTGTATTGATTTTCACTGTAATTTGGGAGTGATGGAAAGAAGGTGGATTATTATTCAGGAGTAGTAACTGACCGTAACCTTTATATAGTAGTAATACTTTTCTGCATGTATGAAAGCGAAAAACAAAACAGCTATTGAGAAATTATGGGAATGGATGGAAAACAAGTTTCGAGATATAAACCTAAAATTGGACCATATATTATTCAGGCTTCGAGAAACAGATTCGAGGATGTATCAAGACGCTGCGGAGATGGAATATGTAGAAAGTGATGATGATATCAAAGGTATTTGAATATATCTCTATCCTTCATTTCCTGCTTAGGTTTAGTATTGGTTTTGAATAGTCCGATGTACTTATCTAATTTGAAAACAGATTTAGTAAAACGAGTTGAGAAAGTCCATCCTTCGCGATAGCAATGTTTTGAGTTGAACCTGGAAACATGGTCTATTAGGCCGAGACGTCGCATCTTAGATCTGACTATTTCCAATAATCTTTTGGATATACAATGCTTGTCACAAATCCAATCCAAACTAGGCAGAAACTGATTGTCTGCGTATTTCAATTCAATGAAGATGGCTAGGAAGACCTTCTGATGGCGTTTGTTGTGAGGGAAGAATAACTCGGCCAAATCAGCCAAATCGTCGATTCTGCTGATTTTGTTAAATCCGAATTCAATCTTTGTCCTCATTTTTCTATTAAGTGCGGCCTATTTTATTAAAATACGGCGATTTGAAGCGGCAGCCATGGTAATACGAATGTTAAAATTCCTTAATTACTCAGCATACCATTGCATCCAATAATACATTGCACCAAAAAGCGTGCGATTCCGTGATAAGGATGCTCATAAGGCGTGATTGACGAACGAATGATATCAAGTAAGCCAATTTGGCCGCGATTTGGCAGGATTTTGGGAGATTCGTTAGGAGGGTAAATCCCTTTACAATTCAGGACATTACAAAAGCTCTACGCCCTCAGTATTTTATCGTCGACAAAATCATGTTTTGATCGATTTGAGTAGTTTTTTACGCATTTCAATACGCCCCTTTACAATGGCGATAGCATCCTTTCTAAGCGATGTGCCGAAGTTTGATTCCACCCAATAAATCGCCTCATATGCCGATACATAAATTTCATTAAACAGTCTGTGAAACCGCCAGCGGATACCCTGGCGAGACATACCAAACTCGTCTTCGATTCGATCGCCGTAGTTTTTGCAGAGCTTTAAATAGGAGAGTGGCCCATGAACCAATCGGATCTGGAGATCCTCGCGATCATACAAGGCTTTGAGTTTTTCCAAAAACTCCTTATCCTTCAAAGTGAGCTTCATATCTCTCCACCAAAATATCATCACCGTATTCAGTCATCCAAATCTGCCTTTCATGCTCCATAAAAACCAAAGCCGTAAAACACCGAGCGCGATCCTGACGCGAATCATTAAAAATTGGGCTGATTTCGCTGAAAAACATCTCATTAGAGCCTATCTGGCGGCTTATATGGCGCCAATATTTCAAAAGGTCAAAATCATTACCTGTATCAAAATCATCGCTGTCAGCCTGTTTATTCGCGTCAGAAACGAATTCATCAAGGTCGGTTTCAAATTTCTCGATCCGGCTAAGATCTATTTTGCTAAGAAGCAATAAATCGCCAGATCGGTATCTAATTCGGGCTTTTTGTAGTGCCACCATACGGCGTTTTTGTCGCCTGCTTTTGGCAACCATTTCACTAAAATACAACGAATCGAATAAGCGCTCATTAAACAAAAACAAGGAACGGACTGTTTTGCCGCACTTGGAGCAAGCGTAATGGCAAATTTTCTTAACGAGGCTCTTATTACAGCAATTGCTCTTTTGAAATTCAATTGTAGGATCAACTATGAATCCGCATTCGCATAGCGCAGTAGATGGACCAATAATCCGCAATACTCCGGCGCATTGAGGGCAGCGAAATTTATTAAATAGTACTTCGAAGTAATAATCTTTGGCAGATTTTTTATAGTTTTTAATAGTCGTTTCAAGGCAATCAACATTTTTGAGTATTTCAATCATTGATATATTCGAAGTCCCCAATAATATAAATATTTATCGATTCCATCGAGACCATACAAGTATCAACCCGGGACGAAACCGAAAGACTTATAAACCAGCAAAACAATTCAACAATTTATGAGGTGATACAAAAATGGGACGACCCTATAAATGTCCATACTGCAAATCAACCAGCACTCATTGGAAAGGATACAGAACCAGAACCAAGGACAAAGTCCGATTACGCCACTGCAACAACTGCCAAAGAAAATTCACCACGAGGATAACAATGGCAAAAAAGGGGAGAAGGGCAAATGAATAATCTTAGAAATTACTATCGCAATAAGCAACGAAGCTTCCTAATAAAAAAACAGATTACCTGGACAGACATCCTTAGACAAAAACAACGAAGAACAGAAGTCCTGAACCTCGAAGAACAACTCAAAAAGGCAAAAAGCAATGAAGAAAAAGAATCAATACGCGAAGCCATTATTCTCGTTCAAAACGAAATCAACCAATGGTCAATAAGCTAAAAAAATGAAAATTGACAAGATTTTGCCTATTATAACAATTTGTATAATTATAATCACCCTGACAGGATGCAGCGCCCCGGAAAACATATCAAACAATACGCCAAAAGCTTCGAATGCACCCAATAACCCAGATCCACAAAGTATCAAAACAACCTATATCTATGCAAATAATCAAATAATTGCCAAAATAATAGCAATTGGCAATGGTTCACGTATCGAATACATGATACCGTAAATGGATTCAGTTTTCTAATTCATTCTACCGTCTGAATATCCGACGTGTCGCAGAATTTCTTTTTCAAAGCGAGTGAGAAAAAGAAATTCCACGCCACTGATGGAATTCACGAGGTACACAAAAAATGAATCAAAAAAGAAAACAACAAATCCACAACATCATCGAATACATCAAACAATCCGGAATCAGGTTCGATTGCCAAGACGTCATAGAAAACACACAAAACATCTTAGACTATCATGGTTTAATCAGCAAATTCAACCAAGAAGAATTCAACCTAATCAAAACCGAACTATTAAAAATCGCAGGAGAATACCAAACACAAGAAATAGTATACCTCATCGAAAACCACGTAGATCCATTACTCGTAGCAATCCAAACATCGAAAAAATCCAACCAAGAAACTGAAACCATCAGACAAAGAATCATCCTTGCGACAATCAGACAAAAATAAATGGAGGTAAAACACAAAAATGGAAAACCCAAACCAAACAAAAACAGAACCAGAACAGAACCCAAACCAAAGCATAGTAATTGACAAATGCTTCTTCGGACAAAAAACAGCACTAAAAATACAATACAACCAAGAAAACAACAGCATTTACATAGGCATCGGCAAAAAAATCGAGAACGACCAATGGACATGGAACAACGCCAAAATAAAAGACACCGAAGCAGCCGACATAATCAGAGTCATAAACGGAAAAATAGAAAACACCAGCTTCTACCACACATTCAACAACACCCACACCCAAATATGGATAAACAAAAAAGAAACACAAATCTTCATCAAAATCGACAATCTCACCAAAAACCTCAACCCAAGCGAACAAGAAGTCCTAAAAATAATACTGAAAAAGATAATACTACAATCCGCTCGCAAAAAAGTCATAAAATTATAATAATTGGGCTTAAATTGAAAACAACTATTTTCGGTGGCAACTACTGTCAAAATTCAGCTAACATTCGGCATATTTTTCAAGAACTCATCATTTTTAAACGAAATTTCAATGAATCCAACTTGCCTTTAAAGCCTTCCCAGCCTATATTAGAATGATAGAAAGGGACTTGACAGCTCGACCTGCGACCTTAAAAAAACTACATATCTGGAGGGCCGGATGTGAAGAGAACATTTGCGCTTCTTCTCATGGTTAATGCAAATGTCTTCAAGCAAAATTGCATCGCCTGAAGAATTCTATGTCTACTATGACAGATTAAAGGACATAGGATTTCTATCTATAATATTATTAGGAAAAGGCAGGTTGGGCTAAATCGCGGATTAGACGTTGACTTTTGGAATAGATTATTTAAATTTATAATGGTCTAACCTTTAAAAGGGCCGGAATTTAGTTATATCTTATTCGAGGTGACTATGAGGAAATCATCAATAATCTTTGGGTTCGTCTGTATTATTTTCATCTTAGTGTTTTCTAACTTGGCTTTGGCCACTACTGATGTTCAGGTTACACGAAATCTTACTTCTATGTCTTTGGCTTTTACTGAAAATCGCGGCCAATGGAATGAAGACGTTTTATTCAGAGCGAGTGCAAAAGGGGCGACTTTGTGGTTCACCAAAGGCGGGGCGGTGTATCAGTTTACACGGAGCATTCCGAAAGGTGACAAAAATGTTGATGACCCTATGGATGCTATGGGTCATTTCAGCGAATTGGTACCGGATAGTGTTGAGTCAATCGCCATCAAGGCATCGTTTGTCGGAGCAAATCTTAATCCGAAGATGGTCGGAGCTGATATTATTGAATATAAGTGCAACTATTTTATTGGTAATGACCCAAATGAGTGGCATACTGATGTTCCAAACTATAATACTCTTATATATGAAGAAGTTTATGAAGGTATTGATTTGAAATATTATGGCAACGGCAAAGAAATGGAATATGATTTCATTGTTTCGCCATGGGCAGATCCCTCGCAAATCTGTATTCAGTATGATGGTGCTAATTCTATTTCAGTTAACGATAGGGGCGAACTTGTGGTAGAGACGGACTGGGGATCGGCTGTTGAACGTGAACCACTTGTTTATCAGGTGTATGACGGCAAAAGTGTTCTTATCGAGTGTGCATATTCTATAATAGGTGAAAACAGATTCGGATTTGAACTTGTCAATGGCTATGACAATGAGTATGCCCTGGTTATCGATCCGGTGTTGAGTTATAGTACCTATCTGGGGGGGAGCGATGATGACTTGGCGTCCGGTGTCGCGGTGAGTGCGGACGGATGCACATACATAACAGGGAGAACATCTTCACTAAATTACCCTGCCTCTATTATTGACGGCGAAATGGTTTGCGGTACCGGTGATGCCTTTGTGACCAAACTGTCAATTTCCGGTGATTCGCTTGTTTACAGTTCATTTCTTTGCGGAAAAGTAGATTATTCTACAGAATATGCTCTGGCGATAGCTGTAGACGGTTCGGGTTGTGCCTATATTACGGGGGAATGCTACAATAACTTTTCCGTAACTCCGGATGCATATGATACTTCTTGGAATGGTGGCCCCGATGTTTTTGTGGCAAAATTGTCGGCGGCGGGTGATTCGCTTATCTACAGCACATATCTGGGAGGAACAGGGGTTGAGCGAGGCCACGGAATCGCCGTTGACGATTCCGGTCACGCATATGTAGTTGGAGAGACATCATTGGATGATTTTCCGACAACGGAAAACGCCTATGATAGAATCTTTGGAGGCATTTATGATGTATTTATAGCCAAGATATCAAAAGCCGGTGACTCTCTTAATTACAGTACCTTTCTCGGTGGCGTAGGTGATGAGATAGGTTACGATATTACAATCGATGACAGCGGTTACATATTTGTTACAGGCTCCACCAATTCATCGAATTTCCCTCTTATTAATCCAATTGATAGTATTAGGGATACAACAGAAGTCTATATAACCAGACTGACGCCATATGGGGATGCGTTGGTTTACAGCACATTTTTAGGCGGATCAGCAGAAGAAGAGGGTAGAGCTATTGCAGTAGATAACATTGGCAATGCCTATATTACGGGATGGACAACATCAGGTGATTTTCCCGTTAATAATGCCTATGATGACGAACTTGGTGGCCCCAGAGATGCTTTTATTACAAAATTGTCATCTTCCGGCGCAATGGTTTACAGCACATATCTGGGTGGGAGCGGAACTGAATATATTTCCGACGATATTGTTGTTGATTATCTTAATTGCCCGATAATAACCGGATCCACATGGTCAACAGATTTTCCTGTAAAATATCCGTATTATGGCAGTAATGGAGGGGATCTCGACGCTTTTGTAACAAGGTTATCGAGTTCAGGGGAATCGTTATTGTTCAGTACTTACATAGGAGGGGCTAATCAAGATGCCGCTGCCGGTATTGCTGTTGATTCGGCCGTTTTTGTATATGTTGCCGGGGCGACCCAATCGTCAGATTTCCCAACCGAGGGGGCATACCAAGCCTCCTATCAAGGTGGCACTTATGATGCGTTTGTAGCGAAATTAAAACCCGGTTGGCTACTGAATACTTCACCGACACAAAATGAATTGAATGTATCAGGGTCCACTATTATATCCACAACTTTTATTGAAGACATGGATCCGGCTTCGATTAACGATACTGCATTTGTTGTTCACGCTAGCCAGACCGGGCTGCATTCGGGAATTATTTCATATGATGCCCCGTCCCGTACCGCAACCTTTGATCCGGATGACGATTTCGCGGTCGGAGAAGTCGTCACTGCTACATTATCCGGTTATATTGAATCGGATCTTGGCGTTCAAATGGGAGCCAGCTATACTTGGCAATTTACAGTTGCTGTTTCCGGTGGAAGTGGGAAATATGTGACCGGTTCCACTCATGGAGTTAGTGGAAAACCATTTTCGATATTTTCCGCTGACTTGAATGCAGACGGTGCAATCGACCTAGTAACCGCTGATAGTGAGGCTGACAGTGTTTCAGTTTTACTAAATAATGGGTTTGGTGATTTCTTAATTTATACTTCTTATCCTACCGGCGTTTTTCCTCATTCGGTTTACGCGGCTGATTTTGATTCTGACGGCGACCTTGATCTGGTAACTGCAAATAAGTTTGGGGAAAGCGTTTCAATTTTAAAGAACAATGGTTTTGGAATATTTGAGTTTGATTCCAATTATGTGGTTGACTCCACATCTACATCGGTTACAGCAGCTGATCTGAATGGTGATGGCCATCCGGATTTGGCAACGACAAATATCGCCTTAAATACTATTTCTATTTTAATCAACTTGGGTGATGGTACTTTTGATGATCAATATACTTATGAAACCGGAAACGCTCCTCATAAAGTCTATGCGGCTGACCTTGATAATGATGCTGATATTGATTTGGTTATTGCAAATTACACTGAATCTGGAAGTGTTTCCATTTTCCTAAATGAAGGGGACGGGACTTTTTCTCCAAAATCTGACTATTCTACCGGAACTCATACTTCATCAGTAACTGCCTGTGACTTAAATGAAGATGGCTTTATCGATTTAGCTGCTATAAATTGGAGTGACAAAACAATATCGATACTTATTAATATTGGAAATGGCATATTTGCGCCGGAGTCTGTGTACTCTATTGGCGGTTATTCGTATGAAATTATTTCTGGCGATTTGGATGGAGATTATGATCTAGACTTAGCGGCTTTAGAACTATACAAATTTGGCGTTTCTGTGCTATTAAATGACGGCTATGGTATTTTTGATTCTTATCAGTCTTATTCAGTCGGTGAGTTACCTCAATGGATTGAATCGGGGGATTTTGATGGAGATGGAGATATTGATCTTGCAACTGCTAATGTAGGATCTTATGATGTTACCGTTTTGTTAAATATTAATAATATACAGGTCACAAATACAGATAATTCAGGTGTCGGCTCACTTCGCTGGGCTATTGATTCTGCTAATGCTGATCCACAGCCAAATGATATATTTTTTGATATATCTGGAACAATTGCGCTGTCCTCCGAACTACCTGCCATAACTGATGATAACACTAGGATTCTCGGCTCTACGGCCCCGGGAAAAGCACATTCTGTAGTTATAGATGGCTGTGATATGGTGGGTAATCAAGGGATTAGAATAAACAGTTCAAATAATGTAATTGAAGGACTGGATGTCAGAAATCATCACACAGGGATTATTATTCCGGGCGCATATGTAAGAGATAATATTATAGTAAACAACATTGTTTCTGATAATTCTACCTCCGGTATAGGGGTGCGAGGTAATAATCGCGTTGGAGGTTATGAATCCAATGAATCAAATTTAATTTATAACAATGGCTCAGGTATAACGGTTTTTGACGATTCGGCAAAGATTATTGGAAATCAAATTGATGGTAATTCCATTGGAATACAGGGAATAGTTTTGGGTGATTTGAGTTTTACGTTGATAGATTCCAATACAATTTCACATAACGAAAAAGGTATAACCTTATATGCGGATGCGTCTCGAAATACTATTACAAGAAATTTGATATATTTAAACGATAGCTTGGGTATTGATTTAAATGACGATGGGGTGACACCTAATGATTCGGGCGATGTTGATACCGGCCCCAACGATCTTCTCAATTTCCCCGAAATCGATTCGGTTTATATGAATCCTGATAGTTCATATACCGTGTATGGGACCGCAGCCGGAAATGCACGAGTTGAATTTTTTGTTGCTCATCCGGGGGGCGATACAGCACTTCCGGCCGATCCGAGTGGATACGGCGAGGCTTACGAATACCTGGGTTACACGAATTGTAATCTTGTTGGTGATTTTGAGTACATAGTCCCCGGGTCGGCTGGACAACTAAGCCAGATAACTGCGACAGCGACTGATACGCTTGGTAATACTTCCGAATTTAGCGAAAACTTCCGCGTAGTCCCCGGACCCCTTATTATTGTCGGATATTCATATGGCGGAATCAAATCCGGGTGTCCGTCCAACATTAATCTACGAGTTATCGATCCCAACGGTAATTCGATAGGATACGATACTGCCAATATCTTTTACGACGAAATTCCCAACGCTGACTATACTGAAACAACCGAATGCAATGATTCAGTTTATATCACAAATCCTTTATTGGGAGAATATACCGTAGAAGTCGTAGGTGAGCCGGATGCGCTTCCGAATACTTATTATTCAGTCGGTGTTCGCCTTGATGGTACAGATGAAGTTGTTGAGGTTGTTGATCAGAGTATACCGCCGCAAGATAGTACTGATAATTATGTCTATGAAGTCGAAGAAAACTGGCATTATATAAACGGCGATGCCAACCGCGACTCGACGCTGAACATTTTTGATATTACATTTATTATTTCATATTTGTATTTGAATGGTGAGGCACCGTGGCCAGAACATGCTGCAGACGCCAACTGCGATTTGACTGTCAATATTTTTGATATTACTTATTTAATAAGCTTCCTATACTTGGAAGGCGATGCACCATGTCGTTAGGAAGGACTATTGGATAAATTTATAGAGATAAATTGGAATC
>Ga0272443_10004011_pt1 | contig 16585 bp, 19 predicted proteins | sample SSMAcet12_FD_193581 | JGI IMG/M metagenome (GOLD analysis project Ga0272443, IMG submission 193581) | Marine sediment archaeal communities from Little Sippewissett salt marsh, Falmouth, MA, United States - SSM-Acet-12 | ecosystem: Environmental > Aquatic > Marine > Wetlands > Sediment ... | reverse complement strand
ACACATGAAATCTATCTGGAAACCTATATCTTCGAAGATGACACGACCGGGCGACGCATTGCCGAAGCCCTCAGGCGGGCGGCCCTACGGGGTGTAAAAACCCACCTGCTGATTGATGGATTCGGCTCGTTCAGTTTGCCGGAAACCATGGTCGATTTTCTTGAGGCGGCCGGCGTATTGGTGATGAAGTTCCGGCCCAAGACTTCGCCCTGGACGCTGCGGCGGCGACGGTTGCGTCGCTTGCACCGAAAGATCGTGGTCGTGGACCGGACGATCGCTTTTGTCGGCGGCATGAATATCATCGATCATATGGACATTCATCGTCAGACATCGACGCGCTTTGACTACGCGGTTAGGGTGAACGGGCCGCTGGTGAAAGAAATTCACGACTCCGCTCGTCGGTTATGGTCGCGCGTGGCACGGACCCGCTTGCCTCCTGGCTGGGATGAGGACAATGACAGACAGGAGCCTTCAATGGAACCCAAGGGTTCGATGCGCTCGGCTTTTCTGGTACGCAACAACATCCGCCACCGCCGCGATATCGAAAATGCCTATGTGCAGGCGATCGAACAGGCGCGATACGAAATTGTTATTGCCAGTGCCTACTTTTTGCCAGGATTGAATTTCCGACATGCGCTTTTGGATGCGGCCGGGCGGGGAGTCCGGGTGGTTTTGCTGTTGCAGGGACTTGCGGATCACCGCCTGCTGCATTCTGCCTCACATGCCCTATATGGCAGTTTTCTCGATGCTGGGATTGAGATCCATGAATACCGCAAGAGCATGATGCACGCCAAAGTCGCTGTGGTCGATGAGCATTGGGCTACGGTGGGATCTTCAAACCTCGACCCTTTCAGCCTGCTGCTGTCTATGGAGGCAAATGTTGTCGTTGATGACGGAAGTTTTGCTCTGGAATTAAAACATAGCCTGGAACAGGCAATCAAAACGGATGCGCGCCGGATCATTGAAAACAGCTGGAGAACGAAATCAACAAAACTGCGTCTGGTGAATTGGCTAAGTTATGGCGTGGTGCGATTCATGATCGGAATCGCCGGGTATGCCCCGGGGATAAAACCAAGTCAGGCAAAGCGGAGATAAACGACATGATGCTGAATCGGGATACGAGATGAAAACCTACCCGAACATAAAATCGGCAGCGACCATCGATGCCGTGATCCCCTATGTTGAAGCGCTGTTTGATATCCGTTTCAAGCGCATCAAAAAATACCGGTATAATGCCCCTTGCCCGTTCCACGCTGACACCCAAGAGAAATTTATGGTGTATGTCAATAAAGAAAATGAGGTCCGATTCCATTGTTTTGGCGCGTGTAAGGGAGATTGGGACATTACCGACCTGATCATGCTGAGGAATAAGTATCCGTTCCAAAGGGCGCAGCAGGTTTGGGCCGAGCATCTGGGTGTTGCGGATTTCACGTTCAGTGATGGCCGCAGCCCCTGCATTCCCGAGCCTGACGAAACACCGGAACCCGATGAACCGGTTGGGTTTGTCGAACCGAAGCAAGGCGATAAAAAGGGGGTTGCCGCCCTGGAAAATGCCGCCGATTTTTACCATGACCTGTTTGTCGTTAATGAAGACCGGTTCAGGACCGTTTGGGAGTATCTTGCCTGCCGGGGCGTCGGGAAAGAGACCATCGACAAGTTCAACATCGGCTACGTGCCGCCATACAGCGATGAACAACACCACGGCAGGGCACTGATAGACAGTTGCTCGCCAAACTTCGACAAGGATGCTGATGCCTTCGTTGAATTCTCAAATCGCGGACTATTCAGATTTTTGAATGATGCCACCGTCAAGGAATACGGGTACTATTGCCGGCAGATCGATTTCAACCGCAAAAACCTGTTTTCAAGAAATTACGGTGATTTCTTCGCCGGTCGGATGGTGTTTCCAATTTATGACGCAGATGCCGGTATGATCGGAATGGTGGGCAGACACCCGGGCGACAGGGGCGTTCGCTGGCTCAAGCACCAGGCCAGGGAAGTCCCCCTATCCGCCAAAAGCTGGCTTTACGGCATTGAAAAGGCCGCCAGGTATATCCGGCAATACCGGACGATCATCCTGGTGGAGGGCCTATTTGATTATTTTGCCTTTTACAGTCTGCTCCACGGCCAGGACAAACTGGTGGTGGTGTCGACATTGGGTTCCTATCTCACGTCCAACGCGGCGGTCATTCTCAAAAACCTTGATATCGAAAACTTTATTGCCGCTTATGACTGGGACGAACTCGGCAGAAACGGCATCGAACGGACGGTGGTCCAATCAGGGGGGTGGGTTTACTACCTTGGCGGTCTGGCAGACGGTCAGGACCCCTTTGACAAGCTGGAACCAGTGGCCAGCGCCATCAGTGGATTTTCCCTGAAACATTTATAGGGCGCTGTGCCATGACGAAAAGAAGGTATGAGACAGCGCCAAAAGGATACGGGGGAACATTGGTATGGGCAACGTCGCCCCGTATGACATCATTCAATAATGGAAGAATAGCTTTTTACTCAGGGGGAATTGAGATGAACGCGAAACTCATAGTTGGCATCATCCTCGCTGGAATGGCCGTATTGTTCATTTTTCAAAATGCCATGCCGGTAGAGTTAACGTTTTTATTCTGGACGTTATCGATGTCCAGAGCCTTGTTGATGTTCCTGATTTTGTCAGTCGGAGTTATCTTAGGATGGTTACTGCACGGCAGCTTCAGGAGAATAAAAACTGCCCCCATGCATGACAACGCTCTGTAATCCAGAAGTAATTCTATGATTTTCCATGAGTGAGAATTTTCCCGGAAGAAAAGGAATCTGAAATCATAACTGCCCGACATCAAGGCCGGCGATGGTGCCACCAAAGCCTGGGAGGATATAGCTGATGAAAAACAACTATACCGCACAACCCCTGTTTCCCCATCTGCCGGAACGCCTAACCGGCTTGGAGGAGCTGGCGGAAAACCTCTGGTGGAGCTGGAATCCGGGCGCGCGCATGCTCTTCAAGACCCTCGACCGGCAGGCCTGGAAGGAAAGCGGCCACAACCCGGACAAGATGCTCAGGGAGCTTCCCCGCGAGCTTCTGGAAAAGGCCGGCACCGATGCCGACTACCTTGCCAGATACGATAATGTCATGGATGTGTTTCAAGAATATATGCAACCAAAAGCGTGCCATCTGCTCGGGCCGTTTTCGCCGGACCACAAGTATGCCGTGGCCTACTTTTCCGCCGAATACGGCCTGCATCGCTCCTTACCCTTTTATGCCGGCGGACTGGGCTTTCTGGCGGGAGACTTCATCAAGGAATGCAGTGATTTGTGTATCCCGCTGGTAGCGGTGGGGTTCATGTACCCGGAAGGCTATTTTCGGCAACAGATCAGGGATGACGGCTGGCAGGAGAATATCATCGAGCCCATCAACCGCGAAGCCGCTCCTATTTCGAAGGTGATGGACAAGGATGGACGCCAGCGCATCGTCAAGGTGCCGTTGACCGATCCGCCCATCCATGTCGCGGTGTGGAAAGTCGCCGTCGGACGTGTTGCCCTCTATTTATTGGACACGGATATCGAAATTAACGATCCATGGAACCGAGGCATTACCGCCCGGCTCTACATCGGTGATTTGGAGCAGCGCCTGCGCCAGGAGATCGTCTTGGGTTTAGGCGGCGCTGCGGTGCTCAAGGAGTTGGGCATCGATCATTACCTCCTGCACTTGAACGAAGGCCATGCCGCCTTCGCCCTGCTGGAACGGTTCCGGGCAACGGTATCAACGGGCAAGGATTTTAGCGCGGCCTGCGAAAAAAATATCGAGGCCACGATCTTCACGACGCACACGCCCGTCCCCGCGGGTCACGATGTGTTTCCCTTTCAGTTGATCGAAAAGTATTTCCATTCCTACTGGCCTGATCTGGGTCTCGATCGCGACGCGTTTTTCCAATTGGGTATTCATCCGGAGAAACCGGAAGCCGGATTCAACATGACCGCTTTTGCGTTGCGATTATCCGGCTGTCGGAACGCGGTGAGCAAACGGCACGCCGAGGTCTCCCGGAAGATGTGGCACAGCCTGTGGCCAGACCTGCCTGAAGATCGGGTTCCCATCGATTATGTCACCAACGGCGTCCACGTGCCCACCTGGATCGAGCCGAGAATAAAGCTGCTGCTGGACACGTACCTCGGAACCGGCTGGCTGGACAAGCATGACGATCCGGCCATCTGGGAGCGTCTCGACAACGTCCCCGACACCGAGTTGTGGCAAACGCACCACTGGCTCAAGGTAAAACTGATCGATGCGATTCGGGAGCGCACCCGCCTGCGTTGGGCCGAAGGCGGAGGCAGTACCTCGGTCATACTTGCCGGAGGCGCCTTCCTCGATCCCTCGGTGCTGACGCTCGGTTTTGCCCGCCGGTTCGCCACTTATAAAAGAGCCATGCTGATCTTTCAGGATCTGGAGCGCCTGAAAAAAATATTCAAAGACCGCTGGCGCCCCATCCAGATCATCTTCGCGGGCAAGGCCCATCCGGCTGACGACCCCGGCAAACGGCTGCTGCAGGATCTGATCAACCTGGCGCGCGACCCGCAATTGGGGGGTAGGATCGCCTTTGTGGAGGATTATGGCGAACAGTTGGCCCAGTATCTGGTGCACGGGGTGGACGTATGGCTGAACAACCCACTGCCTCCGTTTGAAGCCTGCGGGACGAGCGGCATGAAGGCGGCCTTGAACGGTGTTCCTCATCTAAGCCTGCTGGACGGCTGGTGGGAGGAAGGGTTTAACGGTAAAAATGGCTGGGCCGTGGACCATGATGCAATGGCCGAAAATCCGGATGGCCATGATGCCGAAAAGATCCACTACCTTCTGGAAAATCAGATCATACCGATTTATTACAAGGCGTCAGATAACGGCATCCCCATAAAATGGGTCCGGCTGATGAAGGAAACCATGAAAAGCGCTGCATCTGGTTTCTCCGCGCGCCGGATGGTCAAGCAATATATTGAGAAGTTTTATTCCAGCGGCATTGAACATGCGCTGGAAGATTAGGGTGCAGGTAATAACTGGTATCGGCTCCGGGCGAGGTTGGATGAATGAGATTTAAATAAAAGGAACAATAAAATGACTGTTGACGTTCGTACCGTTGAAAACAGGCCGCCGCCTTCGGATATGGGTGGCACGAAGATTCATCCGCTGAATTTCGCAAAACAAAGCGGAAACCATCTACGCAGCCTGGTGGTCGACGATGACCATATGATTCTTAAATTCGTGGCCCGTATGCTTACGATGCTCGGATTCCAGGGCGTGGACACCGCCCAGAAACAACCTGAAGTGGTGAGAATGCTGGCCACCGGCCCCTACGATCTGATCGTGACGGATCTGGAAATGCCGGATATGAATGGATACCATCTGACACATAGGATCAAACGGCAGATGCAGGACGCCAACGTGATCATCATGCCCGGGCGCCATAAGGACGAATGCCTCGAGTTGATGGCCTCGCGGTGGGTGGACGGGTGGCTTTTCAAGCCGTTCGGATTGAATGAACTGCGCGACATGATCCGGTTGTTTGGGTTACTCAAGGATTGACACCACAAATGGAATCTCAAATGGACGCGATCTTCTCTTCGCTTGAGAAGCGATAAACCCTCTCCATACGCAAGGTCTGAAAACACCGGCGGCTTTTCTTCCGGGATCCACGAGTCCCCTCCCCCGACCGTTCATATGTGACCACTGGTCGCATACAACCCTTTCAGCTTTCCATCAACGACCGCGTCGGAATGTTAGTTTTTTCTAATACGTTAAAATATCATAAACTTAGGTGTTTCAACAGGGAATATTAGATACCTGGCACAAAGATTGATTACTACTCAATAATAGCCCAATTTTTCGCGCGGGGACTTCACTGCAACCCTTTTTCAACGGGAGGTCTACCATGAAATCAAGCACCCGGGACAAGACGGAAGGCATGTGGCACAAAATGAAGGGCAAGATCAAACAGGTCGCCGGAAAAGCAGTCGGGAACCGCGATCTGGAAGCCGAAGGAAAGGCTGAAAGTATTGACGGGAAGGTTCAGGAAAAGATCGGCCAGATCAAGGACGTCGGCGGGAAGTAAACTATGGACGCCTGTCAAAGGAATTTGACGGCTTTAATAAAAAGGAGGCTACCATGCTTTGGACCATATTTGTAATTCTGCTGGTTTTTTGGGCGCTGGGGCTGTTGACCGGCACCACGTTTGGCGGGGTCATTCACGCCCTGTTGGTTATCGCTATCATTGTGATCCTGATCCAGGTGCTTAAGGGTCGAAGACGGGTGTGACCCGTCGGACAATCGCCAGGCAGGACGTGATTTTTATAATAAAGGAGTGTTTGCCATGGAAAAAAAACGTGAAGTTATTGGTTATCTAGTTCTGGCCATGTTTATCGCCGCCTTGATAGCCTGCGCATCGACCGCCAAACAGTCGAGCACCGGGGAATACATTGACGACTCGGTGATCACGACCAAGGTCAAAACGCTGTTTGCCGCCGATGATTTTCTCAAGTCGTTCCAAATCGGCGTTGAAACCTACAAAGGCGTCGTTCAATTGAGCGGTTTTGTTAATTCTCAAGCAGCCGTTGATAAAGCGGTCGATATCGCCAAAAGCGTCCAAGGGATCAAATCCGTCAAGAATGATCTGGTCGTCAAATAGTGGACAATTATTCTTAATTTACCCGATTATTCATCGTTCGCGGAAGGAAAATGAAAATGAGTCTATCATACAGAGGTTTCTTCATCGTTGTATTATTGTCCATTTATCTCGCATTAGCCGGTTGTGAACAAAAGGGAACCGCCGAAAAGGCAGGGGAAAAAGTTGATCAGGCAATTGAAAAAGTGGGTGAAAAAATTGAAGGCGCCAAGGACGCGATCGCCGACAAAGCTGAACAAACCGAAGAATACATGAATGATGCCGCTATCACAGCCAAAATTAAGGCGGACATCTTGAGTGACCCCCTGCTTAAATCGTCCCAGATCAACGTGACCACGACAAACGGCGTGGTCACGTTGAACGGTGTCGTTGATTCCCAGCAAAGTATCGACAGGGCGATGGAAATCGCCCGAAGTGTCAAGGATGTGCAATCGGTCGAAAACGACCTTGCTGTCAAGGGCTCCTGATAATCGATTTGCCATAAGTGAGGAAAGCACTATTTAACGGGAGGTCCGATATAGGCAGGGAGTATATGCGATGAAAACGAAAGCATCCTTGGCTATCCCTATTCTTTTAGCGGTATCACTTCTGCTGGGTGCATCGAACGCCCTGGCAGGACCCTTCGGAGAAATCGTCGTCTTCGTTGACAGGTTGTCGGACAATGGAAATGACCTACTGTTTGACGACCTGCCTGTGCCTGATCCGGAATTCTACGGGGAAGGCCAATTTTCAAACGGACAGGTGTGGGTCGAATATTTAACCGACATATGCCCCAATCCGGACGGATCTACCTTCTTCCTGTTTCATCGGCCGCGCCGCTGGAATCCGCGGGACCGGATCTGGATAGGCTACGAGCGATAGCGCGGCAAGCTCGCGGATTTGAATTGGCTTTTGCGCGATGGAGCGCATGGCACCGCAGCGGATCGCTTCGCGCTTGTCATCGGTGAAACCAGGGTATTGGCGAACGTTAAGTATGTGATCACCCTGGATACCGATGCGTCACTATCGCGTGATTCGGCCTGGCAGTTCGTGGGCGCCATGGCCCATCCACTCAATCTAGCGCGCTACGACAAAAGCCGGCAACGCGTCGTTGCCGGGTACGACATTCTTCAGCCACGGGTGGCGGTGAGCCTGTCCGGCATGAATCAGTCGCGGTATCCCCACAAGCTGCACCGGAGTGCCCGGCGATGTGCTCAACCCTCGCAACACCCGGGCTGACAAGAAGATGTATGATGAGGCGGCAACCCGTCTTGTGGGAATGTTCAAGGAAAATTTTGAGAAATACGCGCCTACTGTCACAGCGATGTGGCGAGTGTCATGTAAATGAAGATACGGGGGGCTCTTCTTAAAAAAAGGAATAATGATGAAAGATGATACGAGACATAAAATTGAAATCGCTGTTGACTCAGAGTATTCCCAGGAATTCGCCGACTGGCTGAATAAAAAAGGCCATGTTGCTTCTGTAGGTAGAACGACTGAAAATTTCATTAATGGCGTCTGTACAGCCGACGATGCCCATTTGGATGAAATTATGCGGCAATTGTGGGAAGAGTTTCATAGTGATGGCATTGATGTCAGTTTCCGTGGTTGACGCAAAAAGGTTCTACCGATCCGGTCTAAAATAATTAAGATCAGCCGACAAGGCGGATTCAGGCGACGATAAATTAGCGGTCACTGTCGTTTGCCAACAGCAGAAAGGAGGTGATGAATATGCCAAATAAAGATGGAACTGGACCCAAAGGTCAGGGACCGAAAGACGGTCATGGTAAAGGTAAGGGAAAGGGCAACAGCCCTGGTCAAGGTCCGATGACTGGAGGAAAGAAAGGAAGTAAGGAATAAACCAAAAAGTAAGCCGGTTTTAAAAACGAGAATTGATGGCTTACGAACAATCGCAAGAGCGCAGACCAAAAAGGCCGGGGCTAACATTATTGTTGGTTTTCATGTCTTGTGTCCCGGCCTTTTTTGACTGGATCTGCGGAGCGTTATGGATGAAGCAACAAAACGGGAAGAGGAGTTACGAATGAACAGCGATAAACTCAGTTCTGTAGCGAAAGCAATCGTCGCGAAACAGAAGGGTGTGCTGGCTGCGGACGAAAGCAATCCCACGATCAAAAAGCGCTTCGATTCGATCAAGGTCGCGTCCACCGAAGAAAATCGCCGGCGGTACCGTGAAATCCTTTTTACAACCGAAGGGATTGAACGCTATGTCGGTGCTGTGATTCTATTCGACGAAACGCTGCGCCAAAGTACTCGAGATGGCGCTCCTTTTGCCGAGCTACTATCGAGCCGGGGGATTTTACCAGGGATCAAGGTGGACAAAGGCGCTAAAGCGCTGGCGATGTACCCTGAAGAAAAAATCGCCGAGGGGCTTGACGGCCTGCGCGAGCAACTCGTCGAGTACAAACGGATGGGGGCTAAGTTTGCGAAGTGGCGAGCGGTTATTGAGATCAACGAGCGCGATGTTCCTACCCCGTTCGGTATTCGTGCGAATGCCCACGTATTGGCGCGTTACGCCGCGCTCTGCCAGGAATTAAATATCGTGCCGATCGTGGAACCCGAAGTCCTCATGGATGGTGCCCACGACATCGAGCGCTGCGAAATTGTCACATCCAGGGTTCTCGATGCAGTGTTCACCGAACTTGATGCCCACCGCGTGCTGTTCGAGGGAATGTTGCTAAAGCCGAATATGGTTATTGCCGGCATGAAATGCGCGCGTCAGGAAAGCGTGCAGCGGGTTGCCGAGGCCACGATTCGTTGCATGATCCGCTATGTGCCGGCGGCTGTTCCTGGAATCGTATTCCTGTCCGGTGGGCAAAGTGCGGAAGACGCCACTGACCACCTGAACGCCATCAACATGATGGGCCCGCATCCGTGGCAAGTCAGTTTCTCATATGGGCGCGCGCTGCAGGCACCGGTGCTTGCGGCCTGGAAAGGTCAGGAAGCCAATATGGTTGTCGCGCAGAAGACGTTCTTGAAACGCTGCCGGTTGAACGGTCTATCTCGTGAAGGAAAGTATGCCCGGGCAATGGAAACGGCTGGATAAACGGAATGAATTATTCGTAATAGAAACTATGAATACGTCGCTGCTTAAACGGGCGACACGCACGCTCTGGGTGGTTCTTGACCAACGCGACCAAATCCAAAGAGATAAGATCAGGCAAAAGGCTTCTCATCGTTGCACATGGTATTCTCTCCCGTCTTTTATTCCGCACCGGCGTTCTGTCCAAAGGACAGGTCAACGTTCTGCCATGGTCGCAACCATCTCAAAAAGGTCAAATAAGACCACCGGTTGAATATGACCCTTTTAAGATGGCGATTAACGGCGGCCCCGGAATAATTGTTTGGGATATTATGTCAAAATATCAGTAAGATGGGTATCGTTGCAGTGAGTTTCTGGACCTGGCACAAAGATTGAACATATAGCAATTGGAAGATGTCGGCACGACGATTCCCGTTAACATTGCTTTTCATCTTCCGATACGCGATGGCGCTTTCCGTGAACTCCTGCCGACCGGGGTATCACCGCCGCCTGACGTTCGTGATGCCTTGATTCTCGAATTCTTTCCACACAGGAAGGCATGGGGAATACGTTGACGATTCGGTCGTCACGGCCAAGGTTAAATCGATGCTGGCCGCGGATGATTTTCTCAAGTCATTCCAGATCGGTGTTGAAACATACAAGGGCACCGTTCAGCTGAGCGGCTTCGTCAATCCAAAAAAGGCTGCCGACAAAGCAGTGGAAATCACTCGCGGCGTCAAGGGGGTCATAGCCGTCAAGAATGATCTGGTCGTCAAATAAGCGGGCGATGAAAGGAGAAATACAATGCCGTTAATTCAGTTAGTCATTATTCTGGTGGTTGTCGGGGTAATTCTATGGGCGATCAACAGCTACATACCGATGCAGGACACCATAAAGAAAATTCTCAATGCAGTGGTGGTCATATCCGTGATCATCTGGCTACTGAGTGTTTTCGGGATTATAGGCTCCCTCCAGGGGATTCATATCGGGAAGTGAAAGATCTGAAAAGATTATTCAGATACCATAATTGACAAAGAAATGGGGAAACCATGACCCTTAAAAAATTACTGACAATTATGATCTTAATTCTATCCATCGTTGCATTTACTGCCTGTGAATCGAAAGGGCCCGCAGAAAAAGCCGGTGAAAAAATCGACGAGGCTGTGCAAAAAACCACTGATAATACCAAAGAAGTAGCCGAATCCGTCAAGGATAAAGCCGAAGAAGTCGGGAAAGAGGTAAAAAAGTCAACAGAGTAAATTTTGGGAGAAGTGAGCGCAGCGAAAAAAGGAACATGGGTCCGCATCTTTCAGCCGCCCGTCGAAAGCCGGCTGCGGGATGGATTTGAAGGCGCCGATATTGGTGAACGGCTGAAGGTAAAACTGGTCCGTACGGATGTGCAGAAGGGGTATATCGATTCCAAGAAAATCCAATGGAGTTTACGGCTGACCACACAACAGTTGGGCTCACCCCAGGAAGCTGGATCATCATGAAAAGGGTCGGAACCATTTAACACCGAAGCCTCGTGTTTAAGACGCTTCAGGCCGGCGTGTCTTCGACCCCGAGCGCAATGTGCTGGTCTACGTGTCCTAAAGCGATCGGATCATCGAGGCAAGACCGAAAAACAGCATCAGCACGGTGCCGATCATGCGTTGGCCGACCCCATAGCCTCCGATGGAAATGGAAACGGGTGACACCATCAGATGGCAGGCGTTTGTTCCGGTATAACCTGAAAAACAACTTCGAAGAAGGAGCACAGTAATGGGAGACAAGGGTGGTAAAAAAGACAAGCATAAAAGCCAAAAACAAAGCAATGACAAAAAGCGGCAGAAAGCCAACGACAAGCTTGAAAAACAACAAAAAGGGCGGCCCGAACTGGTATTGCCGAAACAAAAATCGTGAGTCACGCCCATAATCGCAGGTGGGGTCCCCCTATAGCGCCATCAAGTAGGTAAAGCAAAGTCATGTTCGATCCATTGGTTAGGGTTGCAGACCGGCTTGGTCATCGGGGTTACCTGGTCATCTTTCTCGGAGCATGGCGCAGCCGGGTGGGGGCAAACCTGTATGGAGAAAGTCCCATGCAGCTAAGTTCGTGTTGCCCGGAGACGGCCGCCAAGGTCCTCATGTTGGTCGAGTATCTGCCCAAATTGAGAATTTTTTTGGCCAACGTTCTCGGCCAGATGAAACTGCAGCCGCTGATTGAGCACTTGCATTGGATCTTCGGCCTTGATTTCGATCGGTTTTTCACCAGGCAGATGCCGGCGCTTCGAAAGCGGAAAGGGGCGTCGATCCTTGAATAGGTTAAAACAACTCTGGGGTATCCTGCGGTCGAGCTTCTGGTTTTTACCTTCGCTGATTGTGATTGTCAGCATCTTCCTGGCCGTGGCTTTGATCAGCGTGGATTTTACCGAAAGCGAACAATGGCTTGCCCGCTGGCCGCGTCTGTTCGGTGCGGGTGCGGATGGCGCACGCGGGATGCTGTCCACGATTGCCGGCTCGATGATGACCGTGGTGGGGGTCACGTTTTCGATGGTTCTGATGACGCTGGCGCTGGCCTCGAGTCAATACACCTCGCGCATCCTCAGGAACTTCATGAGCGACCGCGTCACCCAGGTCGTACTTGGCGTCTTCGCCGGTATTTTTACCTATTGCCTGATCGTGTTGCGGACCATCCGCAGCGGCGAAGATGGCGTATTTGTTCCGAGCCTTGCCGTATCTTTCAGCGTCGTGCTGGCAATGGGGGGCATCGGTATCCTTATTTTCTTCATTCACCATATCGCAGCCTCGATCCAGGCCGCAAACATTATTGCCGCGGTTGCCGATGAAACCATGCTGGCCGTCGACCGGCTTTTCCCGGAAAGATTGGGCGATGGGCGGGTTGACGACGGTGAGAATGTACCGGCGCTGCCCTCTCTGCCGGCCTGGAGGTGGCAGCCCGTCCCGGCCACGAGGAATGGTTTCATCCAAGGCCTTGATAACGCGACGCTCCTGCGTCTGGCGCGCGAGAACAAGACCACCGTGCGGATGGAACGCGCCATCGGCGAGTTTGTGGTCCAAGGCACCGCAATCGCTTCCATCGCCCTGGAGGACCCACCGGGAAAAGAGATCATCACCGCCCTTCAGGCCGCATACACCATCGACCGCCACCGCACGGTGGAACAGGATTCAGCCTTCGGCATCCGGCAGATCGTGGATATGACTTTGAAAGCGCTCTCTCCCGGTATCAACGATACCACGACGGCCGTGATGTGTGTGGATTATCTGTCAGCGATTCTGGCTGGGATCGCGACGCGGGAGATACCCTCTTCTTACCGCTACGAGGATGGGGAACTGCGCGTGATCGCCATGGGGCCGAGCTTTGAAAGCTTGCTGGCCGATTCGTTCGATCAGATTCGAAGGAACGCCAAAGGCAATGTCACCATTTTCTTACGGATACTCGAAGCGCTTCAAATCATTGCCGGCCTGGCAACCGGCCCGCGCCGCCGGAGGGCGCTTTTCGAGCAGATGCAACAGATTGCGGAAATGGCGGCGCGTAGCGTGGATTCCACACATGACCGCGCTAAAATCGAGGCTCATCTGATGCGGTTGAGCATCATCCTCAAAGCTTAAGCGGCGCGGTTTGCACAAGAAATAAAAAGATACCGGATTCACCAGTTACCGTTAAACAGCGAGGCTACGGATGACCCAAACCAATCTGAACCGCATCTTTAAACCGCGGCAGGTTGCCGTGGTGGGCGCCAGCGAAAAAACGGGCACCATCGGCAACGCGTTGATCAGAAATCTGGTTGACGGCGGGTTTTCCGGAACGGTGCTGCCGGTCAATCCCAAATACCAAACCATGCGCGGGCAGGCGTGCTTTGAGTCGGTTTCCGCCCTGGAGACGGGTGTGGACCTGGCGGTTATCGCCACGCCGATGAACAGCGTAGCCGATATCGTCGGCGAATGCGTCGAAAAAAAGGTCGGCGGCGCCGTTATCATTTCAGCGGGGGGCAAGGAGGTCGGTGAACGGGGCCGGGAGATAGAGGAGAAGATTCGGCACATCGCCAGTGGCGGCGGGCTTCGTATCGTGGGACCGAACTGCATGGGCATTATTCGACCAGGCGTGAACCTCAACGCCAGCTTTGCCTCCGAGATGCCCGTGGCCGGAAATCTGGCCTTTGTATCCCAGAGCGGCGCCATCTGCACGGCGATTCTCGATCTGGCCTTGAAGGAACGCATCGGCTTCAGCCATTTTGTCAGCATCGGCTCCATGCTGGACGTCGATTTCGGAGACATGATCGACTATCTCGGTAACGATTCCTCGGCCAAAAGCATCCTGTTGTATATCGAAAACCTGACAAATTTCCGCAAATTCATGAGCGCCGCGCGTTCCGTGTCCCGGATCAAACCCATTATTGTCCTCAAATCCGGCAGAAGCCCCGCCGGTGCAAAGGCAGCGGCCTCCCACACCGGCGCCATGGCCGGAGAAGATGCGGTCTATGACGCCGCCTTCAAGCGTGCCGGCATCGTACGCGTGGATACCATCGAAGAACTCTTCGACTGCGCGGAACTGATGGCCGAGCAACCGCGACCGCGCGGCCCCCGGCTGGCGATCCTCACCAATGGCGGCGGTCCAGGCGTGATGGCGACGGACACGCTCGCCCGCTATGGTCAGGAGCCCGCGCCCCTTGACGTTGAAACATTGCAGGCATTCGATGCCTTCCTGCCGGACTTCTGGAGCCGGGGAAACCCCATCGACATCCTCGGAGACGCCTCCGCGGAACGGTTCGACCGCGCCCTTACGATCTGCTTCAACTCGAAAAACCTGGACGGGGTGCTGGTCATCCTTGCGCCCCAGGCCCTGACCGACCCCCTTTCCATAGCCGAGACTCTGGCCGCCGCGATCCAGCAACGCCGGTTTCCGGTATTTGCCTGCTGGATGGGCGGCAAACGTATCGCCGCGGCCGTGGACGTGTTGAATACCGCTGGAATCCCGACCTACGACACGCCGGAAAGGGCGGTCCGGGCATTTCTGTATATGGCCGAATATACCAGGAACCTCGAAATGCTGTTGGAAGTCCCTCCGAAAATAACGGGGGACATGGCGTTTGATCAGGAAAAGGCCCGCCGGCTGATTGCCGGTGCACCGGACCAGGGATTTATGTCGGAATCGGATTCCACCGAAATCCTCACGGCCTACGGCCTGCCCATGATCAGGACGCAAATCGCCACGACCGAGGCGCACGCCGTTCAGATCGCCCGGGAACTGGGATACCCGGTAGTCATGAAACTGCACTCGCCGGACATCGCCCATAAAACCGATGCCGGCGGTGTTCGTCTGGACCTTCGTGGCGAGGCAGATGTTGGCGAGGCTTACCGCGAAATCGTATCATCGACCCGCCAATACAAACCCGATGCCCGCATCGAGGGCGTGACCCTTCAGCCCTATTTTTCGAACCCGGATTATGAAATTCTTCTGGGCGCCAAGCGCGATCTCAATTTTGGCCCCGTCATCCTGTTCGGCATGGGCGGCATTTTCACGGAAGTGTTGAAAGACAGGTCCCTGGGACTTCCGCCCATGAACCGATTGCTGGCTAAACGGCTCATGCAGGAGACCAAGGCCTATTCTCTACTGAAAGGGTATCGCAACCGCCCCGCCGCCGACATGCAGCGGATAGAAGAGATGATCATCCGGCTCTCGCAGCTGCTGATCGATTTTCCCGACATCGCCGAACTGGACATGAATCCCGTTCTGATCAAGGATGGCAAGCCCGTCACAGTAGATGCCCGCATCCTCGTTTCACCGCTTGCGTTGCCATCATCGCTGCACCTGGTGATCGGCCCGTATCCGGAGGAGGATGAGTCCCATATGGTCAGCGTCGGCGGGCGCCGCATTTTTATCCGACCGGTCAAGCCCGAGGACGCACCCCTTTTCACAGCCTTTTTCAAGACGCTTTCGCCCACGACGATTTACTATCGTTTCTTCGGGGCGTTAAAGGAATTGAATCCCGAAATGCTGGCGCGGTTCACACAGATCGATTACGACCGGGAGATCGCGCTGGTGGCCATCGATGAAGAATCGCCAACCGACAACATACTGGGGGTTGCCCGAATCATCGGTGATGCGGATGGCAGGACGGGTGAATTCGCCGTTATCGTGGGTGATGCCTGGCAAGGCAAGGGCATCGGGGGCAATCTGTTGGAAAAATGCCTCTCGATAGCCGAGAAGCAGGGATTCAAAACGGTTCACGGCATCGTATTACAAGAGAATCGGAACATGCTCGCGCTGGGGAAAAAACTAGGGTTTGAGGCAAAAAGAGACCTGGATGCCAGGGGCAATCAGCTGATCATTCATTTCGAAGGGGGAACCGATTCGGAAACATTACCGGGTAACGCCGTCTCTCGAAGCCGAGCCGGCGCGGAATGCGATGAAGGGAGCGTGAAGTGACGTGGAATCGATTCTTTCAGATCTTAAGCAGATGCCGTCCCAAGGCGAAGAGATCGCCAACAGTATCAGTCACGGCATAGGGCTGCTCGGCGCGCTCATCGGAACGCCATTTCTCATCATTCATGCGGTGCGCCATGGGGATGCCGGGTTCATTGTCGGCACGATTGTCTTCGCCGCATCCATGGTCCTTCTTTACCTCGCCTCCACGCTCTACCATGCATGGCCCGTTGGCAAGGTCAAGCGCTGTTTTCGAATCGTCGAGCATTCCGCGATCTTTATTCTTATTGCCGGCACGTATACCCCGTTGACCCTTGGCATCCTTCGAGGCGCAGTGGGCTGGACGCTCTTCGGATTGGTTTGGGGGTTGGCTGTCACCGGAATAACGCTGAAAATCATCTATAAGGCCTCACATCCCATTTTATCGACGGCCCTTTATCTGGTTATGGGGTGGCTGGCCGTGATAACGGTAGAACCGCTGCTTTC
>Ga0272443_10004010_pt1 | contig 16588 bp, 12 predicted proteins | sample SSMAcet12_FD_193581 | JGI IMG/M metagenome (GOLD analysis project Ga0272443, IMG submission 193581) | Marine sediment archaeal communities from Little Sippewissett salt marsh, Falmouth, MA, United States - SSM-Acet-12 | ecosystem: Environmental > Aquatic > Marine > Wetlands > Sediment ... | reverse complement strand
CGCGAGCTGAAGAACATCGTCGCGCGCCTTGTGGCCACCGCCGACGCGGAGCTCGTGGACGTGCGCCACCTGCCGCCGGAGATCGCCGGGGCGTCCGGCGGCGTGCCGGACCTGGACGCCGTGCCCCGCACCGCCGAGGAGCTGAAGCGGGCCAAGCGGCGCCTCAGGGAGATGGTCTACGAGCGCGTCGAGCGGGAGTTCGTCGTCGAGGCCCTGCGGCGCGGCGGGGGCAACGTCACCCGCGCCGCCGAGCTGGTGGGCATGCAGCGCACGAACCTGCACGCCCTCATGCGCCGCTACGGCATCCGCCGCGACGGCGCCGATTTCTCTTGAGCCCGCGGGCCAGTCGGGCTATGCAGGACGGAGCGAGCCGGGCGCCCCGGCCGGCGTCCGGCGCGGCGTGACGCATCACGCCCGACGCGGCGCCCCGGGGAGGTGCCCGTGGCCATCCGACATCGCACCCTGGACGTCCATCTCAACCTCAACGTGCGCGGCATGCGTCCGTCGGCCACCGTGGCCCTCAACGAGCGCTCGGACCGCCTGCGGCGCGAGGGCAAGCCGGTCCACAAGCTCGGCCTCGGCCAGTCGCCCTTCCCCGTGCCCGAGCCCGTCGTGGCCGCCCTCCGGGACAACGCCCACCAGAAGGACTACCTGCCCGTCAAGGGGCTCGCCGCCCTGCGCGAGGCCGTGGCCGACTACCACCGGCGCCGGAACGGCCTGCGGGCCGGCGCCGAGGACGTCCTCATCGGCCCCGGCTCCAAGGAGCTGATGTTCCTGCTCCAGCTCGTCTACTACGGCGACCTGGTGGTGCCCACGCCGGCCTGGGTGTCCTACGCGCCGCAGGCCCACATCATCGGCCGCTGGGTGCGCCTGCTGCCCACGGAGAAGCGGAACGGCTGGCGCCTGATGCCCGACGACCTCGAGCGACTCTGCCGCGACGATCCCGACCGGCCGCGCATCGTCGTGCTCAACTACCCGAGCAACCCCACGGGCGCCACCTACAAGCTGGAGTACCTGCGGGAGCTGGCGCGGGTCGCCCGCCGCCACCGCGTGGTCCTCCTCTCGGACGAGATCTACGGCGAGCTGCACCACCGCGGCCAGCACGTGTCCATCGCGCGCTTCTACCCGGAGGGCACCATCGTCAGCGGCGGCCTGAGCAAGTGGTGCGGCGCCGGCGGCTGGCGCCTGGGCACCTTCGTCTTCCCGCCGGGGCTGCGCTGGCTCCTGGACGCCATGGCCGCCGCGGCCAGCGAGACCTACACGTCCACCTGCGCGCCCATCCAGTACGCAGCGGTGCGCGCCTTCACCGGCGGGCCCGAGATCGAGGCCTACCTGCACGACTCCCGCCGCGTCCTGGGCGGGCTGGGCCGCTGGTGCGGCAGCCGCCTCAACTACGCCGGCATCCGCGTCATCAAGCCCATGGGCGCCTTCTACCTCTTTCCCGACTTCGAGCCCCTGCGCGAGCGCCTGGCCGAGCGGGGGATCCGCACCGGCGCCGCGCTCTGCGAGCGGCTGCTCGCGGAGACGGGCGTGGCCGTCCTGCCCGGCAGCGACTTCGGCCGCCCGGCCGAGGAGCTGACGGCCCGCCTCGCCTACGTGGACTTCGACGGGGCGGCCGCTCTCGCCGCCGTCCACGAGCTGGACGCCCACGATGGCCTGGACGGCGCCTGGCTGCGCCGCCACTGCGGCAGCGTCGTCGAGGCCGTCGAGAAGATCTGCGGCTGGCTGCGGGGCTGATCCCGCGCGCCGCGGCCGTGCTATCCTTGTCACCTTCATCCAGCGAGAGGGGAAGGCATGCGCAGACTGCTGCTGCCCGGACTGGTCCTGCTGGCGCTGGGCCTGGGCGCCGGGGCGATCCTGCACGCCGCCGGCGCGCCACCGGCGGCGCCGGCCCGCGCCGCGGACGCGGCGTACCGTACCGTCTTCGTGCCCTGCAACCTGGGGCCGGGAACCAGCAACTGGAAGCGGGTCGAGGGCGACCGCCTGGCCCGCGACGTCCAGCGCGCCGTGGAGGAACTGGGCGAGGAGGGCTTCCGCCCCGTGAGCGTCACGCCCGTCGCCATGGGCCGCGGCGAGAGCGAGCGCTACCGCGAGAGCGCCTGGGGTATCGGCTACAGCGCCACCCAGGGCGTGCTCATCCTCGCCGCGCGCGATTGACGCGCCGCGTCCGCCGGGCGGCGGCTTGACACCTTCCGCCGCCCCGCCTAGCGTGGGCGGCGAAGGGAGGCTGCGGCCGACGTGCGCGATCACACGACCCCCATCGATCTCGCCGCCCTCCGGCGCGACCTGCACCGGCATCCCGAGCTGGCGGGGCGGGAGGCCGGCACGGCGGGCCGCCTCCGCGAGCTGCTGGCCGGACTGGCGCCCGACGACCTGGTGGCCGGCCTCGGCGGCCACGGCCTGGCGGCGGTCTTCCGCGGCGCCGCGGCGGGGCCGCGCGTCCTGCTGCGCTGCGAGCTGGACGCGCTGCCCCAGCCCGAGTTCCTGGAACTGCCCCACGGCTCGACCGTCCCCGGCGTGGCGCACAAGTGCGGCCACGACGGCCACATGGCGATGATGGTGGGGGCGGCCGCCGACCTCGCCGCCGAGCGTCCCGCGCGGGGCGAGGTCGTTTTCCTCTTCCAGCCCGCGGAGGAGACGGGCGAGGGCGCCGCGCGCGTCATCGCCGATCCGGCCTTCGCGAGGCTGGAGCCGGACCGCGCCTTCGCTCTCCACAACCTGCCGGGCGAGGAGCTGGGCGCCGTCCTGTGGCGGCGGGGTCCCTTCGCCTGCGCCTCCGAGGGCCTCGTCGTCGAGCTGACGGGGGCCAGCGCCCACGCCGGCGAGCCCGAGGCGGGACGCAGCCCGGCCCTGGCGCTGGCCGGCCTCATCCAAGCGCTGAGCGAAGCGCCCCGGCGGCCCCCGGCCTTCGCTGAAGACGTCAGGTCGACGGTGGTGCACGCGCGCCTGGGAGAGGAGGCCCTCGGCACCACGCCCGGCCGGGCGCGCCTGGTGGCCACGCTGCGTGCCGTCGACCCGTCCGACCTGGAGCGCCTGGCGGCGCGCTGCCGGGCGATCGCCATGGAGCTGGCCGCCGCCCACGGCCTCGCGGTGTCCCTGTGGAGCGCCGAGCCGTTCCCGGCCACCGTCAACGACACCGAAGTCGCCGAGCTGGCGGCCACGGTCGCCGGCGAACTCGGCCTGGCGCTCCGCGAGCTGCCGCGGCCCCTGCCCTGGTCCGAGGACTTCGGCCACTTCACGGCCCGCTGCCCGGGAGCGCTCGTGGGCCTCGGCGCCGGGACCGGGCAGCCGCCGCTGCACCATCCCGACTACGACTTCCCCGACGCCCTCATCGAGCCAGGACGCCGCCTGCTGGCGGGAATCGCCCGGCGCCTCACCCGCGCCGGGGACGCCTGATCCGGCCCGCGGGGCCGGCGACACCGGAGGCCGCCATGCATTCCCCCTCGGAGATCCTCATCAGCGCCAGCGCCTACAGCCACAACCTGGCCTGGCTGCGGCGCGAACTGGGACCTGGCGTGGTGCTGGCCTCGGTCGTCAAGGCCAACGCCTACGGGCATGGGATCGACGTCATGATTCCCCTCGCCGAGCGCCTCGGCGTGCGCGATTTCGCCGTCTTCAGCGCCGACGAGGCGCGGGCCGTCCGCGCCGCCGGCGGCGAGGGCAGCGGCGTGATGATCATGGGCTACGTGGCGGACGAGGACCTGGACTGGGCCGTCGCCGAGGGCGTGGCCTTCTACGTCTTCGATCTGGACCGCCTGTCAGCGGCCCGGGCGGCGGCCGAGCGGGTGGGCCGCCCGGCCCGGATCCACCTCCAGATCGAGACGGGCATGAACCGTGTCGGGCTCGACGAGAGCGCGCTGGCCGAGGCGGCGGCGCTGGTCGCCGGCGCCGCCTCGTGCCTGGAGGTGGAGGGCGTCTGCACCCACCTCGCGGGCGCTGAGAGCGTCGGCAACCACCTGCGCATCCAGGAGCAGCTCCGCCGCTTCCACGAACGCTGCGATTTCCTCGGCGAACGGGGCCTGTCGCCTGGCCGCCGCCACGTGGCCAGCTCGGCCGCGGCCCTGGTCATGCCCGAGGCGCGGCTCGACCTGGTGCGCATCGGCATCAGCCAGTACGGCTACTGGCCCAGCCAGGAGATCCGCATGCGCTTCATGCTGGAGCGCACGCGCGGCGGGAGCCGCCGTTTCCGGGATCCCCTGATGCGCGTGATGACCTGGCGCAGCCGGATCATGAGTCTCAAGGAAGTGGCGCCGGGGGACTTCGTGGGCTACGGCATCAGCTACCAGGCCACGCGCCGCCAGCTCATCGCCGCCGTGCCGGTGGGCTACTACCACGGCTTCGAGCGCTCCCTGAGCAATCGCGGCCATGTCCTGATCCACGGCCGGCGCGCCGCCGTGCTCGGCCTGGTCAACATGAACATGATGATGGTGGACGTCACCGACTGCCCCGGCGTGGCCCGCGGGGACGAGGTGGTCCTCATCGGCCGCCAGGGGAAGAAGCAGATCAGCGTCGGCTCCTTCGGCGACCTGTCCGGCCTGCTCAACTACGAGATCCTCGCCCGCATCCCCCGGGATCTCCCCCGGCACGTGATAGAGTCCACACCGAAGGCTTAAGTGCTTGACAATAAAGGCGAATATCGGTAGTTTGGACGCAGATAGTTTGGATTCAAACGATCTGAGGCATACGGTCGGAATCACAAACGGAGCGGTGAGACGTGTCCGGTGATCACGGCGAGAGCATCCTGAGGTCCCTGCGCCGCATCTCGCGGGCCATCGACCTCTACAGCCGGCACCTGGCCAAGCACTACCGCCTGACCGGACCCCAGCTCGTCTGCCTGCGGGCCATCGCCGCCGGACCGCTGTGCGCCAGCGCCCTGGCGCGCGATGTGTCCCTGAGCAAGGCGACGGTCACGGGCATCCTTGACCGCCTCGAGGCCCGCGGCTTCATCCGCCGATCGCGCAGCACCGACGACCGGCGCCGGATACTGGTGGACCTCACGCCGGCGGGCCGCGAGCTCCTGGACCGGGCGCCGACGCCGCTCCAGCAGCGCTTCGCCGGCCGCCTGGCCGGCCTGCAGGACGCCGCGCAGGCCGAGATGGACGCGGTCCTCGAGCGCATCGTCTGCATGATGGAGGCAGAGGACCTGGACGTGGCGCCCCTGCTCGCCGCGGGCCCGGCCGACACCACGGCCGGCAGCGTGCTGGAGTTCCTGGTGCCGGAGGAGAGAACGGATGACGGCGCCGCCGCGACTGAGCGGCCCGGCGCGAAGCGTGAGGAGAGCGAGGCATGACGGTAACGACGGCGGCGGCGGACGGCGGCACCGGGCCGGCGGCGGATCCGGAGATCACGCTGCTCGTGGCGCGCCGGGAGGAGGACCTGCCTGCCTGGGCCCCGCGGGAGGCCCTGGCGGCCTTCTTCCACGAGACCATGAAGCCCTACGAGGACACTCTCGCCGACGTGAACCGGGGCATCGACTACGCCTTCTCGGAGGCCGAGGGCAAGGGCGGCTTCCTGGTGCTCGCCGAGCGGGAAGGCCGCCTGGCGGGCGCCCTGCTGATGCTGAACACGGCCATGGGCGGCTACGTGCCTCCCAACCTCCTCCTGTTCGTCTCGGTGGACCCCGCCCTGCGGGGCCGCGGCGTCGGCCGCCGGATCATCGAGCGGGCCCTGGACGCCTGCGAGGGGCCGGTCAAGCTGCACGTGGAGTACGACAACCCCGCCCGGCGCCTCTACGAGCGAATCGGCTTCGCCAGCGACTACGCCGAGATGAGGTACCGGCCGTGAACCGCATCACCATCGACCTCGACGCCCTCAAGCACAACCTCCAGGCGGTCAACGGCATGATGGACCGCCACGGGGCCACCTGGTCCCTCGTGGTCAAGATGCTCTGCGGCCACGCGGACACGCTGCGCGCCCTGCAATCGCTGGGCGTGCACTCCATGGCCGATTCGCGGCTGGCCAACCTGCGGGCCGTCGAGCGCGTCGTCCCCGACTTCGAGTCCTGGTACCTGCGGCTGCCCCACCGCTCGGCCATCCCCGACATCGTCAGCCTGGCCGACGTGAGCCTCAACAGCGAGACGGAGATCATCGAGGCCCTGGACGCGGAGGCCCGGCGCCAGGATCGGCTGCACCGCATCATCGTCATGATCGAGCTGGGCGACCTGCGCGAGGGCGTCCTGCCCGGCTCCCTGGTGAAGTTCTACAAGCGCATCTTCCGCCTGCGGAACGTGAACGTGCTCGGCATCGGCGCCAACCTGGGCTGCCTGTCGGGCGCCGTGCCCAACATCGACCAGTTCATGCAGCTCGTGCTCTACAAGGAGCTGCTGGAGCTGAAGTTCGATCACCGGCTGCCCATGATCTCCGCCGGCTCCAGCATCGTCCTGCCCCTGCTCGAGGCGGGGCAGGTGCCGGCGGGCATCAATCACTTCCGCATCGGCGAGGCGGTCTTCCTCGGCACCGACCTGGTGAACGGCGGCACGCTGCCCGGGATGCGCGACGACGTCATCACCGTGGAGGCCGAGATCGTCGAGATCAAGGAGAAGGGCCTCATGCCGCTGGGCGACACCACGGGCCTGACGCCCTTCGAGCCCCTCGACAACGATTCGACCCCCGGCCAGCGCGGCTACCGGGCCATCGTCACCCTCGGCCAGCTCGACACGGAGGTCGGCGGCCTGACGCCCCTGGACCGCGAGCATCAGATCGCCGGCGCCAGCAGCGACCTCACCGTGGTCAACGTCGGGTCCGAACCCCGCGACCTGCGCATCGGCGGATCCATCCGCTTCCGCCCCAACTACGGGGCGACGCTGAGGCTCATGAACAACCCCTACATGGAGCGCGTCGTGGTGCCCTCGCCGGACCGCTTCGCCGCCGACCTGCCCGACGAGGACGCGCAGGCCATTCCCCGCGTCCTGGGCCCCGCCGATTAGCGAAAGGACCGCCCATCGACTCCCGCGCCCTCCAGTGGCTGATCATCATCGGCTACCTCGGTTTCATCTTCGTCCGCGGCACCCTCAAGGCCCGGCGCATCCGCGACGCCGACGACTTCCTCATCGCCGGCCGCAACGTCCCCTGGTACTTCCTCGCGGCGACCATGGGCGCCACCATCATCGGCGGCGGCTACAGCATCGGCGCGGTGGGGAAGACCTACGAGTGGGGCGTCCTGATGATCCTGGTCTCCATGGCCGGCTACCTGCACTTCCTCTTCTCCGGCCTGGTGGTCGCGCCCCGCTTCCGCGAGGCGGAGCTCTACACGGTGGCCGGCTACTTCGGCCACCGCTTCGGCGAGCGGCCGCGCTTCATCGTCCTCGTTGTCTCGCTGCTGTTCTCGGTGTTCATCGTCGCGGCCCAGATGGCGGCCTTCGGCTCGGTGCTCTCGACGCTCATGCCGAACTTCGCCGACAACCTGGAGGTCATCCGCTGGGCCATCGTCATCGGCGGCGCCATGGTGGTGATCTACAGCACGGCCGGCGGCCTGCTCGCCGTGATCTACACGGACATCTTCCAGTTCGTCGTCCTGTTCATCGGCTTCGCCGTCACCGCCTGGCTCTGCCTGCCGGACCTCGGCGCCGGCTGGGAGGCGACGCGCGCCGCGCTGCCGGCCGACTTCCTCCATCCCCACGGCGGCAAGGGCTGGCTCTTCCTGACGACCACCTTCCTCGCCTTCCTCTTCGGCGAGACCTTCGCGCCGGGCTACGCCACGCGCTACTGCATCGGGCGCAGCATCCGGGACACCAAGATCGGCATCGCCGGCGTCGGCGGCTTCCTCGCCCTCACCTTCCCCGTCATCATCTTCGCCATCGCCGTCTACGCGCGCGCCAACTACCCCGACATCGAGGCCCAGCAGTCGCTGCCCATGGTGGTCCAGCGCCTGAACAACCCGCTCGTCGGCAGCCTGCTCATCGCGGCCCTGCTGAGCGCCGTCATGTCCTCGGCCGACTCGGCCCTCAACTCGGCCACGGCCATCTTCACGAAGGACCTCTTCGAGCACCAGCTCGGCTGGCGGGACACCGGCGACGGGCGGCTGCTGCGCCTGGCCCGCTGGTGGTCGGCGGGCCTGGGCGTGACCGCCACCGTCATCGCCGTCATCTGGCCGGACATCATCGGGCTGCTGCTGTTCACCTACCACATCTGGGCGCCGGCGGTGATCGTCCCCGTGGTCGTGGGCGTGCTGAGCAAGGAGCGCTCTCCGGCGCTCACGCGAACGGTCTTCGTCACCATGCTGGTCGCCATCAGCGGCACCTTCGCCTACCGCGCCACGCCGCCGAGCGCGACCTTCGACCCGGCCGTCTTCGGCGTGCTGCTGGCCACGCTGGTCTTCAGCGTCCTGCGCTTCGCGGACCGCCGCTGCGCCCGCCAGCGGGGATCCGGTGGGCGGTCCCCGGCAGGACCACGGCGAGAAGATTGAGGAAGGGGAAGCTCACCAGCTGCGAGGCGAACGGGAGCGATCGGAACCGCGTGCGCCCGCGCCGTCAGGGGGCGGGCGCCTCCTCGTGGCGGGGCAGGTAGACGTCGAAGCGGGCGCCCGCGCCCGGCTCGCTGGCCACCGTGATGGAGCCGCCGTAGCGCTCGACGATGCCGTGCACGGTGGCCAGGCCGAGGCCCGTGCCCTCGCCCGCCCGCCGCGTGGAGAAGTAGGGCTCGAAGATGCGCTCCCGCACGGCGGCGTCCATGCCGGCGCCGGTGTCGGTCACCGTCAGGCGCAGGTAGCGCGCCGCGCGCGGCTCGCGCGGGGCGCCGCGCACCGCCGGCCCGGCCACCTCGCGCAGCCCCACGGTGAGGGTTCCGCCCGTGTCCGCCATGGCGCGCAGCGCGTTGGTGCAGAGGTTCATGACCACCTGCTGCAGCTGCGCCGGCACGGCCAGGACCGGCCCGCAGCCGGGGTCGATCTCCCGCCGGACGTTCACGCCGGCCGGCCGCCGGCCCGCCAGGAGGCCGAGGGTCTCCTCGATCAGGGGCGGCAGGCGCACGGGCTGCTGGTCCTGCTCACCGCGCTTGCTGAAGGCGAGGATCTGCCGGACCAGCTCCGAGGCCCGGTTGCCGGCCTTGACGATCTGCTCCATGTTCCGGGCCGCGGCGCTGTCCGGCTCGAGATCGTCCATGACCAGGTCGGCGTAGCCCAGCAGCGCGTAGAGGATGTTGTTGAAGTCGTGGGCGATGCCGCCGGCCAGGGTGCCGATCGCCTCGAGGCGCTGGGCCCGGCGGAGCTGCCCCTCGAGCCGGCACCGCTCGGTGATGTCGCTGAGGACGGTGGCGTACTGGCCCGCCTGGGGCCGGTACGCGCTGACGGCGAAGTAGCGGTCCCGCTCGGTCCAGTGGCACTCGAAGCGCAGGGAGCCGTCGGCGCCGGCCGGGGCCGGCACTTCCCGCCGGAAGCAGGCGGGCAGGGCCTGGCGCAGGGTCCGGCCGGCGAACTCGGCGGCCGGGGTCTCGAGCAGGGCCGCGAAGGTGGGGTTGACCTCCAGCAGGCGGGAGTCGAGCCAGGCGCCGCTGTCCGTCTCGCTGAGGGCGAAGCCGTCCACCATGGTGTTGAACAGCAGCCGGTGACGCGCCTCGCTCGCGCACAGCGCCGCCTCGGCGCGCCGGCGCTCGCTGATGTCGCGGATGACGGCCATCACCCGCTGCGGCCGGCCTGCCTCGTCCCGCACCAGCCAGGCGCGCACGCTCACGGGCACCTTGGCGCCGTCCCGGCGCAGGTACTCCTTCTCGTGCTGGTCCTCGCTGAAGCGGCCCGCGACCATGGCCTCCATGCGCCGCTGGTCGCCGTCCCGGTAGGGCGCGGCCGTCACGTCGAGGAAGGAGCGGCCGCGCAGTTCCTCTCCCGCGTAGCCGAGCATTCCCTGGAGGGCGGCGTTGGTCTGCTCGAAGCGTCCCGCCAGATCGAAGAAGGCGATGCCGTCGCCGCTGGTGTCGAAGAGGCTGCGGTACTTGCGCTCCGACTCGCGCACGAGCTGGGCCGCGCGCTTGCGCGCCAGGCCGCTCACCGCCAGCCCCGCCACCGTCCTCGCCAGGCGCAGGTCCTCGGCGTTCCAGTCGCGCGACCGGCGCACGGACTCGCAGGCCACGAAGCCCACCAGGCGCCGGGTCTGGACCAGGGGCACGAAGGCGGCCGTGCGGGCCTCGCGCCCGCGTAGCCAGTCGCATTCCAGCCGGGCTCGGCGGGGCAGATCCGACGCGTTCTCGACGGAGACGTTCTCGAAGCGGCGCAAAGCCTCCATGAGCCAGGGCAGTTCCACGGCGGGCAGGCGCGGCCGTCGCCGGCGCTGCGGAAGGATGCCGTGTCCGCACCACTCGTGCGTGGTCACCAGCGAGGCCCCGCCGCCGCTCTCGCTCAGCAGCCAGAAGACGGTGCAGCGGTCCGCGTGGAGGAAATCGCCCAGGAGCTTGAGGGCCCAGTCGACGCCCGCGTCGATGTCGTCGGGCTCCAGGTTCGCGAAGTAGGTGGAGACGCGGGTGATCAGCAGCTCGCCCGCCTCGGCCCGGTGCCGGTCCGTGACATCCACCACCAGGCTCTGGCAGTGGGTCGCCGCCCCGTGCTCGTCGCGTCCGATCCAGGTGCGGTCGTCCACCCAGCGGTGGCCCCCGTCCCCGGTCACGACGCGGTACGGGTGATTCAGCGTCTGGCAATCGGGATCGGCCAGGGCGGTGGCGAGGGCCTCCGCCAGATCGGCACGGTCGTCGGGATGGACGATGGCCTCGAGGCCCAGCCGGCCGGCGTGGAAGTCCTCCGCCTCGTAGCCGAAGCGGCGCACGCTGTCGGAGACGTACTCCACGGGCCAGCCCGGCTCCAGCCGCCATAGGAGCGCCACGGCGGGGCTGAAGTTGAGGATCCGCTCCAGGGCCTGCGGCCGGTCCGCCAGGCGCGCCAGGGCCGTCTCGCTGCGGCCGCGCTCGATGACCTGGGCCGTGGTGACGGCCAGGTTCTCCAGGAGCGCGTCCGTGTCCGGCCCCACGGCGTGCCGGCTGAACATCGCCAGGACGCCGATCACGCGCCCCTCGGCCGACAGGAGGCGGTAGCCGGCGAAGGACGCCAGCTCCGCCGGCCAGGAGTGGAAGCTCATGGGCAGGTCGTCGTGGATGGCGTTGGTGACGAACTTGGGCTCGCGGCCCCGCGCCACGAGGCCGATGCGGTAGCAGCCCGTGCGCTTGAGGTCCACGGCGGGCGGCGCCGCGTCGTCGTCGCCGACGCCGCCCTTGCGCAGGCAGTAATCCCAGCGCCGGAACGCGCCGCGACGGCGGGCGAACTCCGTGTCGGGGCGGGCGGCGTCGAAGCACTCGCCGGTGGCGGTGATCCAGATGCGCGCGAACTCGGCGTCGAAGATGCCGAGGATCCCCTCGACGACCTTCTGGAGGCGCTGCGTGGGATCGGCGGGTCCCAGCAGACGGCTCTTGAGCTGGTTCAGGGCGCGGATGCGCCCGACGGCGACATCCTCGCGCCGGCGCGGGAGCAGCAGGGTCAGGGCGGCGTCGGCGCCTCCGTCCAGGCGCCGGGCGCGCAGCAACAGATCGCGGATCTCCCCGTCGGAACGGCGCAGCCCGTGGACGGCGCGGTACGCGCCGCCGCCGGCCAGCCGGTCGGCGAAGTTGGTGCCGCGCGCGAGGTCGGGAACCAGCTCCTGGAGCCGCCGGCCCCGCAGCTTCCCGCGGGTGAGGCCGATGAGGAAACAGGCCTCGCGGTTGGCGTCGAGGATGCGGCCGTCTAGGTCGTGCAGCAGGGCGGGGGCGTCCAGGGCGGTGAAGGCGCGGCGGAAGAGGCGGGCCTCCCGGCGCAGCCGGCGCGCGCGGTCCCGGCGCGTCGCGAGCTGCCGGTCCAGGGGCCGGCGCGCCTCGGCGATGGCCCGCTGGACCTCCTCGGCGACGCGTCGGTGCAGGTCGGGATCGGCCGCGTGGCCGCGGGCCAGGATCCGCTCGGCGACCCGGCTGGCGCTGTCCTCGTGCACGGCCCGTCCTCTCGCCGCCGTCCGGCGGATCAGGCGCGGCGCGCCGGCTCGCCGGCCGCCAGCTCGCGCACGGCCGCCAGCAGCTCGCCGCGATCCACGGGCTTGGTGAAGGTGCGCGCGGCGCCGATCTTGCCGGCCACCTGGAGGTAGCCTTCGGGCGCGATCTGTCCGCCGCCGGAGATGGCGATGATGGGCAGATCCGGGCGCTCGCGGCGCAGTTCCCGGATGGTCTCGATGCCCTCCATCTCGGGCATGACGATGTCGGTGATCACCAGGTCCGCCGGCGCACGCCGGTGCGCGCGGACGGCCTCCAGACCGTCCGCGGCCTCGGCCACATCGAAACCGGCGCGCTCCAGCGTCAGGCGCAGCATGGAGCGGACCTGCTCGTCGTCGTCGACGATCAGGATGCGTGTCATGGCCATCCCTTCCACGTTCGGCTCCAGGGGGAGCCGCCGTCCCCAGAGGGATCGGCAGGCCCGGCGGCCCTCTTTAGCGGGAGTCGCGCCTTGTTCCCGCCGCCCCGCTGTCCTATGATGCCGGGGACGGCGGCAGCGTGCCGCCGCCTTTTCCATGGCGGCCGCCCCGGCGGCCGCCCCGACGGGAGCGATCCATGGATCCCGACCTCGCCATCAGCTTCTGGGGCGCCGCCCGCACGGTGACGGGCAGCCGGCACCTCGTGGAGGTCGGCGACCGCCGGCTCCTGCTCGACTGCGGGCTGTTCCAGGGCCGCCGCGCCGAGTCCGAGCGGCTCAACCGCGAGCTGCCCTTCGACGCCCGCACGCTGGACGCCGTGGTGCTCAGCCACGCCCACATCGACCACAGCGGCAACCTGCCGACCCTGGTGCGGCACGGCTTCCGGGGGCGCGTGCACTGCACGCCGGCCACGGCCGACCTGCTGGGCATCATGCTGCCCGACAGCGCGCACATCCAGGAGCAGGACGCCCAGTACCTGAACAAGCGGCGCAAGCGCGGCGAGGCGCAGGTGGAGCCCCTCTACGGCCACAAGGAGGTGGAGCGCCTGCTGGAGCTGGTGAAGCCCCGGCGCTACCGCGAGGACTTCGAGCCCCTGCCGGGCGTGCGCTGCCGCTTCCTGGACGCCGGGCACATCCTCGGCAGCGCCATCGTCTGCCTGGAGATCGACCGGGACGGCGCCGCGCCCTACCGGCTCGTCTTCTCCGGCGACCTGGGGCGCAAGGACCTGCCCATCCTGCGCGATCCGGAGGCCGTGGCGGGGGCCGACGCGCTGATCATCGAGAGCACCTACGGCGAGCGCCACCACGCCGACATCCGCAAGGCCGAGGAGCGCCTGGGCGCCGTGGTGAAGCGCACCGTGGAGCGGGGGGGCAAGGTCGTCATCCCCGCCTTCAGCGTCGGGCGCAGCCAGGAGATCGTCTACGAGCTCAACGAGCTGATGACGGCCGGGGACATCCCCGAGATCCCCATCTACATCGACAGCCCGCTGACGGTGAAGGCCAGCCAGCTCTTCGCCAAGCACCGCGAGTGCTTCGACGCGGAGACCTGGGAGATCATCGAGCGCGGCGACGACCCCTTCGGCTTCGGCCGCATGACCTACATCAAGAACGTCGAGGGCTCCAAGGCGCTCAACCGCGTCGAGGAGCCCTGCGTCATCATCTCCGCCTCGGGGATGGCCGAGGCGGGCCGCGTCCTGCACCACCTGAAGAACAGCATCGAGGACCCGCGCAACACGGTGCTCATCGTCGGCTTCATGGCCGAGCACACCCTGGGCCGGCGCCTGGAGAACGGCGCCCGCGAGGTGCGCATCCTGGGCGGCACCTACCGGGTGCGGGCCGAGGTGCGCGCCCTGCACGCCTACAGCGCCCACGCCGACCGCGACGACCTGCTGGACTTCGTGGCCGGCATGGAGCGGCCGCCGCGCCGGATCTTCGTGGTGCACGGCGAGGAGCGGCAGTCCCTGTCCCTGGCCGCGGCCCTGCGGGAGCGGGGCGCGGAACGGGTGGAGGTCCCCGCCTTCGGGGACCGCTTCCCGCTCGACTAGGCGCCGCCCGGCGGCGCCGCAGGAGGAAGGCATGCCCGTACCCATGCGCCGTGTCCGCGCGGCCGCGCTGGCCGCCCTGCTGCCGCTGGCCGCCTGCGTCGAGGAGCGCATCGTCTACCTGGACGTCACGCCGCCCGAGGTGGCCATCGTCCAGCCCCTCCCCGACGCGGAGGTGGCCGGCCTGGTGACCATCATGGCCCAGGCCGAGGACGCCGAGGGCGTCGTCAGCGTCGCCTTCTACGTGGACGGCGAACTGCTGGGCGTCGACGAGGAGGCGCCCTGGGAGCAGCCCTGGAACAGCGGCTTCTGGTCCGAGGGCGAAACCCACTGGCTCCAGGCCGCCGCCGAGGACCCCCGCGGCAACCTGGGCGTCTCGGACTCCCTGTCCGTCACCCTGGCCGCCGGCGCCTCCCTGGTGCCGGAGCCCCTGGTACCCGCCGACGGAAGCGACCTGGCGGGCTACGAGGCGGTCCTGACCTGGGCTTCCCTGGCCGAGGCCGCGGAGTACGAGGTCCAGGCCGCTCCGAGCGCGGAGTTCGCGACCCTGTTCTTCGAGGCGGCGACGGCGGACACGACGGCGACGCTGCAGGCCCTGCTGGCGGGCCGCTACTACTGGCGCGTGCGCGCCCAGGACGGCGAGGAGCACTGGACGGCCTGGAGCCCGGTCCGCAACGTGCGGCAGCCGCAGGACTGGTGCCGCGTCTACGGCGGCGCCGGCGATGACCGCCTCTGCTTCGCCTCCACCGCGGGCGGCGGCGACGGCTACGTGCTGGCGGGCACCACGTCCTCGGCGGGCGCGGGCGGCGACGACTTCTGGTTCGTCCTCACGGACCTGGACCGCGTCGAGCAGAAGAGCGCCACCTTCGGCGGCGCCGGCGACGAGGTCGCCCGCGCGGCATCCATGCAGCCGGCCGGCAACGTGCTCATCGCCGGCAGCACGGACTCCGAGGGCGCCGGCGGCACCGACCTCTGGCTCCAGCTCGTGGACACGGCCGGCGACCCGGTCTGGAGCCGCGCCTACGGCGGCCCCGGCGACGACACGGCCCTGGACGTCCGCTTCTGCGAGGGCGGCTGGATCGCCTGCGGCAGCCGCGCGACGCCGGCCGGCGACACCGACGCCTGGCTCCTGCGCCTGGACGCCGCCGGCGACACCCTCTGGACGCGTACCTGGGGCGGCGCCGGCGACGACGCGGCCCACGGCGTGCGCGGCTTCGCCAACACCGGCTGGTTCGTGGCGGGCAGCACGGCCTCCTTCGGCGCCGGCGGCCCCGACCTCTGGGTGATCGGCACCGGCGCGGACGGCGACAGCCTCTGGACCCACCGCGCCGGCGGCGCCTACTGGGACGAGGCCCTGGCGGTCTCCCTCTCCGCCACGGACTCCGGCTGCCTGGCGGCCGGCTACAACTGGTCGGCCAGCGCCGGCGGTCCCGACCTCTGGCTCGTCAAGCTCGGCCCCGGCGGCGACGCGGTCTGGGACCGCCTCTACGGCGGCCCGGGCGCCGAGCGGGCCAACGCCGTCGTCCAGGGCGCCACGGGACTGATCCTGGCCGCCGGCGAGACCGACGCGGCGGGCAGCTACGACGCCTGGCTCCTGCACGCCGCCGCCAGCGGCGACAGCCTCTGGGCACGCCGCTGGGGCGGCGCCGGCGACGACCGCATCCACGCCATGGCCAGCGCCGGGTACGACGGCAACCTCCTGGCCGGATCGACGCGCTCCTTCGGCGCGGGCGGGCGCGACGGCTGGCTGCTCCTGGTGGACTGGGACGGCGAGCTGCAGCCGTGAGGATCGGCCTCGAGCTGAGCAGCGTCTGCCAGCCCCGGCCCACGGGCTGCGCCCGCTACAGCACGCGCCTCGCCGACGCCCTCGCCGCCCTGCGCGCGGCCGGCGAGACGCCGCACGACCTCGTCCTCCTCTACCGCCTGTCCCGCTGGCGCAAGCGGCGCTGGTGCCACCGGCCGCCGGGCCTGCCCGTGCGCTGGCACCAGGAGGGCCTGTGGCCGCCGCGGCCGCCGGCGGACCTGGTCCACGGCACGGACGTGCGCGTGCCCGCCTGGCGCCGCGCCGCGCGCGTGGCCACCATCCACGACGTCTTCAGCCTCGTGGGAGGGGACTGGTTCCCGCCCGACTACCGCGAGCGCAAGGTCGCCCTGTATCGGCGCGCGGCCCGCCTCTGCCACCGCCTGATCGCCGTCAGCGAGGCCACGAAGCGCGACTTCCTGGCGCACGTGGACGCTCCGCCCGAGCGCATCCGCGTGGTGGCCGAGGGCGTGGACCCGGCCTTCGCGCCCGCCGGCGAGGCGGCCGTGGCCGCCCTCGCCCGCCGCCGCGGCCTGCCGGCGCGCTACCTGCTCTACCTGGGCTCCATCGACCGGCGCAAGAACGTCGGGCGTCTGGTCGCCGCCTACGCGGCAAGCCGCGCCCGCGGCACGCTGCCCCTGGTCCTGGCCGGCGGGCCCGGGTTCGGGCACGAGGCGATACGCGCCGGGGCCGAGCGCCTCGGCCTGGCCAGGGATCTCGTCTGGCTGGGCTACGTGGACGACGCCGAGCTGCCGGCCCTCTACAGCGGCGCGGCGGCCTTCCTCTTCCCGACGCTCTACGAGGGCTTCGGCCTGCCCATCCTCGAGGCCATGGCCT
>Ga0272443_10004008_pt1 | contig 16600 bp, 12 predicted proteins | sample SSMAcet12_FD_193581 | JGI IMG/M metagenome (GOLD analysis project Ga0272443, IMG submission 193581) | Marine sediment archaeal communities from Little Sippewissett salt marsh, Falmouth, MA, United States - SSM-Acet-12 | ecosystem: Environmental > Aquatic > Marine > Wetlands > Sediment ... | reverse complement strand
TTGTCCAATTCATGATGGGATAAAATACTGAAGACTACAAAATGGATGGGTTAATCCACAAAGCAGAGTTTTAGTCTATCCTTCTGATCATCATATACATATATACATATGTATATATGTATATATGTATATATGTATATATGATAGTACAGTAGATTTTAGATGATATAATAAAAATATATTTAATTTACAACTGTTGGAATAATTATCATTTTTTAAAGTATAGTGCAAAATATGACCAATTAATCCAAAAAGTATATATCTATTATAAGTTTGAGCTTTACTACTGAAAAATCATTCCAGGAAGTTTTGAGTAATGATTTCCTGGATCTTGTTGTGACCCTGAAGGGACAATAGGCGGGATCATGGCGTTATACAAAAAAACTTTGATGATCATATGTATCGTTTTCGTCGCTTTGATCTTGGTTTTAAGCGTTACTATGAACATTTTTCTCATGGAAAATGCCTCAAAACTTGACCAGTATTATGTTGAACATGGTGTTGAAGACCTGCTTTATACCATTCACGATGATATTGAGACCCTGGATAGAATAACAGGCGATTGGGCTGCATGGGATGACACTTATGCGTTCATAGAAGACGAAAACGAAGAATACCTCCAATCTAACCTGGTCGATGGAACCTTTACCGGGCTTGGACTAAACTTCATTATCTTTTTCAATTCTTCGGGTCATTTGGTCTTCGGCAAGGCAGTCGATCTATATGAGAAAAGAGAAATGGACGTCCCACAAGGTTTATTGGATAACCTTTCTTCTGATGCCCCCCTCATCCACCATAAATCCACAGAAAGCAGCACCTTTGGGATTGTCTACCCTTCTGAAGGTCCCATGTTGGTGGCATCTCGTCCCATCCTGACCAGTGACGAAAGGGGGCCTATTCGGGGTACTTTGGTCATGGGACGTTATTTGGATGCTGCAAAAATCGAACGTTTTATTCGTTTAACCAATGTAAATTTCACCATACTACCTTTTGAGGGCGCAAAATTACCATCTGATGTAAAATTATTGAGTATATCTGCCAATTCGTCCACATTAGTTCAACAGTTAAATGAAGACTTTATGACAGGCTATACCGTCGTAAAAGACATATACGGAGACCCATGCCTTGCCCTAAAGGCAGAATTTACAAGGAACGCTTACAACCAGGCACGTGTTAGCCTATGGTATTTTGCATTGTCCATATTATTAACTGGCACGGTATTCGGAACTGTAACTATTTTTATTTTGCATAAATTAGTATTATCACCACTTGCCGTGTTGAGCACATCTGTCAAAAATGTAGAAAAAAGTGGTGATTTGTCTGTTAGGCTCTTAGATTTCAAAAGGGATGACGAGATTTCGAATCTCGCAAAATATTTCAATGGCATGATGGAATCTTTGGAGAAGTCCCAGCATAAACTTAAAGAGAGCGAGGAAAAGTTCCGAACAATATTCAACACCGCTGCGGATGCAATATTCGTATCCGACAAAAACATGCGCATATTGGACGTAAATCAAGTGGCTTGTGATAAGTTAGGCTATGCTCACGAAGAAATCATCCACTTGACCCTGGCAGATATCGTCACATCAGATAGCTCACCACATATTTCAGAGATCATTAACGACGCTTTTCAAAAAGGATGCATGATTTTTGAGATTACTCATGTGACCAGAGATGAAGTAAACATACCTTCCGAGGTGAGCTGCCAAAAAATCGACTATTTGGGCAGTCAAGCAGTGCTTTGCATCGCACGAGACATTACAGAGCGTAAGCAGACAGAAAGAGAGTTACAAAAGCGAGAGGACTTGCTGGAAGCTGCGGCCTTGGCCGCTCACGAGTTGTTAACGTCCATAGATTACGAATCTGGCATCAAAAAAGCGCTTGAAGCCTTGGGCTTGGCCAATGATATCGATCTTGTTTTCTTATTCAAAAATTATGATCATCCGGTGACAGGTGAACATTTAACCAGCCATTATGTGGGATGGGTTCAAATAAAGCACATGATTATAGGTAGCATTTCAAATCTCCAAAATTTGTCTTACGATCGCATAGTTCCTGGGTGGTATGATACCCTATCATCAGGAAAAACAATTAGTTGCAATTTCACGGATTATCCAACGTCCTTCGAAAATATCATTGATGACAGCGGTTGGGTTATGGCATCGGTATTGCTTGTGCCAGTCATCATCGAGAATCAATTTTGGGGCACATTGGGCTTTGGAGATGGCCAATTTGAACGTAATTGGAGCGATGGTGAGATTTCCATATTGTCTGCAATTGCAGAGTGCATTGGTGGAGCAATTATCATCAACGAAACCGAGAAACAACTTGTAAATGCCCGTGATGAATTGGAATTGCGTGTCGAAGAGAGAACGTCAGAGCTTGAAGTTAGAAATGCCGAAATGGAACGGTTCACATATACAGTATCCCATGATTTGAGGTCGCCACTCTTCACCATCCAAGGCTTCGTTGGTTTTCTCGAGGACGATATAAAGCGAGGTGATGTTAAACAGATTGAGGCAGATCTTGAGATGATACGAAACTCCATTGTTAAGATGGACCTGTTTCTGAAAGATACCTTAGAACTTTCTCGCATAGGCTGTGTGGCAAACCCTCCTGAAAACGTGTTCTTTGGAGACATCGTTGAAGATACCCTCAATCAAATTTCAGAGAAGGTAAAATTGGGCGGCGTAAATATCCAGGTGGCCAAAGAGTGGCCAATGGTTCGCGTCGATAGGCTGCGAATCGCGGAAGTACTAACAAATTTAATAGAAAATGGCATAAAATATATGGGCGATCAGAAAACCCCTCGCATTGAGATAGGTTGGAAGAAGGGCGATGTTGGAAATGTATTCTTTGTACAAGACAATGGTATGGGGATGAAACATAGCCAACACGATAAAGCATTCGAGTTGTTCTACAAAATTGATCGAGAAAGCGAAGGGAGTGGCGCAGGGCTGGCCATCGTTAAACGAATAATTGAGGTTCACGGCGGTCAGATATGGATTGAATCAGAAGAAGGAAAGGGATGTACCGTATTATTCACGTTGCCAAATTGATCCTTTAAACACGGCTTCAATTACAAAAGATATGCATGAATTATAGTAAAAGTTGGTGCCCAGACCCGGATTCGAACCGGGGACAGCCAGATCTTCAGTCTGGCGCTCTCCCGGACTGAGCTACCTGGGCACATTATGGTGGGCTCGATGCGATTCGAACGCATGATCCCCGCCATGTCAAGGCGATGTCATAACCAGCTAGACCACGAGCCCACAACCGACACCAGTCCCCACAGCGCTTTTCAAAGATAAATCCTTCGGTCAGATGAGCGGACCGGAAAGTGATTTTTACATCACTTCCCGATGGTATTCACTCAGAGCCTTTATGGTGATTTGGCCCTTCTTGGCCATTTCTATGGCTTGAGCGGCAGCAATCGCCGCCTGAACGGTGGTTATGTAGGGCACGTGATAATCCACTGCACTGCGCCTAATTTGGAAGCCGTCTTTCACCGACTGCTTGGTGGTAGGTGTGTTTATGATCAGCTTAATCTCTTCTACCCTCATGTAATCAAGCACGTTGGGTGAACCATGGTAGATCTTCTTGACCTTTTCAACAGAAATTCCCTTTTCATTCAGGAAATCTGCAGTGCCTTGAGTGGCTATGATCTTCAAACCAGCACCCGACAGGCGTTTGGCCACATTAGCCATTTCATCTTTGTCTTCGTCCCTTACGGATATGAACACTATGCCCTCAACAGGCAAAGAATTGTAGGCACTCTGTTCAGCCTTGAACAACGCCAATCCGGGAACGTAATCTATGCCCATGACTTCGCCTGTAGAGCGCATCTCGGGTCCCAAAAGGGCATCTGCCCCGGGGAGCTTATCGAAGGGCAAAAGGACTTCCTTCACAGAGACGTAGGGCAGTTTCGGCTCTTTTGTGTACCCCTGCTCCTTCAGGGATGCACCCGCCATCACACCCGCGGCGATTTTTGCCAGGGGCAAGCCTACCGACTTGGAAACAAAAGGTATTGTTCGGCTGGATCTGGGATTTGCTTCCAGAACGTATACCACGCCATCTTTGTAGGCCATTTGAATGTTTAAGATGCCCTTCACTTGAAGGGCCAAGGCAATCTTTTTAACGTAATCCCGAACGGTGTCTTGGACTTCTTGTGACAGAGTTTGAGGCGGTATTATGCAAGCGCTATCTCCCGAATGGATGCCTGCTTCTTCGATGTGCTCCATTATGGCCCCTATTAGCACATCTTTCCCATCAGAGACCGCGTCCACGTCGATCTCCACTGCATCCTGCAAGAAATCGTCTATCAGTATGGGGTGTTCGGGCGATACTCTTACAGCCTCTCGCATGTATACTTCCAACTCTTTTTCGTCGTAGACGATTTCCATGGCCCTGCCACCCAATACGTAACTGGGTCGCACCAACACGGGATAGCCAATCCTACTGGCCTCGGTCTTGGCTTGTTCAGGCGATGTGGCATAACCCGCTTCAGGCTGAGGAATGTTTATATATTTCAATCGAAGGTTGAACCGCTCTCGGTCTTCGGCCATGTCGATGTTTTCTGGAGATGTGCCCAATATTTTGGTGTTCATGCCCCTACGAGCGATCTCTTTTTCCAGGGGTATGGCCAGGTTCACAGCGGTTTGGCCGCCAAACTGAACCATTACACCGTAGTAACGTTCCTTCTCGATTATGTTCATCACATCTTCCAAGGTGAGCGGCTCGAAGAAGAGCTTGTCAGATGTGTCATAATCTGTGGATACAGTCTCTGGATTGTTATTGACGATATGAGCCTCAATGCCTTGATCCCTTAGAGCCAGTACTGCATGAACGGTGGAATAATCAAACTCAATTCCCTGTCCTATCCTAATGGGGCCTGAACCTATTATCAGAACCTTCTTGTTGTCAGAAGTTGTTAGTTCGCATTCGTCTTCATAGGAGGTATAGTAGTAAGGCGTGCGGGCAGCAAACTCTGCAGCACAAGTGTCGACCATTTTAAAGGTGGGAATAATGCCTTCTGCAATGCGAATATCTGCTATTTCTTCTCGGGTTTTGCCCACCAACTTGGCTATGCGATCGTCGGTGAATCCCGTCCTTTTTGCCTTGCGGAGGATTTCTTTTGAGAAGTTCCCCTTCAGTTCGTCCTCCATCTTGATTACGTTCTCAATCCGCCATATGAAGTAGGGGTCGATCATGGTCAATTCTGAAATCTCTTCCACAGAAATTCCGCGCCTTAATGCTTGATATATGGCAAAGAGTCTCTCGTCAGTTGGGACACGTAATAACTCTCTCACGTCGTCATCTGACCAGGGTGTGTACTTGCCTTGATATCCCAAATCCATCTCGATGTCTAAGGAGCGAATGGCCTTCATCAGGGCTTCCTCATAGCTTCGTCCTATGGCCATTACTTCCCCTGTGGACTTCATGGCGGTAGTGAGTGTTTTGTCGGCCTTGACGAACTTGTCGAAAGGCCAGCGAGGAATCTTCATAACTACATAGTCCACCATAGGCTCAAAAGAGGCGGGCGTCTCCCCTGTGACATCATTGGAAATCTCGTCCAGAGTCATGCCTATGGCAATCTTAGCAGTTACTCGGGCTATTGGATAACCAGTGGCTTTGGATGCCAAAGCAGAGCTTCTTGATACACGGGGGTTTACTTCTATGACCCGGTACTCCCCATCTTTGATTGCAAACTGAATATTGCAGCCGCCTTCGATTTTCAGGGCTCGAATGATGCTTATGGCAGCGGTTCTCAGCATTTGGATCTCTTCGTCGGCGAGAGTTTGAATGGGGGTGACCACTATGGACTCACCAGTGTGAATGCCCATTGCATCCATGTTCTCCATATTACAGATGGTGATGCAAGTATCGTTGGAGTCTCGCATGACTTCGTACTCCAACTCTTTCCACCCTTCAACGCTTTCTTCTAACAGAACCTGATGAATACGCGATCTTTTCAGGCCCAGCTCCACTATCTTGAAGAAATCCTCTTCGTTGCGGCCCACGCCGCCGCCACTTCCTCCCAGCGTATAGGCTGGCCTTATGATTAATGGCAAGCCCAGTTCTTTCATGGCCATTTCAGCGTCTTCTATGGAGTTTACAGCCACGCTTCGGGGCACTGGTTCCCTTATCCGCTCCATGGCCTTCTTGAAAAGGTCTCGATCCTCTGTCTCCTGGATTGCTTGGACTGAGGTGCCCATGACCTCAACTCCGCATTTGTCCAAAACGCCCATCTCGGCCAGCTCACTGGTTATGTTGAGGCCCGTTTGGCCACCGATTCCAGCGATGATTCCGTCGGGTTTTTCTTTCTCGATGATCTGGGCAATCACTTCGGGGACGAGGGGTTCTATGTAAATTATGTCGGCCATCTCTGGGTCGGTCATGATGGTGGCGGGGTTGGAGTTGACTAGGACCACTTCTACGCCTTCTTCCCGGAGGGATTTGCAGGCTTGAGACCCCGAGAAGTCGAACTCGGCAGCCTGACCAATCTGGATGGGGCCAGATCCAATCAGCAGAACTTTCTTAATTTCAGGTCTTTTGGGCAACTTGATCACCTCCTATTTTCCATAACCTTTCGAACCGAATCGAAGAACATGTTCCTGGTACAGAGAGGTCCGGGATAGGCTTCAGGATGGTATTGAACTGCTAAAATGTCGAGGGAATCGCTCTTGATTCCTTCCACGGTTTTGTCGTTGGTATTAATCTGTGTTATTTCTAGATCAGTACCCTCCAAGGATTCAGGTACTAAGGCAAAGTTGTGATTTTGAGAGGTGATGTAAACGATGCCTTCTACCAATTCCTTAACTGGTTGGTTACCTCCGTGGTGGCCGAACTTAAGCTTGAAAGTTTCTGCACCCAATGCCAGAGAGATGACTTGTAGGCCCAAGCAGATGCCAAACAGCGGCAACTGGCCCACAAAGTGCTTAACAACTTCTATGGCTTGGGTGGCTTGTTCTGGATTGCCCGGGCCGTTGGATAAGAAAAGAGCATCTGGATCGTATTTTTCTATATCCAATATGGAGGAACTGGCGGGCACTACGGTGATGTTGAAACCCTGGTTAGACAAACTGTTCAATATGTTTCTTTTAATTCCTAAGTCTATCACCACCACGTTGGAGCCCTTTCCGGGAATGTGGTAAGGCTCTTTACACGTGACTCTACTTATTAAATCCTGAGACGATATGTCCGGTTGTTCTCTGGCCAGCTTTACCAAGTCCAAATCAGCAACTTCTGCAGCTTCACCCACCACTAGGGCTGCCTTCATGGTACCCTTTGTTCTTATCTTGGTGGTGAGCATTCTGGTGTCCAAACCTCGAATCCCAGGAATTCCTTCATCTTCCAAAAACTTGGACAAGGTCCTAGTTGATTTGTAATGGTAAGGTCTATCCCAGATCTCTTTGCAGATCATGGCAGTGGTCTGAATTCGATCAGATTGAAACAGTTCTCCACCCACACCATAGTTGCCCTGAAGAGGATAGGTAAACATCAAAAGCTGTCCTTTGTAAGAGGGGTCAGTTAGAGCCTCCTCATAACCCGACATGACCGTCACGAAAACCAGTTCGCCAGAGACGATGCCAGGCGCTCCAAATCCCACTCCTTCTACCTTAGTACCGTCTTCCAACCCTAAGACGCCGATCATAGTATCGCCACATCAAGCAGCGAAGTGATCTAAATAGGTTTCGACTTGATTGACGTGCCAGACAAAATCATCATCGTTTATTCATATAAGAATTATTCAGATAACTAAGCCCATTAAAACGTGGGCGAGGGACGTTCTTGGAATTTATATATCTCTTCAATAGTGAAAATTGCGTTATAGGTTATGAACGACTTTGGATTTACTGTCTCTTTGCCGCCTCGACCGCGATGTACATGAAAGGCGTATCCAATGCGGCTATTAAGAGCTTGATTACGTATTGGCCCAATAACATCTGCCAAATAACTGTATTGGGAACTAACCCATAAAAAGCCAAGGTTATGAAAATGGCAGTATCCACCAATTGGGATCCCATGGTAGAAGCATTATTTCTCAGCCATAGGTGTCTTCCGTTTGTCTTTTTTCTCCAGAAATTATACGCCCAGATGTCATGATGTTGACTCACTAAGTAAGCTACCATGGATGCCAAAACCACTCGTGGCGCGAACCCAAAAACAGTATGGAATGCCTGAGCTAGTTCAGGGTCCATTATGGATGCAGCAGGCCAACTCACAGCGATGAGAACGGAAACTACCATTACCAAATTGGCCAGAAAACCGGTCCAAACTGCCAAACGAGCCTTTTCCTTGCCGAATAGCTCACTCAATATGTCAGTCATGAGAAATGTAGACGCATAAACAAGAACTGCAGCAGGAGCAATGAAGGGGCCAAAAGCTATCAGCTTGACAGCCATCAGATTGGCCAACACAGTCAAGGCCGCGAATACACCGATTGCTATTTCCGGTCCCCTTCTGGTGGCCAACATAGCACACAACGTTACGATCAATAAGGTGGAAAACGCCCACAAAACGGGGGTGAGCATCGGATGTACAATGGCAGCTATGGTCATATCAGATCGGAATTTGTACCCAGAATTGTGAAGTAGGCCAACAAAGCTTCCAGTTGTATTCTCTCGTTGGCCCCTTCGGTCATTCTGAAGTCGGTTTCTCCTACCTTGTCCATCATCTTTACCCAAGTTGAATCAGGAAGTTTCAGCGAGTTTTTAAGGGGATTGTCCATGAGATTGAGCATACCACGATATATCTGAATTATCACGTCTTGACCGGATAGACCTTGAATTAAAAGCAGGTCATCCAACAATTTCCTGGCCTGTATAAACTCACCTGCCAGAGCTGCTTTTATTAATTCGTCAATCTGTTCGGGCCTTGCAGTTGCCGTGATCTGGTATATGGCCTCATCAGTAACCTCATCTTCGATGAAAGAAGCTGCCTGAAGTGCATTTATGGCCTTTCTCATATCTCCACGAGCCACATAAACGATAGCATCCAAGCCGACCTCTGTTAGGGAAATCTCTTCATTTTGAGCTATGTATTTCATTCGTTCCTTTACCGCATCGTCGGAAAGGGACTTGAATCGATATACAGCACATCTGGACTGAATGGGCTCGATAATTTTAGAAGAGTAGTTGCAAGATAGAACGAACCTGCAAATGGAGCTATAGCGTTCCATGGTCCGGCGAAGAGCGCTTTGAGCATCACTAGTAAGAGCGTCTGCCTCGTCCAGGAAGATTATCTTGAACCCTGCCTCGCCCAACGGGGACGTCCTGGCAAAATCTTTGACCTTATGCCTTACAACGTCAATGCCTCGCTCATCGCTAGCGTTAAGCTCTATGAAATTGGCCCTCCAATCGTCTGCGAAGAGCTCTTTTACCATGCTTATGGCTGCTGCAGTCTTCCCCACTCCCGGGGGGCCGGAAAACAGCAAATGTGGCACGTTCCTAGTTTTGACGTAGGATTGGAGCCGCGTGATGATCTCTTGTTGGCCCACCACATCTTTGAGGCTAGTTGGCCTATATTTCTCAATCCAGATCTCCTCTTTAATCGGAAACCCCTCCTTGATGCATAGTCCCTTTGTCACTATATCAAATTTCCCTTGTTCATTTGATATTACAGAAATGGATTATTTTAACAAATTGCAATTTAACAAATTTTCCAGGCCATCAATCTGTAGTATAAATTTATGGATTAAATGAATGACACAAATGGTTAAGTATTTATAACATTATGTCAAATTAGGCATACAAATAAGATGACACCATTGATGTAAATATTGTCATCCGATGAATCCCAGACGTTCATACATAAGTTTTATATATGCCCAGGATAACGCCATGAACAAGTACCTTGCATTGACAGGTACCTTACGATGAGGATATAAATCAGATTGTAGTCGAAAACCAATTAGATGATACTAATTGGTTCTCGACTATAATCAGCTGAACGCTCCATGTAAGGAGGACAAATGGTGAAAAAAATAGCAATGAAGTTGACTAAACAACGTTACAATTCAGATACCCCTTGCTCTTTAGAGATTGGGATTTGTGGTCAACAAGAGAGGTGAAAAGTATGCCTATTTTAGAGTTGGTCGACTTGGAAAAAACCTATACCATAGGCGAGGTCAAGGTGCCAATTCTGAAGAAGATAAAGCTTCAAATATATGCAGGGGAATTCGTAGCACTCATGGGACCCTCAGGAAGCGGCAAGAGCACGCTTATGAACATAATTGGGTGCCTTGATAGACCTTCTGGTGGCCACATTCTCCTGAAAAATGAAGATATCAGCAATTTGTCCGAAGAAGAACTGGCCAGAATTAGAAGAGAAGAGATCGGCTTTATATTTCAGACGTTCAATTTGATCGGCAGAATATCGGTTTTGAAGAACGTCGAACTTCCCATGATATTTAGGGAGAAATCACGAGACGAACGAATTCTGAGAGCTCAAGATCTTTTGGGGATGGTTGGTTTGAAACACCGTCTGGATTATAGTCCCCTCAACTTATCAGGAGGCGAACGGCAACGCGTGGCCATCGCCAGAGCCCTAGCAAACAACCCTGCCATCATACTAGCCGACGAACCTACGGGGAATTTAGATCTTAAAAGTACTCGCGATATTATGGATATAATAAGAAAATTAAACGATGATGGCCATACTATAATCATGGTTACTCATGATGCTGACACCACCGAACATTGCAATCGAGTGATACAATTGAGAGACGGCAAAATATTGGAGGGTGCATCTTGAAATCGCTCACATTGTTTGTGATCATGGCAAGCTGCCTCATGGCATCTGCCTACCCCACTCCTTACATGTACCGGCAACCAGAGCCTACGGTTATAAGTAGTTCTATGGTATCCCCTGAGATTTTGATGCCAGGGGACACGGGAATGGTCGCCATAGAGATCGAAAATGGCGCGGATAAATACGTCGTAACTTATCAAAGAGAGGACTTCACCCTGACCATGCCCATTGAATCCGCCGAACTGCAGAGCACAGATGAAATTGAAGTCACAAGCACAGGGTATAACGATGTGGGAGAGATAGGACCTGGAGATATAATCACCATTTATTACACCATAAAAGCGGACGAGAACATTACCGATGGTACCCATTTTTTGGATTTCAGGATGATCTGTGGGCCGGATTCAAACGTGAAGGAGATAAATAGAAAGGTCCCCATAAAGATAGATTCCACACCTGTGATGGTAATGAGGTCTGAAGTTCCCTCTCGAAATGAGATCAGTTTGGATGTGGCAAATCCCCGATTGGACACGCTAAACGCAGTGACAGTAGTTCCCAGTGGAGAGGGGATAGAATTCTCACCGGAAAATTACTACATTGGAACTATGGACCCTGACGAAGTGTTCACCATCAACTTCGACATCAGTGGAGGAGTGCCTTCAAACATGAGCTTCTTGACCAAGTTCAAAAGTTATGAGACATGGCATGAGTCAGAAGTCTACACCGTCAATTACCAGCCAAACCGCGAAAAACCAATGGAGTCTGAAAACCTTCCACTGGTTATGGGCATCATCGCCTTACCCATACTTGCAGTAGGCGGATTTTATTACGCCATGAAAAAGAGGCGCCCTGAAAATTAAGTTAAAATTTATGATAATTTGAAATTGGAGGTACACGAAAATGTCGTCCAGCTTATTGCAAAAGATATTAGGGGTTGTTTTTTCACCAGGCAAGTACATGGCCGAGATCGTGGAGAAACCCTTTTTGGAAGAAGCGTTGCTGTTAGTGGGATTCTATGCAACGTTCGGCGCCATATCAGCTTACATATCTCTGAACAGAATCATTTACGACTTTCAGGGTACTGGCATCGATCAAGAGACCATGAACAAATTTGGTTTGATATCAGGTTTGGTCGCAGCCATCGTAATGAGCTTTTTCATTTGGGCCACAGTTGCTGGAGGAATCCACCTATTGGCGCAGTTCATGGGGGGAAAAGGCAGCTTCAGAACAATTTTGGTGGTAGTGGGTTTCAGCTTGATGCCCGTACTTTTGGCCACACTTCTGGAGACCGTTTTGATTTATCTGTCTGAACCCGTTTACATCACGATGGATATTTCCAACCCTGCTGCCATGGGTGACATGATGGACGAGATCTACCAGAGCTCCACTTACATGGCAATGGCCATAATTGGTGCCTTGGGTTGGATTTGGGCTGCCTTTATTCAGTTAAAGGGAACCGTTTTGGAAGAGCGCTTGAGCCAAATGCAAGCAGGCATCTGCGTTGGTGTGCCTCTGATCTTGATGTTGATCATGACTGTGGGAACTAGATATTTGATTTAAATGGCGCAAGGAAACGAGGAAAAACGTCCGGCAAGTCGTAAATATCACCTCAGCGGCTCTGGGGAGGATCTTGAACTTTGAAATTGCACGATATCGTGGAATATGTGGCTTTGGGTTTCTCTGCGGATAAGTTCAAGACCTTGATGTCCAGCCTAGGCATAATCATAGGTGTTTTGGCCATCGTGGCCACCCTTTCCGTGGGGGAAGGACTTTACTCAGGGGTCTTTGACGAGTTGGGGTCTATGGACATAGACACCGTACATGTGGTACCTGGCGTGGTTAACATGGGCGGTGGTTCCAGCACCCCATCAGACCCCGCAAAGCTTACGGATAAGGACGTGAAAGCCATCAAAAACGTAGTGGGCGTGAAGTACGCGGCACCACAATGGTATACTGGAGTTAAGGTATCCTTCCGAGACAAAAACTCCTCTGCGAGCCTCAACGGAATATCCCCAAAAGAAGAGAAAAAATTGGAGGATAAGGTGGTAGTGGGGCGGTTTTTGGAAGAATCTGACTACAAAGCCATAGTAATTGGCCACAGCGTATCTGAAGATTTGTTCCGGATGAAGATATCTCCTGGCAATCGCTTGAGGTTATATTACGATGAGCGTCCCACTGACTTCAAAGTGGTGGGGGTCTTACAGGAAGAAGAGGAGATGTCCATGGTGGGAGGTAATCTCAATATGCAGATGTACATCACCCATCGGGCCATGGAAGATTTGGTGGACAAAGATGACTACCACTACGACGAGATTCGAGTGGTGGTTGAGAATCCTGAGAAGGTAGACGAAGTAGCCAAGGACATCGAGAGGGATATCGCCAGGTATCACAAGGACGAATCTTATACGGTAATAACTCAAAAGTCGATATTGGGCAGCATCGAGAACATGCTGAGGATGATCAAATTCGCCTTGGCAGGTATTGGGGCCATATCTTTGGTGGTGGGTGGAATTGGCATATCTAACGTGATGATGCTCACGGTAAAAGACCGAGTTCGAGAAATTGGTGTGATGAAGGCCATTGGAGCCACGACACGGGACATACGAACAATTTACCTTCTGGAAGCTGGCGCATTGGGATTGACCAGCAGCATAATAGGCGTGACCATAGGTGCGCTTGCCTCTGCAGTAATAGGATCTATGGGGGGACTTCCCACAGCGGTGACACCTACCTCGGTGCTGGCGGGCTTGGCTTTCGGAATATTTGCCACCCTAATTGCCGGTGCATACCCTGCCAATAAGGCAGCACAACTTGACCCCATTGAGGCGCTGCGCGCGGAGTAAAATGCGCAGCCGCCACAAATTTTATAAGATTATATTCACCTGCAGCAAAATGCAACTGTCACAGGGCACCTATGGGCAAAAAAAAAGCTCCTGCTTCAAAAACTGTATATTATAGTCAAAAACCAATTAGTATCATCTAATTGGTTTTCGACTATAATCAAATTATGGCACACCCTGCAGCAAAGCTGAGGGGAGAAAATAAAAAGAAAGTGCATTGGCAGAGGTTTTTAGAAGTGGTTATCTGTACAAATCAAGCAGTCGTTTATACTTCCCAAGCAGCCAACACTTTTTCTAGGTTCACGTAGTCTCTTCGGCCTTTGTTCTCCAAAACCAGCACACCATCTGCGCTTCCTACCACCATGCCGCGCAAGCGGTCTTCTCCTTGGTTTCCAAAGTACACTTCGATCTCCTTGTTATAGAGATGTTCTGATATGAATTTATCCATCATAGATCAACACCTATTAGAGCCTTACAAATACAAAAACGACTTTAAAGCTGATATATCTTTCGGTTAAACGCTAATATTGGTCTAAATTAACAGAAAAACGTCTAAAAATTAAATCTACTTGATTAAATCATATTAAGTTTAATCAACCAGGTTTGTTGATTTCAAAACTATTGGCAAACTCAACACGAAAATAAGAATATAGTCGAAAACCAATTAGATGATACTAATTGGTTCTCGCCAGAATAGTGCTTAAAGATACGAATAAGTCAAATCAATTTGGGCCAAACTGGCAGCTAAGCATTAAATCAAAATAAAAGGGGCGTGGTTGGTGTTATCTGACCCTCCAGTAACATCGAGATGTACTTGGACGCCACCACAATAGATCAAACAGTTATACGAGTTTTATTGTATTTCAATCATTGACGACATAGGTGCCAGCTATTTTATCGTGCCAGCCCTGGTTCTTTTTGTCTATCAATATCCAAATGTAGCCTAAGGCCAAAATCATACTAGATATCAACATACCCAACCATCGCAAGAATCCTTTTCCATATCCGATGGGATATGTTCCATCAATCCCAATCAGCTTTATTTTCATGGCCTTCATGCCCAGAGTTTGGCCATTCCCGAAGAAATATGTGAAATAAGCCAACGAAATTAGCCCACCGAATCCTTGAACCAAAGGGTTCGCCGTGTCAATAGAGGCACCTATGCTGAGAATAGCACCTAATACGGACACAATCAATCCCACAATAATTATATCGATTATATACGAAATAAGTCTGGATCCTGCACCTGCCAGATCCATTCCTGGCATATCTTCTTCCATTTGAATCACCTATCGATAAAGATACATATTTTTCTGTACAAATGTTCGTTTATACAATCCAATCGTTTGCCACCATTTATGCAGAAATTTAGGCCCACTATAAATGTAAACGTCCCGTATAATTGGACCTATGTTATATAATAGTACTGAGCTAATATAAGTATGTTTCTAATTGTCGACATTTAAAACTGTTCTACAACATTATCAAGCCGGGCTTATACCCCCCTTTTTAATGAAACATCAAGAACCTCAGAACAATTCCATAATCAAGTTATGAAGCAAAAGATAACAAAATTTCATGGGATATTTATAGTAGAGAACCAATTAGATTGGAACTATAGTGTTTAAATATATGTTCATAAACCAAATATATTCCAATTAATGATAATTTTTTGTGGCTTGACCAACACAGATACATCCAACTGCGTAACTCCTATACTAGTAATGGTTGTATTGTCAAAAAGCCTAAATTGTATAAGTTTCTTTAAGTGTGATTATGGCTGAAACGTATTGTAAATCCTGTACCATGCCATTAACTCTTGATTCGCAGGGACCCAACGCCGAATATTGCCGCTATTGCACTGATGAAAATGGACAACTTAGGCCTCGTGATGAAGTGAAGCAAGGGATCGCCACATGGCTTCAAAGTTTGCAGGAAGGAATAACAGAAGAGCGAGCAATTATGCGGGCAGAACATTTCATGCAGGCAATGCCTGCTTGGGCGGATGATTGAATATTATCAAACATCATAATATTAAAAAAAAATCTAATATATGGTCGAGAACCAATTAGATGAAACTATAGTGTTTAACGATACTTTTCGGATAAATCTTGAACTCACAAGAGTTAGAGATTTGCCCTATTCGTATCGTTAAACACTATATTTTCCACACGCCCAAGTTGATCTCCGTAATATATTAAACTATTTATACTGGTGTGAAATCCATGGTCGAAAAAGCAAACATTCAAAAGGCAACCTTCGGTGCAGGCTGCTTTTGGGGGGTTGAAGCCACTTTTAAGCAGTTAAAAGGAGTGATATCAACGTCTGTTGGTTACATGGGTGGCACATTAGAAAACCCCTCCTACCAAAACGTTTGTACAGATGAAACGGGCCATGCCGAAGTTGTGGAGGTGACATACGACTCTGCTGTCATTTCCTATGATGAGTTGATTGATGTATTTTGGAAAATTCACGATCCCACCACGCTCAATCGGCAGGGTCCTGATGTAGGAACTCAATATCGCTCAGTGATCTTTTACCACGATTTAGAACAAGAGTCAAAGGCAAAAGCATCCAAGGAACGGTTGCAAAGATCTGGAACTTACAAACGAAATTTGGTGACCGAAATCGTCCCTGTATCCAAATTTTATCGGGCAGAAGAATACCATCAGCAATATTTCGAGAAACATGGGATATCTCATTGCAAATTTTAATATATGGGCTGGTGTCAGTCAAACTGAAGAATTCATACCATCGCATAATAATGATTCATGTCTTAAAAAATGAAATGATGGCCAAAGATCCAATGCTTTGCTAAGGGCATGAAAACCAATTAGTTTCATCTAATTGGTTCTCAACTATACTCCATAAACTCCGAGAAATCCCAGAACTTGTTGCCAGAGAGCATCTTCTCCTCCAAGGGAATCTCAAACTCTATCCAATCAGGATTTTTAACATCTCCATCTACGCTGGTGGCCCCCATTGACTGGTGGCCTTTTGGGTTCGTC
>Ga0272443_10004007_pt1 | contig 16616 bp, 14 predicted proteins | sample SSMAcet12_FD_193581 | JGI IMG/M metagenome (GOLD analysis project Ga0272443, IMG submission 193581) | Marine sediment archaeal communities from Little Sippewissett salt marsh, Falmouth, MA, United States - SSM-Acet-12 | ecosystem: Environmental > Aquatic > Marine > Wetlands > Sediment ... | reverse complement strand
TTGTTTTGTTTTCATTGAAACGGACCTCTTCTTCGTGAATTGTAGTATTCTCAAGCACACTTCACCACATTGCAAATATCCGTATGTAAATGGATCTACAGCCTTGGTGCTTTTCGTAACTCAGATTTTTTTGGTCGTTAGAAATGACGACACAGGAGGAGCTCTCGTCGGAATGAAAGAGCTGATGAGGATTCGAATGGTATGCTCTTCTGGGAAACGGCAAATACCGCATGAGCACAAGAAGATGACTATGCTAAACGTGCCAAACATGATCAAGGTCGCGGTCAGAAGACAAATCTGGCAATGACCATGATCAGTATCACAGTGGGTTGTATGGTAGAGAATCCCGGATAAACCGGCTACCGCCGCAACAATCGGCAACAGCAGTATCCATCTACTGAACCTGTTTGTTGATCCTGATAACTCCATTACACTCATAAGTCCTTAGGCGTAATACAAAGTAATATTGCGGTCACTCAAAATCAAGGCTGAAATTGTCCGAACATCAACCAAGAGCTACGGGCGGTTCTCTGATCTTGAGCACTTGCGGAATTCACCGGCCTAACATCACGGGCTACCGCAAACAAATAGGACTGAACCGGGTGTCATAAATACTGTCATAGCACTCGACTTGAGTAAGACCGTCCAGATTTTGTCGGGTGACGTTGCAAGTGATTGCACTGTATCAAGTTTTTTGGGCTTCAGCCCCACCTCCACTTGTTGTATTTCGTTATAAATCAATAAGTTATAGAGCCAAAGGAGTCGGATCATCTGCTCGTACTAACCACCCACAGGCTATATCGCCCAATAGTACGAAACAACTTGCGACGATCGTGGACACACTTTGGTCACAGTCGGATTGAGATTTTTAGAACCTGAGTACAGATTTTTCAGTTGAACAAGTGATAACCATTGAATTGAAATGTGAAACGCAATAAGTAGTGATGTTCTTGACTGTGCGGTATTCTTTTTGGACCAAAGCCACATCCCTTGTCGGTCTTCTTCTAGTTGGCCTATTGCTACATCATGTATTCGAAGAGCATCACGAAGAACACCGGGCCGATTGTCCGATTTGTCTTTTCACAACCAGCCTTTTCGTTGTCGCATCATTCGCGTCCATTGCGATGTTTCTTGTCTATCTGGGAATACTCCATCAATGCACGACGGTGCGATCCTCAACAACTGTCACCGGTAGCCAGGGCCGCAGTCCACCACTGCCTGTAATCCTCTGATCGATAGCCGCGCCGAGCGGCGCATATAGAAAACATTCTCAGCTCGCTGTTAACAGCGTAATAGAACAACCGGAGGATTGCATGAAATTGCGATTAATCCTGGTGTGCCTGTTCGTGGCAAGTGCCGCATACGGGCAGACCACAACGAATCCTGACATATCTGCCATTGGAGACTTTCGAATCTTCAGCCACGATGACGAATCGCGCGCGACCGAAGTTGAAGAGCTGAACATCGCCGACCCGGAACTTGAACTGAACGTTGGCGGCTATCTCAATCCGTACGCCCGTGCCGATGCAGTCGTTGGGTGGCATGGCGAACACAGTGCCGAAATCGAAGAACTGTACGCAACCGTAGAGCGAGGCCTGCCATTGAGTGCCGGATTGCGCGTCGGGAAATACCTGCTCGAGTTCGGCCGACTTAACCCCGTGCACCCGCACGCCTACTCCTTCATCAAACGACCACTCCCGCATGAAGCGTTCTTCGGCGAGGAGGGACTGGTCGATGTCGCTGTCAGGCCGAGCTTCCTTCTGCCGACAGGTGATGCCTATACTGAAGTAATGGCCGGGTTGCTCAAAGGTGACATCTTCTCCGGTCACGCCCACGAACACGAAGAACACGAGCATGAAGAAGGGGAAGGGGAAGCTCATGAAGTTGAAGAAGAGCACCAGAAGAGTCTTGGTTTCTTCGGTCGAGTAACCTCATCGTTGGCCGTCAGCGAAGCTTCGGAGCTATCCCTCGGTGTCTCCACCGTCAATGCCGTCCACGAGATGCATGAGCACGAAGACGAACCTGTCAAGGAGTTGCGGACATGGTTGATCGGTGGTGATGTTAAGTACAAGTATCGGCCAAACCGGAATACTGCGTTGCAGATCGAGGCCGAAGGAATCGTGCGTACTTCCGAACAAGCCGAGGGTATGGACGATTTGACTTCGTACGGCGCTTATGGTTACATCGACTATCTATTCCGGCAGCAATACAATATCGGCGGGATCTTCGAATACACTAAGCTTGAAGAAATGCACGAGCATGAAGGCGAAGATCATGAAGTCCACAAGACCGACACATGGAGGGCCGGTCTGTTCATAGGTTGGGCACCTATCGAGGAGACCAGCCTGGTTCGACTTGCCGGACATTGGACCGAGCCCGACGAGGGTGATGGTTTCTGGGAACTGACTATGCAGCTCGTCGTGAGTCTTGGCCCACACAAACCACACAACTTTTAGGGAGCTGACATGAAGACTTTGATGCTAACGTTGATCTGCTGCGCCTCTGTCCTGACTGCGACAGCGGCGGCAGTAGCCCAGGTGCGTATGGTCGCCTCGACATCGGATCTGGCTTACTTCGCCAGAGAGTTAGGTGGAGGACTGGTTGAGGTCGAGTCGATTGCGCATCCGACGGCTGATGTTCATTTCGTTGAGATTCGTCCCAGCTACATGGTGAAGGTTCGCAAGGCCGACGTTGTCTTAAAGGTCGGCCTGGAGCTCGATAAGTGGATGGACCAGATAGTTGGGGGTTCACGAAACGGCAAGGCGATCGTCGTGGACTGCTCGAAGTACGTTCAGCCGATGGAGGTGCCAGACTTCAAAGTCGATGCCCGGCATGGCGACTTGCACCGCTTCGGAAACCCGCACTACTGGCTGACGCCTGCCAATGTCGAGCCGATAACAGATGCTATCGTTGAGGCTCTCTCGAAAGCTGATCCGGGCAATGAAGATCGTTTTAGGGAAAGTCAGAAGAATCTTCTTTCACGATTGGAGGCCGGTTTAGATGAACTGGCAGACACGATCGAGATGCTCAAGGATGTCGAAATGGTCACCTACCACAATTCATGGCCATACTTCAACGCATACGTCGGGCTTGCTGCCGCGGGATTTGTAGAGCCGTACCCGGGTGTTCCGCCGTCGCCCAGTCATGTCAAGGAACTGACATCGCTGATTCGCGAACGAGGTATCCGTATCATTGGTGTGGAGCCATACTTCGATCGCAGGGTTCCGGATCGAATAGCACAGGAGACCGGAGCCAAGGTAGTCATCCTCTACCCTTCTGTCGGTGGTCGCGTCGAGAATGAGACGTATCTGGATTGGCTGACCGGAAACGTGAACGCACTGGTTGAGGCACTCAGGTGATCGACTACCTACCATTTCTGATCTGGCCCTTCCTGGCATCACTGGTACTGGTCGGCATTCACGTCTACTTTGGACTGCATGTGATCAAGCGAGAGATCATATTCGTCGATCTCTCGCTTGCACAGGTAGCTGCGCTCGGCGTTACCATTGCGGTTCTCTTCGGATACGGACATGATGGTGCCGTGTCCTACGTCTTTGCCTTCGTGTTTGCGTTGATCGGAGGGACGATCTTCACATTCACACGGGAGATGCAGGAGAAAGTGCCTCAAGAGGCGATCATTGGCATTGTGTATGCAGTCAGTTCAGCAGCGGCCATTCTGGCGGTCAGTCATTCCCCTGAAGGGGCAGAGCATATTCGCTATCTTCTGGTAGGGAGCCTTCTGACCGTCACACCAGCGGCCGTAGGTAAGACTGCCGCAGTGTACGCTATCGTAGGTCTATTCCACTGGCTGGCGCGCAGCAAGTTCTTACCACTTTCGTTCAACGGTCAAGGTCACTCAAAGTCAGCCAGGTTTTGGGATTTCCTTTTCTATGCTAGTTTTGCTGTTGTGGTGACTTCCTCTGTGAAGATTTGCGGCGTACTTCTGGTATTTGTTTTTCTGGTCGTTCCGTCAGTGTTTGCCGCATTGCTCACAGATCGTATAGGCATGAGGCTTCTTTATGGCTGGCTGTTTGGGTTTCTCGGTTCGGCAGTTGGGATCGTCATGTCATTCTGGCTCGACACGCCAACCGGTGCTACGGTGGTTGCGACCTTCGGCGCGATGCTGCTGTTGTTTTTTGGATTGCGAACGGTGGCTCTAAAGCAGTAGACGAGCGAACGAAAAGTACAGGCAGGAGATGGTCACAGCGGAGAAGGCGAGATACATCGCAGGACCCGGCCATCACCTCGTTCGTGTGAGTCTGCTTCGAAGCTTAGTGAGATAGTCTCGTCGACGAGCAATGTCGCTCAAGGTAGCTTCGTAAGTATTGATTTTGCTGATTCTCGGAAAAGATAGCTGTCCCTTGGACAGGGAGTAGGAGACAACCAGATTTGGATAGTTGTAGATTAACAGAATAACCTGAATGAAGTCATTCTCCACCTTCTTGAAACCCACAAGACCGGCAGTCTTCTCATTGATTATGTAACTGGTTCCCCGCACTTTGATTTGCTCCAGGTCACTACCGTGACGAGATTCCAACAAGCTTAGAATTCCATCGATGTAGCTGATCAGAATCTGGGTTGTCCTTTGCCTTGCTCCCAGCGTACGGTCGACTACGAACACATAGTCAAGAAGCGTTCCCCCGTGTATTCTAATCACACCATTCTTCTCTTTTTCGGCGAGGAACAGAGATGAGTAGTAAATCAAACGTCCGGCTTTCTTCATAGACGGGACATCATAGAAAGGAGCAACGATCGAGATGACAATTGCTACGAGGACAAAAGGAATGGGATACAGACCGAGAACAAGAAACAGAGCACTCAGAAGAAACAGCACTACTAAAGACACAGCGCCGATCGCGAGTTGAATTCTTCTCTGCTCCTTCTCTGACTTGTCAAAGAAATTGTGCCCAATACTTTCTCTCAATCATTACGCCTTTCGGTATCGAATGTCATCAATTGCACGATATCAACATGTAACAATACAATACACGAGATCGAGTTCCAGCGAAACCGATTCAAAAAGTGCTTCGATAATCAGTCGCGATCCGTGACAATGTGGAGTCCAAGCTCCCTTAAAAGCGGTCACAACCTGATTTCATTGCGCAGCACAACTTTGTATCGGAACATATACAGGTATAGGTCGTCATCAATCTCACCATATACATCACTGTCTAATGAAGTTGATCTTGCGGTATATAACAGCTATACTGCAGCGAACCGTGAATCCGGCACCCAGGGTAAACTAACGAAAACAGAAGCTGACATGTGAAAGGACACATCGTGGCAACTGCGAAGAGGAAGATATCATCGCTTAAAGCAATCCACACGTTCGTTTCTGTCGGTGCGTGATCGACAGCGTTGTCGAGAGTTCTCGACCAGGCATTCGATGACCCGCTGACATCGGAGGAATTGGCTCTCTCGCCGCTGGCAGGCGGGATACTTCAATATGGCTATCAGTGCGGTATGATCTGGGGCGCAACCATGGCAGCGGGTAGACAGGCATATCTGCGCTTCGGCGCGACCCCGCAGGCCGAGGCTCACGCAGTCATGGCCGCGCAGAGACTCGTGGAGTCATTTCACACTCTGAACAAGAACATAAACTGCGTCGAGATCACCGATCTGGATAGGTCCTCATCAACGTTGCAGATGGTTACGTTTTTCCTGTTGAAAGGAGGTTTCTTCGGTTGTTGCCGCAGGGTCGCGAGATACGCTTCAGCAGCACTCGACGAGATTGAGTCCGGCATGACTGAGGAGAACAAATCTCCTGCTCAATCGGCAAGTTGCGCAGCCATGCTGGCTCGCAGGATGGGCGCCTCCGAAATGCGTGCCGTGATGGCGGCTGGGTTTGCAGGTGGAATCGGGTTGTGCGGAGGCGGGTGTGGGGCTTTGGCGACGGCACTATGGGTAATCGGTCTGGAGCGCTGCCTCGAACCGGGCGGCAAGATCAGTTACAGTGATCCTCAAATGAAGGATTTGGTTGAGCGATTCCTCAAATCGACCGGTTACACATTTGAGTGCTCCGAAATCGTCGGCAGGAAATTCACCGATCTGGAGGATCACGCCGCCCACTTGCGAAACGGGGGCTGTGCCGAGCTTCTGGATGTGCTGGCTGCCAGTTAGACCGGCTGGTCAATGGGGTTCCGACCCAGACCCACCCTGGACGGGGCTGAACCAAGCAACCGTTTGACGATTAAGATAAATATGCCAGTAAGCAGGATGTTCAGTGCCAGCGAGAGCGCGGCAACGCTCACCATAATTCCCCCGATGCCGTAGCCAAGCGAGATTATCAGCACGCCCGCTCCCACTTCACCTCGCGGCCACATGCCGATACAGATAGCAAGTCGCTCTTTCCAGTGGGCTTCCTTTCGGTAAACGAACAGAGGAAACATCTTGCCGAGATTCGCCAAAACTGTAATCATCAGGACATGCATGGCGATAGTCTGCCAGCTGACACTGCCAAGCGCTATCGGAGGCATCGACAGGCCGACAAGAACCATGAAAACCGCAGAGACAATAGTTGTTACTTTTTGCTCTTGCGGGCTTTCAGGCCCTTCCTGATGACCTTCTCGGTAGTCATCGGCATGAGGGTCATGCCCTTTCGGGTACGCCATTATACATCCAAGAACGAACGCTGGAAGAAGCACCTCAATGTGAATTGGCACAACTTCACTGAAGAGTTTGCTCAGTTTGTATATCACTTCCGATGCGAAAGCTATGGTAACCGCATAGCCCAGAACCCAGGGCCAGGTGACTGGAATTCTAACCCGGTGCAGATACTTCCAGGCCACCCAGAGAAGCACGACCATGATTACGAGAATGACCGCCAATTGCCACTGCAGCCCGACTATTAGCATTTTTAATGGTATCATCAACAGCACGGTATCCAGATCGTCGAAGATTGCCAGCACACGAACTTTGCGGAAATACCAAGTGCCTGAGAGACCGGCAGCGGCCAGCATGGAGAACAAGACTCCCGCCGATGTTGGCGCTGCGAAACGCGCCGCCAACAGTGCGGCAGTCCAGGTTTCGAAAGAGCCCCATTGACCAGAATCGAAAAAGAAGAGGGCGAAGTAAACCGCGCACAAGATCCATGGAAACGCAGCTGCGGTGGCTGCCACCAAATAGTCAAATCCGTATGATTTCAGCCTAGAACGATCGATTTCAAACTCGTAACCCACATGAATCATAATGAACGCCAGCATTATCATCGTGAGAATGCGAACTGTCTCTCTGGCTGTGATAGATTCACCGAAAATGTCGTCCAGATACTGCGAAAAGAACAGACCCACTACCAGTAGTATGGAGAATAGAAGTACCTTCTTCACTGACTCAATCCTTTCCCTTAATAGCGCTCATGCTTCACATCTCTGACCGAAATTGCGAGTTCAGTGACCAATGATGAATCAGGCTTGCTCACCAAACAGAAGATAGCTTTGGAAGAATATCCAGCAAATATCTCATAGAGCTTTCTCATGAGTTGAAAATCAGCGAATCCTTCACAATCGAGTACATTATTATGCCTTAACGATAAAACAACTCCCGCCCACTCAGGTTCCACCTCTTTGCTATGAAAGTCTCTTGGTGACTTCAATTTCGCATCATCTCAGAGTGGCCAGGATTACACTGCAAGAGAGCCTGGCAACGGCGGATTTCGAAAATTGGGAGGGAATAAACCCAGTCGCCAGATGTATATTTTGCGACAGGAAGGGATCATTCAATCGAAGGAAGTTTCTATGAAAACACTATTCGCAATGAGTTTCGCCTTACTCATAGCCGTCGTCCAGGTATGCGCGCAGACCGCGCCCGAAGAGAAACCAGTATTCGAGGGGACGACATACCCAATCTATCCAACCATCCTGAGTGATAAGCCGAATATCTCATCTCCTTTCACGACTTCCAACGGCAGGACGTATGTAGTTGGCCTGACTGCCGGGGGCGGCTACAGCATTTTCCCGGTAACCGTCGAGAATGGTGCTGAACTGAATTACGAGAAGAACATCTGGCACACCAAGGGGCGTCAGCTTGATGTTGATTCGGTCGACTTCTCGAGCCTCGCAGAGACAGGCCTTCATGCACAGGAGGAACTGGATCGTACGATAGCAATTACAGGACGATCTGTCGAGGAAATCACTCGTATCGGGCACCCCAGACAGTATTCCGGGATTGGTTTCATGGCTGAAGACGAGGATATCATTTCAGTGCTTGCAGGAGACAACGTACTCGTCAGGAGTATGAACATGACACACCCGGATCTTGCATTGCCGCTTTTCCACGTATTCAATGTAATCCAGAACGTTGTGAGCCAACCCGGCTATCACAAGCGAGGTGGCACGCAGACGATCCTGTACAATGGAAGTGTCGTCAATCTCAAGTTCTGGGGTGCCAAAGGCTGGCAAGAGTCGATCTTTAACGACGAAATCCTCGGATACTGGGAGATAGAAATTAGTCGAGAGTTAAATGAAGGAGAGACCGAATACTTGTACCAATGGTATTCCAACCTGTCCGATGAGGAGTACTCTCAGATGCTCGATAAGCTTTCACACATTCACACTGGTGAAATGGCGGCTTTCTATGCCATGCGTTACGGGTTCTATGAAGGCCACACGGGATATCGTGCGGACCCGATTGCGATCGCATTCATCTTCGGGCTGCAAGAGATACGCGACATTGACGGTGCGCTGGGCAAGGATTTGCATGCCGCCTTGACTACTCATCACACATCTGAAGACACGGTCCACTCATCGTGCAAAAGTAATGAGTGAACCAGACAGACTTCCAACTCGAATCCGAGCTTCAGCAGTGTATTCCGAAGGCCTTCCAGCATGATTCCCATGGGGCTAACGTTTTGATGTACTCTTACACCTTGCCTAATACCTATTGTACTTCTTCGATCGTTTCTTCGTAGATGACCGCTCTGTCTTTCAGACCCTCCAGAATGAACTTCACACAGTCAGGATTTCGCCCTATATATTCGGGAACGCTCAAGCCTCTTGTGGAGTACATCCCGTCGGCCAGCATTCTTACGGCCATAGTAGCCGTGTAGCCGGTGGTACGCGCCATTGAAAGAGTCTTTGTCGAATCATCGTACCGATCTATGAGATCATACGTGTACCGAAGCTTCTTCCCAGACTTGGTACCCGCGACGGTGACTCTCATCACGGTAACATCCGCTTCACCCTCAGCATACTCCCACATCGGGAAGAGAAGCCTCGATGTGAGATCGATCGGGCGAATCATGGTTCCATTGATGTCGATTTCTTCCTGCGAGAAGAACCCGGTCTCCCGCAGCATGCGCATCTTATCGATGTGACCCGGATAGCGCATTGTCTTCTCTTTCATATTGGGAGATTCTATTGTCTTCGCAAGACTGCGCAGGCCGTCAGTGTTAAATACTTCGAGGGTACCGACACCGGGAAAATCGATCAACTCCGGATCGGACAGCGCCGGACGTATTACCAGTTGCCCATTCTCTACGAACCTTGCAGGACGAATGTACTCTTCGATGACATCAATCGGTGAGAAAGGCGCCTTGTATTCATACGGCCAGATTCGAGTCTCCGGAAGGCCTCCGACATAGATTAGAATCTGATCAGTGTTGTCGAGGAGGGAGTCGACATACCCTGCAAGAATATTGCTCATCCCGGGCGCTACGCCACAATCGACTATCGCTGTCACGTTCTTCTCTTTTGCCAGATCATCGAGTTCGAATGGATCTTCCGGGAAAAATGCAATATCAATGACGTTTTTCCCTGCTTCGATGATGCTCCTGAGTGTCTGAAATCCCATGAATCCGGGAACGGCATTAACCACAATATCGAAATCCGAGACCAGATTCCGGACTCTATTTGGATCCGACAGGTCCTGCTGAATAGTGCGAATCGGATGCTCATCGCCGATCTTGTCCAACGCCTGACTGCTGACATCAGCTATGCTGACCGAAAACCCTGAGTCTTTGGCAAGATCAATTGCCATGGGAGCACCCACTAAACCGGAACCAAGCACTATGACTTTCATCTTATTCACTCCGTTTGATTTTTGAATTGTTGACAAGTTCAGACCACCGAATCGACGAGTTCCGTTGAACCGCTCGGGATATTCAACTTCCTGAGAGTTCAGCTACGATAGTCATTTCGATGGAGATCAGTGGATTGCTCAGCGGAGCAGAATCAAAGACCGCTGTAGCGGTTTACGAAATCAACAAGTTCGGCGCTGCTGTTTGCAGGCGTCCGAGTTCTGTAGTGATTCTTCATCATATCCACCAGAAATATATAACAGATGCTGGATTTTCCTACTGCAATTGTCTACGGCCATAATATCTTGGAAATCTGTTCATATTAAAAAAAGACTGGACTCAGATGAAAAGATGCAACATTATGTAGGTGCCTACGTAATTTTCGTATAGAGGATTTGAAAGAGATGGCAAAAAACGACTATCTTGTTGAACTTAAAGGCGTTGCATTGGCGAGCCGTCTTCGCAGACTGCTGAATCAACTACATGTTGATGGTGAGCGAGTTTATCGAGAACTCGGGCTGGACTTTAAGCCGAAGTGGTTCCCCGCCCTACATCTCCTGTCTCAAATGTCTCCGCTGTCCATGACAGAAATCTCTCGGCAGATGTGCATGTCTCATCCGTCGTCGATCGAGATTGTCAACGAGCTCATCAGAGCCGGGTTGGTGAAGTCACGGAAATCGAATCTGGATGGACGCTATCGTGAGTTATCCCTGACGAACAAAGGTGAGCAGATATGCGAAGAGCTCCGACCTGTATGGGATGCTTTTCGGGTAGCCGGAGAGGAAGCCAATGTCGAGAATGGGAACAACTTCCTGGAGGCACTTGGAAAGCTCGAAAGTGCGCTCGAAGGGCTATCAATGTACGAAAGGATAATGAGACAGTTGCAGCCCTCTAACGACAGCGACAAGCATAGTATATAGAAAGCTCCTAAGTGTAACTCGGAGGATAACATGATCGGAACCATCTTCACTCACGCAAGCCGTATTCGGCTATGGTTGGGAGTTCTTGCAGCCATGACAATCTGCTCAGTAGCAAGCGCCCAATCTCAGGCAGATGAAACGAAGTTAATGAAACAATCGGAGGTTGCCGAGGTCATTGACACCGTATTGACGGCTTATGAACAACACTACGTCTACCCGGATACAGCCAAGGCTCTCAGCAATCATATCAGAAAGAGATTCAAAGAAGGCGCATATGATGGCACTGCTGATCTGAGTGAGCTGACTGAACGACTCAGGAATGATCTTCGATCCTTCACGCATGACAGACACATATATGTTTCCGTGATGTCACCTCATGACTCACCCTCAGTGGGAGACACTATCACCGAAGCCGAGATTGCACGCAGCGCCCGCGTGAACTTCAATATTCGGAAAGTCGAATGGCTGACCGGAAATGTTGGCTATCTCAGGATGGATGGTTTCGAGGATGCGGAGTATGCTGGCGAAGCCGTGGCGGCAGCTATGGGTGTGCTTGCTCGATGTGATGCCATCATCATTGATCTGCGGTATAATGGGGGTGGGTATGAGACCATGGTACGTTTTCTGGCGAGTTACTTTTTCAAGGGACCGACGATGATTAACTCGCTTTACTTCACCGAAACAGATTCACTCGAACAGTCCTGGACTTCCGCATACGTACCCGGGAAAAAGCTCACAGACGCCGGACTGTATATTCTCATCAGCAGTCGAACAGCCTCAGGCGCAGAGGCCTTCTCATACGGGATGAAAAACTCTGGCCGAGCTATCCTCATCGGAGAGACTACTGCGGGTGCAGCCCACTGGACAGAAACGTGGGAGTTCCCGAGCCTACAGTTGAGCGTAAGCATTCCAATCGCACGACCTATCAATCCGGTAACAAAGACAAGCTGGGAACGGACTGGGGTCACGCCCCACATTGAAACCTCGGTGGAGGACGCGCTGACCGTGGCTCATCGCGAGGCGCTCAAAGAACTCATCGAGCGCACCGACGACGAGGATTTGCTAAATGACCTGAACTGGGAGTTGTATGCCATAGAGGCTAAACTGATGCGGGTCGAGTTGACAACTGAGGAAATGCTCACTTATACTGGTGAGTACGCAGAAGGGAAGTACGCTATTCTGGTTCGAGATAATGCGTTGTTCTGGCGCTACGTCGACGGGTCCGAATTCCTGATGATACCGTTTACTGAGGACTTATTCGGATTCGACGACACCGATGATTACCGTCTCGCAATCATTCGCGATGACAGCGGAACTGTCACAGGATTCCGCCTCCTTGTTAAGGGCCGCGAACCCGGTTCAATCAGGGAAAGAACAGGAGATATTTAGCACGGCCGTGATTGAGAGTGATTCGAGCATCAATTGTTGTTGAGCCTCACGGCAAACGAGTATTGTTCTTGTCGGATCTGGAGATGTTGGAGTAAGACAAATCAGCATCGGATGCTTATACCGGCATGACTTGTCAGAGTGCGAATACTGCCACAATCTGTCAAGCAAGTCGATCAACCTATGTTCGAAACGTACAATCCAAATCGAAAAAGGCAACTTTTAGAAGTCGAGATTCGAAACGCAACCGAATCCGATATAGCACGTGTTGTCGAAGTATCACGAGACAGGGAACCAACAGACGTAGCAGCTTCGGCCTCCAATATCGCATCTTTTCTGACCGACAATCAAGCTTCATTGCAGTTCGGCACGAATCATCTTGGCCACTCTGCCCTCTCCGGTCGTTTTGTGAAGTTCACAGAGGAAAAAGTCGCAAGTCTTGACAAAGTCAGCGCTCTTGCACCTGAATATCCCAATTGGATGCCTCCGATGATTCGAGGTCAGGGAGCATTTGCCAGATTCCAGGACTAAGTTCCAGCATGGTTGCCTGCTCACTGCTATGTGGCGAGCAGGCCGACCGAATCGGTATTGATATTCTCTTCCCATTTTCCTAAATTCAGGCAAACAGTATGTCTCTCCCGTTATCAAGCGATGGAGATCTCTGGCTGATCGCAGCCGGCATTTTCGGAAACAACAGAAGGAGAACACTATGTATACGAAGAGTCAGGAACTGCTAAACACGGCCGTTGCCGATGAGCTTATCGCAATCCACCAGTACATGTACTTCCACTTTCACTGCGACGATCAAGGGTATGATCTCCTGGCGAATCTCTTTAAGAAGACGGCCATTGAGGAGATGCTTCATGTCGAACGTTTGGCAGAACGTATCCTTTTTCTCGGAGGGGACGTTGAGATGAAAGTTGGCGGGGAGGTCAAAACCATAACTGATATCAAGGAGATACTCGATACTGCCCGGGGCATGGAAGAGAATAGCATTAAGATGTACAATAAGTTTGCTAACGAATGCGCTGCGAATTCGGACTCGGCCACCAAACGAATATTCGAAGACCTCGTGATTGACGAAGAGGTTCACTTCGATCAATATGACACCGAATTGGGCAACATGGCAAAATTCGGCGACAGGTACCTCGCGCTTCAGTCTATCGAACGCAGTAAGGGCCGCGCAGCAGGAGGGAATGCGGACCAGTAATCCGGGTAACCAGAATATTTGTTGACAGCTTTAAACACACAACAGTTATTGCGATTACCTTACTGATTTGGATTGTCCGTCTGACAACTAAGGTCAGCGGTGATTTACCAAGTCATCAGCTTCAACGATTCTTCACCCGTAACATCGCCGCCGGTTGATTCTTGGGAGTTTCTTGAATCCCAGCTCAAGTTTGGCAAGGAGCAACGCAAGTAAGTCATAAGCCTAACCCTCAATGGGAGAGCACATGAAGACTCTGGATGTAATCGCTGCCATCTTGCTGGTGGTGGGTGGCCTGAACTGGGGGCTGGTCGGAGTGTTTCACTTTGACTTAGTCGCCACGATTTTCGGTGACATGTCAATAATCAGCAGGATTGTGTATATTCTGGTTGGTGTCGCCGCGATCTATCAGGCTATCCTGTGGAAGGCTATTCAACGCCGCTGGCAGTCTTAATTTCGCTTCGCGTTAATTCGAAGTACGGGAATTATCCTCTATCTTCCTCTGAGGAGAGTGGCAGTCTATTGCTGTATTCAGGCTGAGGCTGCAGTTACTTGTCACTGATGGTGAAGAGGCGCTCCTTCAGAAAACAGCGCCCACCCTGCCCTATCCACCGCTTTGGTGATCGGATGATCGCAATTGATCTCCCGGATCAGTAGAGTCGTCCCGATATCCGAATTCACTCAAGACCATACGAAAGATGACATTTTCATTGACATTCTACACTGTTTGGTTACTTTGCCAAGTACCCAAACCCGTCCGAGCGGCTGATTTGGTTCGGACAAAAACAGGATTGGGAAGTCAGTGACATCGACGAGTCAAAGCGCGGAAAGCTGAAATGTAGGGTCGTGTGTTCACAAAATAGAGGATATGGGAAATGCAATCAGTCAAACATCCGGTCAACTGGAAAGCGTACTCTTTGATCAGTCTTTTGGGTCTGTCCATAATCACTGTGATCGCAGTTTTCACCAAGCTGTGGGTTCTGACCGCGATTCCGGTGGGGTTTCTCTTCGGTTTTTTCCTCCAGAAGGGAGATTTGTGTGGTTCATCGGCATTCAGTGAAATCGTCATGATGCACGATAAGCGTAAAGCTGCTGGTCTTTGGATCCTGATTGTCACGGCGATGGCAGGTATCGCCGTATTGGACCTCTTAGGCTGGGTAAAACTAAACCCTAAACCATTGTTCTTCCTGAATTACATAGTCGGAGGAATCATTTTCGGTGTAGGCATGGTCCTGGCTGGAGGCTGCATCAGCGGTTGCCTGTTCAAGGGAGCGGCAGGAAATCTCAACTCGATCGTCGCGCTGCTCGCGGTGCCTGTGGGAGTAATGCTGGTGGAGTTCGGGCCGCTTCACGGCTTCCAACTGTGGATGAAATCTCACGTCATATCAACGGCAGGTGGAGAGAAGGTAAGTTTGTACGCTCTCTCTGGATTGCCGTATTGGCTGCTGGCATTATCATTTGTTCTGATGACGGTGGTCGTTATCCTCGTGCGACGGAAAAGTCACTCGGCGGGCGAGAGACACAATCACGAAAAACGGAAACCTTTAATGGAACGAATCCTGACCGGCTCGTGGAAACCCTGGATTGCAGGAGTCGCTATCGGTCTTCTAATGGTGCCTGCGTATCTGTCTTCAGCGGCAAGCGGCCGCAACTATCCGCTTGGCGTAACGCATGGCGTTATGCAAGCTGAACTGATAGCTGTTGACAGCGGATTGAATCACGTCTATTCAGCCAACCCAAGCCCGGTCTCACAGCCGGATAATTCAAACAATACACAAACAGCCCGGAAGCCTACCGGCAAGAAGGTCGTGTGGTGGCTCGTGGCGAGCGTGGTCAGTCTCATGATCGGGTCCTGGGTTTCCGCAAGAATGTCCGGTCAGGCCAAACTGCTGCCAAAACCTCCTGACGAAATCCTCTTCGCCATTCTGGGCGGGTTGCTTATTGGAACCGGTGCCGCAATCGCCGGAGGGTGCGTTGTCGGGAACATCATGTCCGGCTGGGCTCTTATGAGTGTAGGAACTGTCCTCTTTGGAGTGGTGGTTATCCTGTCAAACTGGTTAACTACCTACATCTACATGATGGGCGGCATGTCAGGGAAGTAAACGGTGATAAAGTGTTCCATTTGGATCCGGAGGAGTAATCTTGAAAGCAGTGTTAAGCAGAAGATACGGATCACCGGACGTTCTTCAATTCGAGGAAACAGCTAAGCCTGTCCCCACGGATAATCAGGTTTTGATTAAAGTATACGCTTCGTCCGTTAACGCCTACGACTGGCACATGCTCAGAGCTGATCCATTCATCGTTCGCCTCATGGGTGGGGGGCTTATAAAGCCGAAAATCCAGATTCTCGGCGCCGACGTAGCCGGTCGAGTTGAAGCAGTAGGCAGGAACGTGAAGCAGTTCAAACCCGGTGATGGTGTATTCGGTGACTTGACGAGCTCCGGATGCGGCGGTTTCGCCGAGTATGTCTGTGCTCGAGATGATGCAATTGTACCGATGCCGCAAAGTGCCACCTTTGAAGAATCAGCGGCCATTCCTTTGGCGGCAATGACCGCCCTGCAGGCTCTCCGCAACAATGGGCATATACAGCAGGGGCAACAGGTTTTGATCGAAGGCGCATCCGGCGGTGTGGGAACATTTGCAGTTCAGATCGCAAAAGCCTTCGATACCGAAGTTACGGCTGTCTGCAGTACCAGAAATGTGGAGTTAGCACACTCGCTGGGTGCTGACCATGTTATTGACTACACAAAAGAGGACTTTGCCAGGAGCGAGAGGCGCTTCGACCTCATATTCGCGGCCAACGGGTATCACTCATTATTCGAGTATAAGCGTGCTCTCAAAGATAACGGCACTTTCGTCATGTCCGGAGGCTCCGGACCTCTATCGCTCCAGACAGTCTTGTTCGGACGATTAATATCTGCGACTGGAAACAAGAAGATGGGAATGATGCTGACACACCTGAACAAGCAGGACCTGATATTCCTGAAGGATCTTGTTGATGCGGGTAAGATCAAACCTGTAATAGACAGGACCTACAGATTGAGCGATGTGCCCGACGCAATCAGATACCTTGAGGAAGGGCATGCCCGAG
>Ga0272443_10004006_pt1 | contig 16619 bp, 18 predicted proteins | sample SSMAcet12_FD_193581 | JGI IMG/M metagenome (GOLD analysis project Ga0272443, IMG submission 193581) | Marine sediment archaeal communities from Little Sippewissett salt marsh, Falmouth, MA, United States - SSM-Acet-12 | ecosystem: Environmental > Aquatic > Marine > Wetlands > Sediment ... | reverse complement strand
ACGAACGAATGCACACATCAGTGCGCCTACTGCTCCAACTCTTCCACCTGTAAAAAGAAGAGGCAGGAGTATACCTACGAACCCAAGGAAATGGCGGACATCTTCATGAAGCTCTATAGGGGAAATAATGTGGAGGGACTCTTCCTCTCATCTGGAGTGGGAAAGGACGAGCATGCCACAATGGAGAAGATGATAGAGTCTGTTAGATATCTTAGAGATGTATGTAGATTTGCAGGATATGTGCATTTGAAAATACTTCCAGGAGCGGACAAAGACCACTTGAAAGATGCATCGGACCTGGCGGACAGGGTCAGTGTAAATCTCGAGGTCCCCTCGGAGGATTACATGGACATTATGAGCCCATCAAAGGATTATGTTAACGACATTCTGCGGAGACAAAGGTACATATCCAGGATAGTGAGGAGGAACAAGCTGCCGGCCGGACAGACGACACAGATGGTGGTGGGCGGAGCAGGCGAAACTGATAGGGAGATATTTGATTCCGCCGTCAGGGAATACAACGACCTAGAAATGAAAAGGGTGTACTATTCAGCCTTTCTTCCCGTAGAGGGCACCTCCTTGGAAAAAGAGATGCCTCAGCCTTCCTGGAGAGAACATCGCCTATACCAGCTGGATTGGCTGTATAGGGTATATGACATGGACAATAAAGAACTGGCACTAGCTTTCAACGACGATGAGAATCTTTCGAACGACGATCCCAAGATAGTGATCGCTAGGCAGTCACTGGAAAATCCTATCGATCCCAACTCCGCACCATACAAAGAGCTTCTTAAGGTCCCAGGGATAGGCCCGGTCAGCGCCAGGAGGATCGTCAATGTCAGGAAAATGAACAAGATCAGGACCAGAAGGGAATTGCAATATCTCGGAGTCAGGACAAAGAGGGCCTCGCCCTACCTCTGCGTGGGGGGGTGGCAGGAATCGCTACTAGACAGGTGGATGAAATGAACAAGAGAAATATATTGAAATACCTTACATGCCATAGCGCGTGCACAGCTTCTATCTACAACTTTGCAACAAGGCTCTCGGCAGCGGACATTGAGAACGCCAGGGACCAAAAGACATCAAGTGTGAGGTCGATGATATCGGCGGTGAGATTAGAGATACACAGGATGAGGGGATATGTTAGACTGGCCCCGCTAGGCGACATGGTTCTCTATGGTTACATGAAGCCCAAGCACCAGATAGGGGAGATCGTCTCCAACATCATGGCACACAGATACCCCAACACAATCATAGTGCTGGGAAACTCCAACAGAAGCTGGATATCCCTTTACTCCTCAGAAGGTGTTTCGTACATGCCAGGGGGGCCGCTGGAGAGGGTTGTTGCCAAGCTTAAGGAGCTTACAAACCGGGATGTTAAGGACGTTCCAATTCAAAATGTCTGGGACACCTACTACAAGAGCCAGTACCGCCCAGAGAGAAGGAATCTCAAATACTTCCACAAGAACATGACCTTGACATCGATGCGGTCGACGAGGTCGATCACAGAGTCCAATAAAGGCGGTACAACCCTTGACCTGTACATGTGATGACTGCACTATAAATATATATTAAGTAAATTCATATTAAATCCGATGAACATAACTAAAGTGTTTGATGTGCCTATCGCCCAGACCCCGCACAAGGTAGATGTCAGAAAGCTCTTCGATAGTGAGCATGTGCAGCTTGTTCATATAACCCTTGAACCTGGTGAAAGCCTCAAGAAGCATATCACTCCGGTCGATGTGACCTTTTACGTGCTTGAGGGCGAAGGCGTAGTTCTTATAGGAGAGGAGAAAAGGACTGTTGGTAAGGATTCTGTTGTAGAAAGCCCCAAGAATATTGTACACACGTGGTACAACGAGGGAAAAAACACCTTCCGTGTTCTTGTGATCAAGACACCTAGACCAGAAAACGCTGCGAGAATGCTTTAATAACTAAAACATTGATGACTAATTATCCAACTCTGGAGCTAAAACTGCACTGTTTTGCTTAATTTTATTTCAAATTCCTATCAATGGAAAAGCACGTGCCCGCCCTCATTGAGATGTTTCGATCTGACCGAGTGAACGAATGTAGTGCTGTGACCACAAGTATATCGCAACGCTGCCTATCACATTGCCGATTACAATGCCCGACCATATCCCGGTCAGTCCAAATCCAGCAACTATGCCCAATAAGTATGCGGCCGGCAGTGTAGCGATTAAGGACCTGAACACTGTTGCTATCAGGGCCTTGGTGCCGTTGCCAGTACCTTGGAACATGGCAGAGGACTGCATACCGAATGAGGTCGTAGGATAAAAGACACAGATGATTCGCAAAAAGTTGGTGATGCCCGGTGCCAAGTGGGCAGCCGTGTCGGCATGGGCGAATATTGATGCGATCTGCGGGGCAAAAATAAAGGTAAATGCCGCAAGGACCAACTCTATCTTGAACCCGGTCATTACAGCGTAACGATGTGCAATATTGAGCTTATCGTATGATTTCATCCCATATGCCGCCCCCGTGACCGCGGTAACGGATGTTGCTATACCCAACAAGGGGACGATCGCAAGGCTGACCACCCGCCACCCAGTGGAATATACGGCTACACCGTCACTGCCCGCAACGAGAACAACGATTCCGTTGAGCACCAGCATCGATAAAGACATAGACATGTGCTGAATAGACGCAGGAATGCCCACTGTTAGTATCTCTGACAAGATGTGCCTAGAATATGAGAACGCCCTGAAATGAATGCTTACATAGGTATTTCTTTTGAAAAAGAGCCAATAGGACATCAACAGCGATGAAACTGCGATTGAGATTATGGTTGCCTGTGCAGCACCCGCCACTCCTTGGTCCAGGACATATATGAATATGGGGTCGAGGATGATATTGAGGATCGATCCGACAACGATGGCATACATTGCTCGCTTGGTGTCGCCTTCCCCCCGAAGGATGTTGTTCGTGACGTTCATGAAGAATATGACAAGCGTGCCCGCAAAGAGTACCTCTGCATAGGCGACGGTCATATCCAAGACATCGTCTGCGCCGAGAGCATTGAATATGGATGGAGCGAAAAGATATGCAGGGATTGTTATTACTGCACCAACCAAAAGCGTTAGCAACAGGGCGTGTATGCTAACTGCATCTGCTCCAGGCTTGTCCTTTGCACCGATACGCCGGGATATCGCAGAGCTTGCTCCAATGCCTATACCGTTCGAAAGGCCCATTATGAAGAACATCAGCGGAAAAAAGAATCCTACGGCAGACAGCGCATCCGCGCCAAGTCCCGAGACCCAAATGGCATCGACAAGATTGTAGATGACCTGAATTGACATCGCCAGCATCATTGGGAGGGAAAGCTTTATGATCGCCCTCTTTGGGTCGCCCATAAGAGTGCGTACTCCCTTCGTCTGTTTTGATTCCTCTGCCATGCCATTGCTCCAGTATATACCTAATCAACATGAGAAGCGACAAAAAATGCCCGGGGAGCGCCAGTGTATGAATAAATGTTACTGGGATCGGCCATATCGCTTTTTCAAGTCTTTGATCGTTCTGCTTAAAAAAGTATCCATTTTAGAGAAAAGCGTTCAAGTGACAAGCAGATGCTATTATGATATTGTATATAAGTCAGATGTGTAAGGATATACCTGTCTTTCTATCTGAAAACATATGGCAACTCGGTATCTTTTCAGTTTTGGATTGCTCGATGTGTCCTTTATTTATACATTATATTGTATAACTTAACGTAAAAATTTATATTTAGTATTTTATCACTATAAAATAATATTTTATGACCATAAAATATTTATATCAACGTTTATCAATCAGGTGAAGGTGAAAGTATGAGTAAGATAAGACTAGCAATAGCAGGTGTAGGCAATTGCGCATCATCTCTTATACAGGGACTTGAATATTACAAAAATGTAACAGAAAAGGATGATCTGGTGCCAGGGCTTATGCACAATGTCTTCGGCGGCTACAAGATATCCGATATTGAACCCGTTGCGGCATTCGATGTTGACAACAGGAAGATAGGACTTAAGTTGGAAGAGGCCATTTTTGAGGGAGAGAACTGCACAAAGAAGTTCTCCGAGGCACCTAAGACCGATGTTGTGGTCCAAAGGGCACAAGTGCATGATGGAATTGGGAGGAAGCTCTCAGAAGTTATACCTGTTGACAAGAACGCTCCCACAGTGGATGTAGCACAGGTGTTGGAGGACACAAAAGCGGACATGCTCGTCTCCTACATGCCTGTGGGTTCCGCAAAGGCCGCAAGATACTATGCAGAGGAATGTCTCAAATCAGGGACTGCATTCATCAACGGCATGCCCGAATTCATATGCTCAGACGACGGATGGGCAAAGAGATTCGAGGATTCCGGAATCCCATGTGCCGGTGACGATATAAAGTCGCAGGTCGGCGCCACCATATTGCACAGAGTGCTCTCAAAGCTGTTCCTTGACCGTGGTGCAGAGATCGTTGAGTCTTACCAGCTAAATATAGGCGGTAACACCGACTTCTACAACATGCTCGAGGAGGAAAGGCTGACCTCGAAGAGGATCTCTAAGACAGAGGCCGTACAATCGCTGGTACCATACAAGGTTCCGCTAAGGATCGGCCCTTCAGACTACGTGCCATTCCTCAAGGACAACAAGGTATGCTACATTAAGATGACCGGAAAGAAGTTCGGTGACGTTCCGTTCGAACTGGACCTAAAACTGTCCGTAGAGGACTCCCCTAACTCGGGAGGTGTCATGATCGATGCCATCAGGGCCACAAAGATAGCTCTTGACAGGAAGGTCTCAGGACAGCTGATATCCATATCATCTTATTCCTTCAAGCATCCACCACAGCAGTTCCCGGACGATGTCTGTAAGCAGATGGTGGAAGAGTTCATAAAAGGCGAAAGGGAAAGGTAATCTAGCCGCCAAAGGCGGGAGGTATCAGGGACAGCTTGTCCCCATCCCTTAATTTTATTTTATTATCCTTTATCAATTCACCATTTTTCAGGAATAACACGTCATCCATCAGTTCGCCATCCTCTATAAGTTCATCGGTAAGCTTGCTGCCATATTTTCTGCCCAGATAGTCTATCATCTCGCGTATGGAAATATCGTCCATGTCAAGACTGAGATTGTGAACTCCAGTAGCAAGCCTGAAATGTGCAATGAACTCTACAACGATGGTCATCGTAGAAAAGAACATATAGAAATTAATAAATCTATCTGATTTTGAATCTCAAGCTCATATTTAAAGCAAATATTATATTTTAGTATATTTATTTGGAACTATGACCAGATTATTATTTCAAGAGGACTCCTATCTCAAAGAGGCCACTACAAGGGTCGTTGACGTGCTGGATGGGGGATTAGAGCTAGAGAGCACCATTTTCTATCCACAGGGCGGAGGCCAGGACACGGACAAGGGCAGTCTCTTCATCAAAGACCGAGAACTTCCCATAAAGGAAGTAAAACGTTCTTCAGGCAAGATAATCCACAAGACCGCCGCATCCTTGGAGGATATTAGCGCAGGTGACGAGGTAAAGATGGTACTGGACTGGGAGAGGCGCTATACCATGATGAAGTACCACTCGGCGCTGCATCTTCTCTCAAGCGTTGCGTACAACGAGTTCGGATCCCAGATAACCGGCAATGCAATAACCCCAAGTAAGGCCAGGATAGACCTGACCCTTGAGGGCCTCTCAGAAGATATCATCTCCAAGATAGAGAGTGAGACCAACGAACTGATAGGCAGAGGTCTGCCAGTGGAAATAAGGAACATGCCAAGGACTGAGGCTGAGGCCATGGTCGATCCCGACAAGACCCGCCTAGACCTGATCCCGGCATCGATACAAGACATAAGGCTGGTCATTATCGGAGATGAGGACACGGATGCGTGTGGTGGCACCCATGTTAAGAACACCTCTGAGATCGGACCCATTGAGATATTCAACAGCATGAACAAAGGGAAGGACAGGAAAAGGTTGGAAATTAAATTAAGATAAAGAGATGCCCATGGACCAGTGCACTTATGAAAAGGGACTAAAGTCAAAGATAGTCGAGAGGGGACTGTGTTGCAGATGTGGCACGTGCGGAGCAGTATGCCCTAAGACCCGCAACATGAGGAGATTCAATCCCCTGATGTCAAATCCCATGCTCGGGCTCGATGAGGGATCTAAGGAGAAGTGCAGCCTATGCCTGGATGTATGCCCGATTGAAAATCGGGGTATCAATGATGGTATAGGTAATATAGTCTCTGTGCTAAGGGCTCGTGCAACAGACCCCACTATACGTAAAAGATCTCAGGACGGCGGGGCGTGCACAGCGTTCTTAAGATCGCTCGATGAACATACCACTATAGGCGTTGGCAGGGATGGAGGTCTGCCACGACCCGTGCTCAATGATCCCATGAGGAGCATTGGGACCGTCTATGGAGCGACATCGTCCCTATCGGTGCTGGATGGGAAGAAAAGAAATGTGGCCTTTGTGGGGCTGCCATGCCAGATGACCGGCATTTTGCTTTCACAGCGAAAGGGACTATTGAAGGCCATCGATCTAAAGATAGGCCTTTTTTGCACTAAGAACTTCTATCATCGATGCATGGAGCAGGTGTTGGAGAAGGAGGGCTACAAAGTCCGGAACATAGAGAGGATGGATATAAGATCACAGCTCTTCGTTACTATGAACAACGGCGAGAAGAGCTCTCTGCCCATCTCCAGATTCGATGAATGCGTTCTGGGTGGGTGCAAGGTCTGCCAGGACTTCTGTGCCTATGACAGTGATATCGCCTTCGGGTCTGTTGGAACGGGGAGCGGCCACACCACCGTGATAATAAGAAATGACAATGCAAAAAGGCTATTCGACGGGGCTATCGAAGGGGGGTATTTAAAGGCGGATGATAAAGTCAACATAGACGAGATATATCGGTCCCAAGAGAAAAAGAGGCTTCAAAATGGATAAGCTGATCAACATCGACATTGGGAAATGCATTGGATGCAAGCTCTGCGAACAGATATGCTCCCTGCACCACGAGGGGTCGGTAAGGCCCGCATACTCCCGAATACATGCCATAGTATGGGAGGAGGAGGGTGTCAGTGTGCCTGTTGTCTGCGTCCAGTGTGATGATGCCCCATGTGCAGGCGCATGCAAGTATGACGCATTATGGAGGGACCCGGCGACAGGGGCGCTTCTTGTGATGGAGGATAATTGCATTGGATGCAAGATGTGCATGGTAGCATGCCCTTACGGGTGCGTAGGATACGACAAGGAGAAGCACAAGGTGTTCAAGTGCGACCTTTGCGGAGGAGACCCCCTCTGTTGCAAGATATGCCCAAGCGGAGCATTGAACTATATCAAGGCCGAAAAGACAGCGATCGACAAGAAACGGGCCTTTGCAGCGCCGCTAGCAAAACAGTTCACGCCCTAGATGCTTGGGTGTTTTCCCTTCTTTGGCTCTTTTCAACATCTGCTTTATCTATGCTTACATACCTTGACACTATCCAGTAGATGCCTCCGAACACTATTACAGACCCTGCCAGGTCCTCCCAGGTATGCTCTCCTAAATAAAGTACCGTGAAGGTTGTTAGTATCAGATTTATGAGAAGGAACCACATGTACTTGTTGTACGAACTAAGCCTTGTCTTTATGTAATTATACCTAGCTATCAGGAATCCTAGGAAAACGTACCCAAAATGGCCCGATGGCATGCCACCGTACTTGACGCTGACCAGGATGTCAGACATGGGGAGGGCCTCCAATCTTATCGCACGGGCCCCCGATTCCCATCTTAGAGGGGGGGCAACTGGGAATATCATCTCCAAGCCAAAGTGCGCAATCCAGCAAGCCACGACCGCAATGCCCCACTTCCATCCGTCCTTTCCCTGTTTTATCATGAGATACTGGAGCAGTATCAGGCAAAGGATGAAGCCAATGGGATAATACAAGGAAAGCACCATGTCCATCGATGGGGTAGAAAGGTGCTTCTGGATCCATATTGTAAGCTCTGGTGAGAATGTAACATACCATGAGGGATGCTCTATGAAGAACTGTAGTGATTGGTAGAATATGAGGAACATTATCACAAAGGCCGCATAAAGGCGATTGTTATTGTAGGCGAAGAACTCTTTTATATCGTTCTTTAGCACGCCTGCGTAAAGAAATAGTTTCCTCATGAAATCAATAAAAATTCAAATCCAATATAAAGTTTTTGCTACTATATACTTATTTCATCTGATATTGTTTATCTATAAAAATATATATCCAAATATATGAAGAAAACGAATTTGGCCTTATTAAGCCTATTATTCTCGATAGTGGGAGTTGGTTTCCTCTTCTTCGAGTAAGGATCTGTTACTCCCATAGTGCCACAGGGGCCATTGGAATCCTTCGTTGGCTCCTACGTTTCCCTTGAGGGGGTCGTGTGCAGGAAGTTTGAATCCAAGGGAAATCTATTCGTGTCGATTAAGGGGGACTATGAGGTCGAGGTCCCAATATTCTTTGGATTGAAGGATAGCTTGGAAAAGGTTCCGGACCTTGGGGATTGGATAAGCGTCAACGGCATTCTTGAGGAAGTGCCGCAAGAATACCTGAGGGAGCACTGGCCAAAATTGTCGCTTTCAGTGAATGAACCCCATGAGATCGTAGTAGGTGAGGTGCACCATATCTTTCTGGAAGATGCCTACGAGTACTGCCTCTTCAATGCGGGGCGAGTGCTAAATCTGTCGGGAAAGATAGATCTTATCGAAAATGGTGAGGCGTTTGTTGGAGGGGTTGGAATAACGCTAACAAATGATATGATGATTGCTGACGAAGTGGTAGGAAAGGCCCTGATAGTGGAAAATGACCACAGATTGGAGAACATTCCGATAAAGTTAGAGGTAAAAAGCGGGAAGATCGCCAAAATAGCTGATATAAGGTCCATAGGAGAGGCTTACCTTGCCAAAGGGCGCATCATCGACATGCGGCCATACTACTCAGGCCTATTGATGAATATAAGTGATGGAGAGAACAGTATCGAGGTATATTCCAAGAGCATTCCAGAGGTCTTCTTTGGGGACGAGATCACCGCAAGGGGGATCTTCAAGGAGTACCGAGGTAAGGATCTGCTCTACGTAACCGGAGCAAGGGACACCGATATAGTAAATAAAGGCGAATTGGACGATCTTCTAGACCTGACGCTGGGAAATAGGATCAAGGCCCATGCCGTGGTGAGGGAAGAGATATTGGTGGGAAGGCACAGGATACTTACCTTGGAGGTCTTGGGAGAAGAGCTTCAATGCCATCTTTACCAAGATGAGATAGAGAATATGGAGAGGATGGGAAGATCGATGGCACTGTTATCTAAAGGAAAAGAAATAGTAGTATATTTAGAGATAATCGATTATAAAGGGACATTAGAGTCCAAACTAATCGACTTTCTCCCTTTTTCATAAATAAATATAAATATGAAAAAAGAGACTAATAAAAGACAATGCCCGGAGCCTCTTCAAAGAAAAAAGGAAAGAAATTGCCTGAAGAGTTCGTACCAGTCCTAATGAAACATGCTAAAAAACATATGCTCGAAGAGGAGAAGAAGGGCTTATTTCGCAAGCTTTCCATCAAATGAAATTAATTTTTTTTCCAGAAAGATTTTTATTCGTTGCTCATCACTGTTGTATAATGAGGCGTTTAGCTACAGTGATGCTGCTCGTGGCGCTATTGTCATCCATGGGCATTGTTCTAGCAAGTGAGGACAGGGTGGAGATAGGCTCCGAGACGGAAAGCATACAGTTATTCCCTGGACGGTCAGTGTCCTTCACGGTCACTTTGAGGTCCATCGAGGGAGAGCAGGATTACAATCCATCCACCAACAACCCAACTACAAATCCTCCTACTACTACACCCGCACCCACGGTAGATCCACCACCTCCACCCAGTTTGCCAAACATTGGAATCGATTCCATGATCACATCACTTTCCAAGAGCTCATCAATGTCGATGTATTCGATGCTAGCGTCATCACCCCAGCTGACCCTGAGGTCAGAGCCCCCCGAGGGCCTAGATGTGGAATTCGAGACAGAGACCCTGATAGTGCAATATGGCGTGGACTACGAGGTAACCGTAAGGGTAAGCGCGCTTGATTCCATAGAACCTGGGGACTATATCGTCCCGATCACCGTAAGGTCAAATTCATGGCACTATGATACATTGGAGGTGCCTGTTACCGTACTGCCTTACATTGATGTGGTACTCAACGATGTTACCGTGAGCGATAGTCTTCCTGAGGAGGGAGATGATGTTGTTTTCACCATTTCCGCTACAAACTATGGTGAAGAATCCACCGAAGAGATAACATGCGCTATCTACAACAAAGATACAAATAACAGGATGGCATCAAAACAGATATCATTGGAAGCGAACGAGACCAAGGTCTTTGACGTAGAATGGGTCGCCGTTGAGGGCGCTTACAACTTCAGGGTCTTCATATCATCGCCTGAAAATGAGATAATCACCACGAACAATTTCTTCTTCTTCTCATTGAAGGTGGGCCCAGCGTTCATACCTGTGGACCTAGGGGAGAAATACTTCTCGGAAGGCCTTGTTTATTTTGAATCAAAGAAATGGCAGGATGCGATTGACGCCTTCGGCCTGGCCATTGAGGAGTTCCAAAAGGAAGGCCGAGACAACAAGGTCCTAACCTCGCAGACGTATCTAGAGATATCGGAAAAGTATCTGGAAGCGCATCTCCTCTATTCAGAAGGCATTGAGGCGATGGAAGGGGGAAACATCGAACTTGCAAAAGAGAAGCTACATGCGGCGGAACTGATCTACACCGAGCTTGGGGACATTGAAAAGATAGATCTTTGTTTCAATCAGATAATATGCCTCGACGATAACGAAGATGATGTCGTTGAGCAGGATGCTTCTTTCCTACCCTATCCATGGTACACGTTCACGGTCCCACTACTGATGATCATCGTTTTCCTTGGGTACACTGTCAAGCCCAAGAACACAAGAGACCTCAATGGCCTCTTGGACGAACTTGAGCAGATGTACAGGGCTGGCCAGATCAGGGAAGATGTATATATCAAGGAAAAGTACAAGATTAAGCTCAAGATGCTTGAGAAATATAGTTAATAATCGCATATGACATATTTTTTAAGTTTATATTGATAAAAATTCACTATATTTTAATAAAAATGTCATATATTTATATAATTAAAAAATATGAGACAATAATATAATATTGTTAATATTAGTAAAAAATTATATGAATAATCGAATTATAACAAGCTTTTTAAAGATTTAATAATAGTTATTTGAGGAGGTCATGGCTTGAATTGTAGCTACATTCAACGAAGTGTCAACCCTTCTGTCTTTGAGGATTTTAGGAAGGTCTCTCTTCCCCTATCAAAAGGGCCCAACAGTGTCATCGAAAACAATGACGAGCTAGATATTGATGAAAGCCTAATGTTCTTGATATATGATAGATTGATTAGGGAAAATCAGACCATCGAAAATCTTGAGGAAGTTGATATCTTTAAGAAAACTTTGAAGGATATAGTGGATGAACTATATTCTGGACCAGCCGTTGATTATGTTGTCCTGAATATTGAAAAATAATCTAATCAATGTTATAAAAAATTAGATTGGTATTATATTAATCCCAATCTAACATTTTATTTTTTGTGTCCTTAGACCTGATTATATATTGCATCTTAGGTGTGGCATGCGGGACCTTCACAGGGCTTGTTCCAGGCATACATGTCAACACTGCCGCTCCTATGGCCCTTAGCCTTTCAAAAAGTGCCTATCTCGACCCCCTATTGGCTTCGGTATTCATATGCTCCATGTCCATTACGCACACCTTCATAGACTTCATCCCTGCAACGGTCCTTGGTATACCGGACCCCGACATGTCACTGACGGTATTGCCAGCGCATAGCATGGTGCTCGCGGGGAGGGGGTGGGAAGCCATTTCCCTCTCAGGCATCGCAAGCCTACTCTCAGTGATCATCATAGTTCTCAGTATGCCTGTTTTGATGCCTTCGATAAAGTGTGTCTATCCACTGATATCCTCTTCAACACTGCCCATACTGGTAATATTCTCATCTGTCACCATTCTGATCCACAGGGGATACAAAAGAAAGCTTATGGCCGCGTTTGCCTTCGGATTAAGCGGCTTTTTCGGATATGTGGTCCTCAACGACAATGTGCTTTTCAGCGATCCCCTAATGCCCGTGTTCTCTGGCATGTTCGGTCTCAGCTCGTTGTTGTTGGGTTTCATGGGGGGCGGCAACATGCCAAAACAGGTGATGGATAATTCCTTTTTTCTTAGTAAGGCGAAGATCTTTTCGGCGTCCTTGAAGGGGACGCTCTCAGGGATACTTGTGTCAACGGTGCCGGGGATAGGGGCAAGTCAAGCGACCATTCTATCAAATGTCTTCTCCAAGGGAGATGGGGAGGAAGGCAAAAGGCAGTTCATTGTGTCTTGCTGTTCCATAAACACATCTAACGCATTCTTTGCCATTATGGTCCTCTACTTGTTTGGGAAAGCAAGGAACGGCGCCCTGATATGTGTACAGGAAATACTGGATACGATGATGTATAGCGAGTTCGAGGTGCTGCTGGCAGTTTCGATAGTCACTTCGTTTCTGGCCTTTTTCAGCTTGAACATCTTTGGAAGACTGGCACTTGACCATGTGTTCAAGATCAACTATTCATATCTGTGCATCTTTGGAATATTCTTTCAACTGATGATCGTCCTTGTTCTGACAGGTCTGGCAGGATTGTTACTGTGCGCAGTTGCAACGGCGGTTGGTATCCTGCCTCCCTCCCTTAACATAAACAGGTCCACGCTGATGGGTTTCCTGATGATACCTGTGATGACATATTATATAGGCTAAAAACAATTATTAATGAAAAGATAAGATGAGTATAGATGGCCGTCCTCAATCCCTTTGATGAGAATTATACCAAATATCTGAACATCGACCTTGGCAAGATAGATCCCAAGATGGGCAGGTTGGCCATTGCAAGGTCGAATGAGGCGAACAACGAGAAATATCTAGAGCTCAGTGACAGCGAAGACATTGTATCCTTGTTCCTTCTTTTCCAGAGCCTTTCTAAAACGCCTCACTCACCAGAGGTGCAGGGTGCACTCACGGCCTTTGAAAAGCTCATTGTTACACGCTCCTACAAGAATCTTGAAGAGGACGGCCTCAGAGAGATGGGAGGACTTATAGAGATACATGCCCTCCCAGAGTTGAAGGACCCCTCTAACAGGATGAAAAGATTCATTGAGTTGGGGGAGCTCGGCATTATCATCTCAAAAGAGGACCTGTTCAGGCTAAAGGGGTTAAAGGAAGGGGAGATCGAGTTCGCATTGGCCTGGGATGAGGTCTATGACGTTGTTGACATTACGAATCAATACATCATAGGACGCTTCATGTTCATTACCCGGAAAGAGCTATCGGAGATATATGCGAAATATGTAAGGAAGAAATGTTATGATTATATCAAGAGGATATCACCCAGGATCCAGGACCACCCACATCAGGTATACGACAAGATAGCTGATATGGTAAAGTCCTTACTAAAGGTCACAAGAAGGGTGGAGAAGGTCTCTGGGGACCTGAGCGAGGACTCTTTCCCCCCATGCATAAAGCTGGCGCTCATGGGTGTGTCCTCGGGCCAGAGGAACTATTCCATAACGATACTTTTGACATCATTTCTGTCATATGCGAGGTTGATGCCATCTACAAAGATCTTTGACCGCGACACCTCCTTCGAGCTCAATCAGGAGGACATAGGCATATTGATAGATGAGATCGTTCCCGCAATATTGGAGGCAGGGGACAGATGCGACCCCCCATTCTTCAAGGAGCAGCCATTGGAGAAGATGAACATATTCTACCACTTGGGATTCGGAATGACAGACAGGCCTGCCTCACAGGACTTTGGAAGGTCTAAGTGGTACCTGCCGCCGTCATGCGCAAAGGTGGCGGAGAACGCACCCTATCTTTGCCAGCCTGACGAGTTCTGCAAGAAGGTGACATGGGGCATCAAGGACAGGAAGACCGTTGATGAGCTTTTGAAACGCGCAAAGGAGGGGGGAAGGCAGGCAGATGGTGAAAGGGTCCTTGAGATACTCACTAGGGGGGCAAGGTCCCTTGAATCCCTGGTCGAGGAAAGCGGGATCGACAAAAAGGAGCTTACAGGCCTTCTGGCAACCCTTTCGAAGAACAAGCTAGTGGGACGCCGAAAGGTGATAAATCCGCTTATATACTATATTAGAAAGAAAAGGATGCTCAGTCGGAAATGACAAAGTCATCTATCATGTCCTTGGCCTGTTCCCTTCTGGCCTGGTGACCCTTTAGGAAATCTACGACCTTTTCCGCCAAGTACTTCTTGCAATTACCGCACATCTCTTCCCCGGCAATGCATCTCTGCCTTCTCTCCTCAAGTGCGGCGTCATCTCCTTCGAAGAGTATGTAGAGATATTGGAATATCGTGCATATGTTGGGGTTGCCGCCCTTCTCCTTCTGCTCTGCCAAGCTCTGGCATCCGCCTGTGAAGGCGTTCATGACCTTCTTTTTTGCAACCTTTGGAGTATCAACTGTGAATATTGCCGTGTTCTCCTTTGATGCGGACATCTTTGAGTCGGGCCCTTCAAGCGAAGGGAGGAACATGCTCTGTATCAGGGCTGGCTTGTAATAGCCAAGCTTTTCGGCAACGTCCCTGGTCACCCTGAAATGAGGGTCCTGGTCTATTGCGCAAGGAATGAGCACTGGAACCTTTTTTCCTGATGCTATCGAGGGCAGGAATGCAGGAACAGACTGCATGGACGTAAAGAATATCAGGCCTATGTTAGTGGAATTGTCAAAGCCAAATACTGCCTTGGCTGTGGAATAAGTTACCTTCTTCGCTACCTGGATCGCATGTCTGTAAAGGGTCTTGGCATTTTGAAGATCGGAAAATATCTTGGTTTTCTTGGGATCGAATCCCATGGCAATTATATCAAGGGTGTTGTCATATGTGTATTGATCAACTTCTTCCAATGAGAGATTCTGAGATAGTACGAACTTCTCGTCGTCTGTAAGCTGGAACCAAAGGTCGCATCCGAACTTGTCTTGGAGGTATTTAGTAAATATCCATGGCAGTACGTGTCCAAGATGCGTATGACCGGAAGGCCCACTGCCTGTGTATAGGGCAAACTTCCTTCCTTTCTCATAGTTGGACAATATCCAATCAAAGTCGCGATGTGAAAAGAATATCTTTCTTCTAAGAAATGGGTGGGCCTCACCTACGAGCTGTTCGACCTTGTCTACTAACTCGCTCGTTATGGGTTGGGTTCCGAACTGCTCGATCAGCTTATTGTAGTCGATATCCCCTTCGACCTCCCAGGGCGTAACCTTGAAATCGGTCACTTCTATCATCACTCATTTTTTGTATTGGCCTTCTTTCTTTTATCGTTCTTCACAGAGGTAGCAAGCCCCTTCATAGATCGCTTGTTTTCCTGTTTCTCTCTTCTCAACTGGGTTCTCGATTTGTGCTTAAGTCCCTTCATCATGTAAATCACTCACCATAATACATTATTCCATCATCACAGACACAGACAGTCTTAAAAGCTTTTTTATCACTGATCAGCGCCGACACCAACACAAGGTGCTCTATTCCACTGCCAGAGGTAAGGTTCACATAAATATCTCCCATCTCTTCTGGTAGGCCCTCAATGATGTCCACTACCTGCTGACAGATGTCCTTCTCTTCATCCAACAGTATCCACTCGTATGAGATGTCTGACTTAAAGGTGTCCTTTGCCCAGGCATTTCCAATGATAATGACCTGGTCCCATTCCTCGCTACATATCCTCTTTACCTTTCCCCAGGTACCTTTTCCTTTTCCTAATGTCGCAATAAAAGTCCTCAATAACTACACCTCTCTATAAATCAATATCAGTTGTTTTTTAAGCTTTGCTATAAGAAGCCAAAATAAAAGAAATAGAAAGAAACTGTTAAAGATTATTGATTATCTCTTTGGTACAGTCCAAAGCAGTGTCCTTGAACGTCTCAGTGTTGACGGTATTCGTGACATAGACCCTGTTGTGGAATGCTTCCCTGATCTTCTTTAGATTGTCCTCGCCGCCCCATACAGGAAGTGCGTGGGTGATGGCCGCCCCTATGTCATTAGCGCCAAGTTCCTTAAGCTTCTCCCCGGTCTTCCGCAGTGTCCCTCCTGAGAGCACCATGTCATCAACTATGAGCACGTCCATCCCGTCCACATCGAAGGAGCCGGAGATTGTGGACTCTACGGATGAAATCCTGGACTTTGAAAAGGCCTTGATGCCCAACCTGGCGGCCGCCCCCTCGTCCGGCCCAAGTATAACTGCATCGTTCATCTCCTCACTTGCCTTAAGCAGCAAATGGTCTATCATGCTTATCAATGAGACCTTTCCACTGTCGATAAGATCTCCAAACCAGTCCAGAGAGGTTGGGGGGTGTGGATCTATGATATGGACCTTGTCCGACATCGAAAGTATCAGGTCCATCGCCAACTTTGCGGAATTGGCCTCGCCTGTGAGGCATGCATGGTCCTGTTTGGCGCATGGCATGCAAGTAAGCACGACCTCGACAGATCTTGGAGGGTCTATAT
>Ga0272443_10004003_pt1 | contig 16626 bp, 18 predicted proteins | sample SSMAcet12_FD_193581 | JGI IMG/M metagenome (GOLD analysis project Ga0272443, IMG submission 193581) | Marine sediment archaeal communities from Little Sippewissett salt marsh, Falmouth, MA, United States - SSM-Acet-12 | ecosystem: Environmental > Aquatic > Marine > Wetlands > Sediment ... | reverse complement strand
CTGCCAGATCCGAAACAGATGCTCTTCCTGTCGTTTACCTTTGTACACGGTGACAACTTTGGCAAAGAACGACTCATAATCCAATGATGCAATCTGCTCGGGAGAGCAACAGCTTCCAATAACCGCTGGCAATATTGGCCGCATCTTTGCGGTCATGCTTATCCCAACGCCCATCGAGCAGTTCTCGATTCTTTTTGACCGCAACCCCGGACACCTGTACAACCAGCAATCCTTGTCGAACAAGATGATCGGCCAGCGGTTTGTGATAATTTGCTGTCGGTTCTACACCGATAACCACCTGTTGCAGCTGATGCTGCAAGCGTAGGGTTTCTGCTTTTGAACACAACAGTTCAAACCCCTCGTTGCTGTTCGGAAACGTGAATTGTTTGCATAATGTCTTTCCTGTGGCGGTGCCGAAGAACGCATAATGCTTGTCCTTAGCAATATCGATACCCGCAATCAGATGCTTTTCTGAACCTCGGATTCCAGTCCGCAGTTGCCGGTACGCAGCCAGTCTCTCAATTTCGGTTTGCATAACATCCTCCTTTTCAATGGGTTACACAAATGTGTCCTCCCTTTATTCTACCTCAGGATGTTTGCAATAGTTGCCATGTACCTGACAACTATTATATAACGTTGTTCCGTAACTACAATAAGTCTGATGTAAAGCAGGCTTTTTTCTCGTCGCAGGACAGGGGTTCAATTGTCATGACGTGTAACCCAATCGGGTATATTTCTCCATCCAACAGCCTGGACTCCGCTACGCTCATAGGATTCATCTCCTCCGTAAATCAGCCATGGCTGAAGAGCGTTTTCAACTGAAAACCGAGACGCTTTCTTCCCTGCCAGGATATAATCGCTCGTGACAGTTTTTCCGGATTTTATCTCGATAGGTTGCAATCGTGTTTCTTTTTCAAAGAGCAGATCGCACTCAACACCTTTATTGTCTCGCCAGAAATAGAGATCGGCAGGCTTGCCGGCATTGTAGCGGGATTTAAGAAATTCGCTGACAATGAGAGATTCAAAGAGTGCCCCTCGTAACGGGTGCACGGAAAGAAGCTCGGCAGAACGGATTCCGAGAAGCCAACAGGCAAGGCCGACATCGATGAAGTAGAGTTTTGGCGATTTTATCAGTCGTTTACCGAAATTTTTGTGGTAAGGGGGCAAAAGATGAACGATATAGCTGGATTCAAGTAGTGAAATCCATTTTCGTGCCGTTGTATGTGAAACGCCGGTTTCGCCTGCGAGTGTGCTCAGGTTGAGCAATTGCCCGTTTCTTCCTGCGCACAGGCGGAGAAAGCGCTGAAATGAGGAAAGATCCTGAACATGAAGTATCTGACGGACATCTCGTTCGACATAGGTTGCAACGTAACTGGCAAACCAGTCTTCCGGTTTTACTTTTTCGGTATGCAGAGCCGGATAACATCCTGTCGTCATGAAACGGTCAATGGACAGGCGTTGAAGATATGTTGCGGATAGCTCCCCAAGTGAAAACGGCAGTAACCGTGTTATTCCAACGCGGCCGGCAAGCGACTGTGTTACACCAGCGAGAAGCCCGAACTGCTGTGAACCGGTGACAATGAATTTTCCCGGTTTTCTGTCTTCATCAACCATGCCTTGCAGATACGAGAAAAGGTCAGGCCATCGTTGGGCTTCGTCAAATACCGCACCATTATCAAAACGCGAAAGAAACCCTTTGGGATCTTCTTCAGCAAAAGACCTTTCGGCAGGATCTTCCAGACTTACATAAGGCTTATCAGGGAAAACAGCTCTTGAAAGGGTTGTTTTCCCTGACTGGCGAGGTCCTGTTATGGTTACAATCGGAAAAGATCCTGCAAGCCTCTGCAATGTTGCTGTCAATGATCTGGGTATCATACTATAAGGTACAGATTGAATCTTTAAAATTCAATCTGTACCATTTTCTCTGACAAGAGGGATAAGGCAATAGGGTTTGGCACAGCATAGCCTTACCAGTTTTCAATCCTCAATCCATCAGGAATTCGACTGAATGCTCTGTCTCTTGTGACGAGAACAGCATCAGGCATTCCCTGGGTAGACCTCTGAGGACCTGAAGACTATGCCAGGGGGAGGGAGAATGAAGTCGTCGGGAAAGAGGTGGTGATCATAACACTGCCAAGGGGCGGCAGTTGCAGAGAGGTGGGGCTTCATGTTCTTAAATTGACCGAAATATTCTGTACCTTTTTCGTAATACGGTATTCGGTCAGTTTTTCCTGGCCAAGATATGGAGATACTCTATGAACAGTCAGGATATTCGATGGGTTCAGCGGTACAAGCATTTCGCGCAGGCATGTGGTCAGCTTCATCGTGCTGTTGAACTGGCGCGGCAGCGTCCCTTGAGTGAACTTGAGGAGCAGGGCCTGATCCAGTCTTTTGAATACACCCATGAGCTGGCCTGGAACACCTTGAAAGACTTTCTCGAAAACAAGGGAGTTCAACCGTTGTATGGATCAAAAGACACTACCAGAGAGGCATTCAAACGTGAATTGATTGAAGAGGGTGACGTATGGATGCAGATGATCAAAAGCAGGAATCTGACATCGCATACCTATAATCGGGAAATTGCGGAAGAAATAGCTCTGGCAATCCGTCAGCACTATCATGCAGCCTTCCGGAAGCTTCTGGAAACACTTGAACCGCTCAGCAGAGAGAAGCCGGAATGAAATACGGACTCAAAAATTCTACCATAGCAAAGATTCGTAGCGTGCTGGCGCGCTACAGGCAGGTGGAGAAAGCCATTCTCTACGGTTCCCGGGCCAAAGGGAATTATACAACCGGTTCGGATATAGATCTGACGCTGCTTGGCGGCCATGATCTGGACCTGAAAGTGCTTTACCGTATCATGGATGAAATCGACGACCTGCTCTTGCCCTACACCTTCGATATTTCCCTCCTGCATACCATTAAAGATCAGGATGTACTCGATCACATTAAACGTTTCGGCACGGTGTTTTACGAAAAAACACCAGAAAGCCATGTTGCCTGATAGTTTCGTAAAGGGGATACGGGGATAAGTATAAAACAAAGAACCCGAGGCATTCGCTTCGGGTTCTTTGTGCCTGTACCGGCTTGAAGATAAACGATAGCCTTGCGGTTAATCCAACAGTTCGGCAGGGATGTTGCCGCCGTTTTCGGCCAGTTTTTTCATGACTTCCTTGTGCAGCCACATGTTCATCTGCGCTGAATCGCCCATCTTGTCTGCCGGGCAGCCCAGTTCTGCGGCGAGTTCTTTGCGTTCGCCATAGCTGCTGTCGAGCCCGAGAAGTTTCATCAGATCGACGATGGATGTCTTCCAGTTAAGGTTTTCCGCGTGAGAAGCCGCTAATCCTTCCAGCTTGGCCACCACATCCACCTCGCTGATTGGCGTCGGAGCAGCGGCGGCGGGAGTTGCTGGTGCAGCTGCAGCTGGTGTCGGCTCTGCCTTTGACGGTGCAGGCGCTTCAGCTTTTGATGCTGGCTTGGCTTCCTCTTCTTTTTTGCCGAAACCGAGTTTGCCTAAAATGTTGTTGAAAATACCCATGGTGATGTCTCCCGTTAGAATACTCTGTTATGGAAAGAGATGCGAATGAACAACGCTACCCATCGCGGTTAGAAAAATGCTACTGCTGTGAGTGTTAACGTTTTTTCCGGTAAAAAAATCCCCGTGAAACGGGCTGTCGCTGTAAAGCGTTACATTCATGACGGAGGATCATGCAATAACTTGATAAGCAGCATGAAAAAAGCACGTAGTCATTCATTTTCCGTTCCTTTTCTCATCGCTACTGCCGCAGTACTGATCATGGTATGGCCGCAATTGAGCGCAGCATCACTATCAGGAAAAATAGAGCGCGATCGGAACAGTTCATCGATCGGGCTTGATAAGGGTGTGACAGCCGATTCGCTTGTCGCGCAGAAAGGAGCGCGTTTATTGCACCTTTACAGCCTCGGCGCAGTCGTCAAAAGCTACAGGATAGCGCTTGGCTTCGATCCGGTAGGGGCAAAGTTGCGGCAAGGCGATGGAAAAACGCCCGAAGGGCGGTATTCGATTAGTGAACGGAATCCGCAGAGCAGCTATCACCTGTCTCTCAGGATCTCGTATCCCGATGAGAAGGACCGTATCCGTGCGGGAAAATCTGGCGTCAGTCCCGGCGGAGACATTTTCATTCACGGATGGCCCGATAGTGTCGCCGAAAAACATGCTGCTCCTCCAGCGGGGGACTGGACGCTGGGATGTATCGCGGTGACGAACGATGAGATCGAAGAGTTGTGGAAGGCGGTGCCGGTCGGCACGCCGGTGATTATTTACCCCTGAGCGTCTCGCTGATCGCACACGAAGGACGATGTAGTCGCCTGCTCCGTGCAATCCAGAAGTCAGGGAGAGGATTACTTTTCATGAGCGGATGTTGATTCCGGTTGTTCCTCCCGATATCGTTCGATGAGCTGGAGGAACCGGCGCCCGTAGCGTTCAAGCTTCACTTCACCTACTCCTGACACCGACAGCATGGCTTCTCCGGTCACGGGATACACTGTTGCCATGTCGCGCAGCGAGCGGTCGGAAAAGACGATATAGGGGGGGATGTTCTGCTCGTCTGCGATCTCTTTTCGCAATGATCTCAGCAAGTCAAACAGGTTGTAGTCATAGGAGCCTTCTTCTGCGGCTTTCGATCTTTTTGCCTTTTTCGGTTCCTGGATCCGCACGATTTCCAGCTTCTCCTCCCCTTTCAGCAGTGGAACCGCTTTTTCAAGCAGATAGAGCGCTGGATAGAGTCCTTCTGACTTGGCGATCACTTTTTGGGCCAGAAGCTCATCGATAAGCTGGCGCCAGAATTTTTTGCTCCGGCCTTTTCCCACTCCGTAGGTTTTCAGGCGGTCGTGACCAAAGTCACGGATTTTTTGGTTCTTGCTGCCGGTGACGATATCGACGATGTGCGTCGCGCCGAACCGTTCTTCCGTACGGGCGATTGCCGAGAGCAGCATCTGCGCTTCTACTGTGCTGTCAACCACTTCGCGGGTACCGAGACAGATATCGCAGGATTTGCAGTTATCATGCGGGTATGTTTCGTCAAAGTAGTCAAGCAGGGTTTTGCGACGACAGACCGAAGTCGAAACGAACGAAATGACCTTCTGCAGAGAAGAGAGAGCCTTGCCCCTTTCTGTTTCGTCAACGATCGTGTCGAGGAAGAACCGGATTTTGGGGATGTCGGATTGTGAAAAGAGCAGCGTGCAGCGCGCGGGTTCGCCGTCGCGGCCTGCTCTGCCGGTTTCCTGGTAGTAGCTTTCGATGCTTTTCGGCAGGTCCGCATGAATCACGAAGCGGATATTCGATTTATCAATCCCCATGCCGAAGGCGATGGTGGCGACGATGATATCAGCCTCGTCCCGGATGAATGCCTCCTGATTTCGCTGGCGTTCTTCGTCGGACAGCCCTGCATGGTAAGGAAGAGCACGGAACCCTTTTGCTTTCAGCAGAGCAGCGGTCTCGTTAACGCTTTTGCGGCTGGTACGGTAGATGATTCCTGCCTTTCCGGGGTTGCTTTTCAGGATGGAGATAAGCTGAGCATTTGTATTTTCCTTGAACCGGATGTCATAGAAGAGGTTGGCCCGGTCAAAGGATGCCCTGACGAGATGCGGGTTGCGCAGGGAGAGTTTATGGAGAATATCCTGCTGGACTTTCAGGGTGGCCGTTGCCGTGAATGCCGCTACCGGGACCTCGGGAAAAAGATGCACAAGCGCAGAGAGCGACAGGTAATCGGGACGGAAATCATGGCCCCATTCTGAAATACAGTGTGCTTCATCGACAACCGCCATGCTGATGTTCACCTCTCCGAGCAGCTTCTGGAAATGCTCGAGACGGAACCGTTCCGGCGCGACATAGAGCAGGTCCAGCGAGTCCGAAAGCAGCTCCTGCTGCACGGACGCCTGTTCTTCAGGCGAGAGGGAGCTGTTCAGGTATGCCGCCCGGATGCCGTTGGCTCTCGCTCCGTCCACCTGGTCCTTCATGAGCGCGATCAGCGGGCTGATCACCACGCATGTTCCGGAAAGCAGTACCGCCGGCAGCTGGTAGCAGAGCGATTTGCCGCCGCCGGTCGGCATGACGGCGAACACGTCCCTCCCGTCGAGGATCGCCCGCACGATGTTCTCCTGATTCGGCCTGAACGAATGAAATCCGAACACCTTGTGCAGGGTATCGAAAAGCGCTTTATCGGGTACGGGTTGCCGCGGTTCGTTCGTCATGGATTTCTTTCTGTCAAAGTGATTGCCTGGTACAGTCTGCAACATACGATATCTGTCTTTGTCTTTTATCTGTTCAGAGAACCATGTTGCATTATTTTGAAAGAAGCTCTTCTTTTCATAAAGGAACCTCGAAAAATTGTCATGAGCGGTTCGAGTGCTCATAAAACGTCATGATAACTCGCTATATTGGTCGAATGCTGATCAAGAGCAATCGTTGTGTCATGTTCAACATGCGGAAAACGCTTACAAGTTCAGAACTGTCATGGAAACAAAAATCTCATTGCACAAAAGAATGAGTTCGCTGGCCGAAGCGCCGGAGCAGGTGCGGGTGCTTGAAAAAACGGACTGCGGCATCGAGAGGTTCCAGTCGAAGCTTGCCGGTATGGGTGATGCCCCGCTTTGCGCTGAAGCTATCACGGTGCTTCAGGTGAATACCGGTTACCGCTGCAATCTCTTCTGTCGTCACTGTCATGTCGACGCGGCGCCTGACCGGAAAGAGATGATGAGCCGGGAAACCATGCGGGACTGCCTTGAGGCGATTTCGAAAAGCAGCGCTATCCGGACGCTTGATATTACCGGAGGAGCGCCGGAGATGAATCCTGAACTTCCCTGGTTTATCCGGGAGGCGAGAAAGCGCATGCCGGATGGTGATATTTTCGTCAGGACCAATCTCGTGATTCTTGTTTCAGGCGAAAAATACAGTCACTTCCCGGAGCTCTTCAGGGAAAGCCGCGTGAAGCTCATCGCGTCGCTTCCCTGTTATACACAAGAGAACGTGGATGCCCAGAGGGGGGAAGGCGTGTTCCAGCGTTCGATCGATGCACTGAAAACGCTCAATGCGATCGGCTACGGAAAAGAGGGGAGCGGTCTCGAGATGAACCTTGTCTACAACCCCGGAGGGCCTTGCCTGCCGGGAGAGCAGCAGGCGCTTGAAGCCGATTACAAAAACAGGTTGCTCGAGACGTTCGGTATCGACTTCAGTCATCTCTATACGATCACGAATATGCCGATCAGCAGGTTTCTTGAAACCCTGCTCGACGAGGGTCGTTTCTGCGAGTATATGAACCTGCTTGTGGAGAACTTCAATCCTCAGGCGGTGAAAAATCTGATGTGCCGCAGCACCGTTTCGGTTGGCTGGGACGGTGCCCTTTATGACTGTGATTTCAACCAGATGCTGCAGATCTCTTTGTTCTCTCCTTCTCCTGGTCATATCAGCGAATTCGATGAGGAGCTCCTGCGCCGGAGAAAGATCGCCGTCGGACAGCACTGCTATGGCTGCAGTGCGGGGGCAGGATCGAGTTGCCAGGGCAGCCTGCTCTGAATCGGAGTTGCTGATCACTGAAGAGGGTGGTGTTCAATTGCTGTTCAGGTTCCTGAAGCTGACGCATTTGCTCCCCTTTAGGGAACAAACGGGAGCATCCGGGGGTTATTTCAGGCTGATCCGCTTCTATAATGTGAGGGTGAAAACATGCTGATTCTGTTAGTTATAGGGTTTCTTGCCTCGGCGATAGCGCCGTTGCTGTATAAACGGTTCAGGGAGAATTTCGGCTGGATTGCCGTGGTGTTTCCCCTGTTCATGTTTTTCGGCTTTTTGACGAAATATCCGACGATTGCCGCCGGTGAAGTTCTCAGGGAGTCGGTCCCGTGGGTGCCTTCTCTGGGGATCAACTTTTCTTTTGTTCTCGACGGCCTGAGCATGACTTTTGCGCTGATCATCACCCTGATCGGTGCAGCGGTGTTTCTCTATGCGGGAGCCTATATGAAGGCGTATGCGCAAACCGGCAGGTTTTATGTGTATATCGGTATCTTCATGACCTCGATGCTGGGACTCGTGCTGTCGGACAACATGCTCCTGATGTTTGTATTCTGGGAACTGACAAGCATCAGCTCCTTTCTCCTGATAGGTTTCACGCATCATAAGGAGGCGTCAAGGAAATCGGCATTGCAGGCTCTCCTTGTTACGGGTGGCGGGGGACTTGCGCTGCTTGCGGGCATCATAATGCTCTATCGGGTGACGGGGAGTTTCGAGATCTCTTCGTTTTATGATATGAACGACGTGATTACCGCTCATAGTCTTTATCCTGCTATCGTTGTTCTGCTCCTGATCGGCGCGTTTACCAAGTCGGCGCAGTTCCCTTTCCATTTCTGGCTTCCCAACGCCATGGAGGCGCCCACTCCTGTCAGCGCCTACCTGCATTCGGCAACGATGGTTAAGGCCGGCATTTACCTGATAGCAAGAATGAACCACGAGATCGGCGGCACGCCGGTCTGGCAGGATACGGTACTGATAACGGGGGCATCGACCATGCTCCTTACTGCTCTGCTCTCCTTCAGGCAGACCGACCTGAAAAAACTGCTTGCATACTCTACCCTGTCTGTGCTGGGAACTCTCGTCATGCTGCTCGGCATTGGTTCGGAGCTTGCCATCAAGGCGTTTTTTATCTACATCATCGCGCATTCGCTCTACAAGGGAACGCTGTTTCTTGTCGCGGGCACACTCGACCATGCGACCGGAACACGAGATGTGACGAAGCTTGGGGGGTTACGCAAACTGATGCCGGTGACAGCCTTTACGGCAGGGTTGGCGTCGTTTTCCATGATGGGCGTGATTCCTCTGGTAGGGTTTATCGGTAAGGAAACAGTCTATAAAGCCATTCTCGGACTGGAGTACTGGGGAGGTTTTCTCATCGTGGTAGCTTTGCTTGCCAATGCTTTTGTTGTGATGATAACGCTGCTTGTTGGATTCAAGCCCTTCTGGGGGAACATGCTTCCGACTCCCAAGCAGCCGGAAGAGGCGCCGCTCAAGATGCTTCTCGGTCCTGCCCTGCTTGCGGTTCTGGGATTGCTTTTCGGGCTTTTTCCCGACTTTTTTATCGCCACGATGCTCGAACAGTCAGCACAGAGCATTTTGTCTGAAAAGCTCAGCCTGAAAATCTCGATATGGGAAGGTTTCAACCTTGTGCTGCTGCTGAGCTTTGTAACGCTTTTGCTTGGCGGACTCGTCTATCTGATTCGGGGAAGGGTTGCTGACAGGATGAAGCATGTTTCGTTGCCGGCTGTCATCAAGCCCTCTGCGTGGTATGATGGTGCTGTTGCTGGAATGTTGTCGTTTGCGACGTTGCAGACCCGGATTGTGCAGAATGGATACCTGCGCAACTATATCATTGTCATTCTGGTAACTGCTGTATCTCTGGCCTCATTTGCGTTCTATCAGGCGGTTGAAGAATTTGTCATTACTCCGGACTTTTCGATTACCTTTTACGAAGGTGCGCTGGCGTTCATTATTCTTGTTTCAACGTTTCTTCTGATTACCTCCAGGTCAAGACTGAAATCGATCGTTGCGCTCGGCGCGCTGGGTTTTTCCATCGGTATCATTTTCGTGATTTACGGTGCGCCCGATCTGGCTCTGACGACATTCGCGATTGAGACGCTCAATGTCATCCTGTTCGTGCTGGTGCTCTACAGGCTCCCCCGTTTTCTGAAACTTTCCCGCTCGTCCAACAGGGTGAGAGATTCGCTTATCGCAACGTCCGTCGGTGTGTTCATGACCCTTACGGTACTTTTTGCCACGTCGTTTGATCTTTCGTCCGAATTGAAGCGATATTTTGCCGAAGCAAGTGTTCCCTACGGCAAGGGCCATAATGTGGTCAATGTCATCCTTGTTGATTTCCGGGCAATCGACACGCTGGGGGAGATCACGGTGCTGGCGGTTGCCGCGCTTGGCGTGTTCGCCCTGCTCAAATTGAAACCGGAAGGGAGGGAGTGATCATGTATTCCATTATACTTTCTACAGCATCCCGCTATCTGCTGATTCTGCTGCTGATGTTCTCGGTGTTTCTCCTGCTTCGCGGGCATAACGAACCGGGAGGCGGATTTACCGGCGGTCTTGTGGCTGCCGCAGCATATGCGCTCTACTTTATTGCCAATGGCATCGATGCGGCAAGAACCATTGTTCGTTTTGATCCGCTCAGGATCGTGGCTGCCGGTCTCCTGATCGCCATAGCAAGTACCTTCCCGTCGCTTCTGACCGGGAAGCCTTTTATGACAGGCGTCTGGATCAATACGGGGATTCCTCTGATAGGCAAGGTAGGATCTCCGCTGCTGTTCGATCTCGGCGTATATTTCCTTGTTCTGGGCATTGCGCTGACTATCATCTTTTCACTTGCGGAGGAGGACCGGTTATGACGTTTCTTCTTGCTGTCATTATAGGCGTGCTCTATGCCGCAGGGACCTATCTCATCCTGAGGAGAAGCATGGTCAAGGTGATTTTCGGACTGATCTTCCTTGGGCATGCGGCCAACCTGATGATCTTTACCGTTGGGCGACTTACCAAGGGAGCGCCAGCGTTTGTGCCGGAAGGGATGGAGGGGTTCACGGAACCATTCGCCGATCCGCTGCCCCAGGCATTGATACTGACTGCTATAGTGATCGGGTTCGGTGTGCAGGCATTTACGATTGTACTCTTCAAGCGTACCTATCAGACGGTGGGCACGGAGGATCTGGACAAGATGAAAAGCACTGACCAACTTCCCGGAGAAGAGCTATGAGCAGGATTATTATGTTGCCCATACTGCTTCCGCTGTGCACTGCGGTGGTCATGATCTTCTTCCGCAGGTTGGTAGTTTTGCACCGCTACCTGAACGTGGCAGGGACAGCCCTCATGCTCGGCGTGTCGCTGGTTATGCTCGGCAGCGTTCAGTCAGGGGGAATTCTCTCGTTGCAGATCGGAGGTTGGGAAGCGCCTTTCGGCATTTCCCTTGTAGCCGATATGCTCTCTTCGATTATGGTAGTTGCCACTGCTCTGATCGGTTTCACCACCGCGCTCTATTCCCTTGGAACCATCGATGAAGATAAGGAGCATTTTTTCTATCATCCTTTGCTGCAGCTGCTGCTGATGGGTATCAACGGTGCGTTCCTGACGGGGGATATCTTTAATCTCTATGTCTGGTTCGAGGTGATGCTTATCTCCTCCTTTGTTCTGCTTGTGCTCGGGGGAAAGCCTGAGCAGCTTGAAGGCGCGATGAAGTATGTGACGCTGAATCTGCTTTCCTCATCGATATTTCTTGCCGCAGTCGGCATCCTCTACGGTATTGCAGGGACGCTCAATATGGCCGATCTTGCCGTCAGGATTCCCATGCTCGGCCATAAGGAGCTGCTTTCAGTGGTCGCGGTGCTCTTCATGATCACTTTCGGGATCAAGGCTGCGATCTTTCCGCTTTTCTTCTGGCTTCCAGCCTCGTATCACACGCCACCTGTTGCAGTTTCTGCCATTTTTGCCGGTCTTCTGACGAAAGTGGGAGTGTATGCGATCATGCGGATGTTTACTACGGTCTTCATCCATGAGGAAGCCGCCTTGATCCATCAGTTCCTGCTTGTCTTGTCAGCGTTTACCATGGTTATAGGTGTGCTGGGAGCGGTAGCACAATATGATATGCGCAAGCTGCTCTCTTTTCATATTATCAGCCAGATAGGCTATATGATTTTCGCTCTGGCGATTCAGTCTCCGCTCGCCATCGCAGGAGCGCTCTTCTACATTGTTCACAATATTGTCGCCAAAACAAATCTTTTCTATATAAGCGGGCTTGTCAACCGCCTGAAAGGATCCTGGGACCTCAGGAAGATTGGCGGGGTCTACCGTTTTTATCCGATGCTGGGGGTATTGTTTCTGGTTCCTGCTCTTGGGCTTGCCGGCATTCCTCCCCTATCGGGGTTCTGGGCAAAGTTCGTCGTGATAAAGGCTGGACTTGATTCGGAGCACTATCTGCTGGTCGGGATTGCTCTCTTTGTCAGCATGCTGACCCTGTATTCCATGATCAAGATCTGGAATGAAGCGTTCTGGAAAGATGATCCACGGGGAGAGGGCAGCGTTGAAGATGAGGGATATCTGCTCATCCCGAGCATGAAGAAAGTGGCGATGGTAGTGCCGATAGTCATACTCGGATCTGTTACGGTCTTGTTCGGGTTCTGGTTTGAGCCGTTTTTCGTGATTGCAGAGAGCGCGGCTGTCGAACTGCTGGATCAGGGGAGCTACATTCAGGCGGTATTGGGGGAGCGTCCATGAACCTGTTTCTTTTTAACATACTGCTGGCGATCGCATGGATGCTGCTCGTCGGAGAGGTCAGCGCCGGAACATTCACCGGGGGCATGATCGTCGGTTATCTGATACTCTGGCTATCCCGTTACGCGTGGGGCGATACGAAATATTTCATGAAGATCCCGCTGGTGATCATGTTTGTGCTCTACTTCCTGAAGGAACTGATCAAGGCGAATCTGAAGGTTGCTTTTGACATCGTGACACCGAAGGACTACATGGAACCGGGCATTATAGCGGTGCCCCTCGAGGTGCAAAGCGATATCGAGATCACGCTGTTCGCCAACCTGGTGACCCTTACGCCGGGAACGCTGAGCCTCGATGTCTCTCCTGACAGGAAAATTCTCTACGTGCATGCTCTCTATGTCACGGATGCGGATGAGTTTCGCCGTGAGCTGAAAAACGGACTGGAAAAACGATTGATAGGAGTGATGCGATGAGTTTTATAGAATGGGCTGTACAGGCTTCAGTAATCATTATCGGTCTTTCAATTCTGATCATTTTTTTACGGTTGGTGATCGGTCCGGGCATTGAGGACAGAATTGTGGCATTGGATCTCCTTTCGGCCAATGCCATTGCCTTTATAGCGGTCTATTCGATTCAGAAAAACACCACGACATTTCTGGACGTCGGTATCATTGTGGCGCTTCTGGCGTTTCTCGGGACGGTGGCGTTCGGTTATTATCTCGGCAGGAGGCAAAAACATGATTGAAATTCTAAGCGGCATCTTTCTTTTGCTGGGCACACTGTTTATTCTCCTTTCAGCAATAGGTATTCTGAAAATGCCCGATCTCTATACCCGCATGTCGGCAACCACCAAGGCCTCGACGCTGGGTATCGGGTTGGTACTTATCGGTACGGGCATATACTGGCAGGATTTCGGCATCGCTTCCCGCGCCGTCGCAATTATCGTCTTTCTGTTTCTCACGGCCCCGGTTGCCGCCCATATTATCGGCAGGGCGGCATATTTCAACAAGGTGCCTCTCTGGGAAAAAACAAAGACAGATGAGCTCGGGGAGCGCAGGGATACGCAGCAGAAATGAAACGTGGCAGAAAATAAACACAACAGGGCTGATCTATGGGTTCCTGTCGAAGTGTTTTTGATTGAAAGGTGTTACATTATCTTCCAGAAGCATATAATTTTGCTGTTTAAACCTACAAGCAAAGGAGCTTTCGATGGCAGGAAAGAAAAGTCTGCTGAAGGAGATGAAGAATACGTTTTTTCTTCATCCTATCGCGGCGCATTTCAGTAACGGGCTTATACCCGTAGCGGTATTGTATCTGCTTCTTACACTGCCTTTCAACGACCCTTTTTTTGAGCGTACGGTCGAGCATCTTATTATTATTGTGCTGTTTGCCGTACCGGTCTCTTTTTTCTCCGGTATTCATGACTGGACTAAAAATTACAAGAGGGCCAAGGCCCCGGTCTTTATGAAAAAAATCAAGCTGTCGATTGTGCTGTTTCTGCTTGTCGTTACTACTGTTGTGCTCCGTCTTTCTTTTCCGGATATCATGTTTCAGAATGACTGGCTGCACTGGGTCTACATCGTGCTTCTTCTTGCGACGCTGCCGGTGGTGACACTGCTGGGGCATTATGGGGGGAAGCTTGCCGGTGCGGCAAAGCAGGCGGCGCGCCGGAAATAAGTTACAGGGCGTTTTTTCAGCTCCTGATTACCGTAATGGAGACTTGAGGCCCGTGAGACCTCCATCCGCTCTGGCTATCGATGTTATTCACGCAAGGGTAAAAAATAACGGTTGTTTTGAGAAAGATTCTGATAGTTTTTGCACATCCCGCTCTGGAAAAATCCCGGGTGAACACCAGACTGATTGAAGAGGTCGGTGCAATAGACGGGGTGACCTTTCATGATTTGTATGAGCTCTATCCGGACATGGATATCAATGTGAAAGCTGAGCAGGAGTTGCTCAAACAACATGATGTTGTTGTCTTTCAGTATCCGTTTATTCTTTTCGGCACACCCGCGCTCCTGAAGGAGTGGATGGACCTGGTTCTGGTTCATGGATGGGCGTTCGGCCGGAACGGTAACGCGCTGAAGGGGAAGTGGGCATGCCATATCGTTACGACAGGCGGCAGTAAAGCATCCTACTCCAGAGAAGGCTACAACAGGTATACCATGAAGGAGATGCTGGTTCCTCTCGAGCAGACCGCACGCCTTTGCGGGATGCTCTACCTCCCTCCCTATGTTATCCACGGTACCAATGTCATGAAGCAGCAAAGCATCGATGAGAACGCAAAGCATTACCAGGCCATGTTGAGGATGCTTGCCGATGACTCCTTTGATCCTGCCGCAAGGGACGCTCAGGAGTATCTCAACGAGCGATTCAGTTAACGTATTCAGATCTGTTTTTTATGCATGAAGGAGGGTTTTTTTTCCAGGCATTTGTCTATCTCACCGCGGCAGTCGTTTCGGTTCCGGTAGCCAAAAAGCTCGGGCTTGGATCTGTGCTGGGCTATCTGATCGCCGGGATTATCATCGGCCCATTTGTTCTTGGTCTGATCGGGGAGGAAGGGCAGAATGTGATGCAGTTCGCGGAGTTCGGGATTATCATGATGCTTTTTCTGATCGGTCTCGAGTTGAAACCCTCGATGATCTGGAAACTGAAAGGCTCGATTTTCGGTATGGGCGGCGCGCAGGTCTTTATCACCGCACTGATCGTGATGGCAATAGCTCTTATGTTCGGGTTGCAGTGGAAGACCTCTCTGGCTCTCGGCCTTGTTCTGGCGCTCTCATCAACCGCGATTGTGCTTCAGACGCTCCATGAGAAAGGGTTGATGAAGACTGACGGCGGACAGAATTCCTTTTCGGTGCTGCTGTTTCAGGATATCGCGATTATTCCCATTCTGGCGATTCTTCCCCTGCTTGCAACAGGTCATGCAGCTGTACATGAGGCGCATGGCGAAGGAGGGCCTCAGGCTTTCCAGGCCTGGATGGACGGCTTGCCGATCTGGGGTCAGACTATTACCGTGCTGGGGGTGGTAGCGGGAATTATCGTTGCGGGGCGATATCTTGTCAATCCGGCTTTTCGTCTCATTGCAAGAACCCGGCTCAGGGAGATGTTTACGGCAGCGGCCCTGCTTCTTGTGATAGGCATTACCGTACTCATGGGCATGGTAGGCCTCAGTCCTGCGCTTGGCGCGTTCATTGCGGGCGTTGTTCTTGCGCAGAGCGAATATCGCCATGAACTTGAAACAAATATTGAACCGTTCAAGGGCCTGCTTCTTGGGCTTTTCTTTATTTCCGTGGGAGCCTCGATTGATTTTCTTGTCATAGCATCGAATCCTCTGGTTATTCTCGAACTGGTTGCTGCGCTCATAGTTCTGAAGTTCATCATACTTGCTTCTATCGGCCGAGTGTTCAGGATGAGCTTTGACAACATACTGCTCTTTGCCCTGGCGCTCGCCGAGGGGGGAGAGTTTGCTTTTGTCCTTTTCTCATTCGGTCTCAACAATGGTGTTTTCGAGGCATCGCTGGTCAATCCGCTTATCGCGGTTGTGGCATTGAGTATGGCCATGACTCCCTTGCTCGTTTTGCTCAATGAAAAGCTCATACAACCGAGGTTCGGTACAAAAGAGATGCCTGAAAAAGTGCCTGACAGGATTGACAAAAAGAGCCGTGTCATCGTTGCAGGCTTTGGCAGGGTAGGCAGTGTTGTCGGCAGGTTCATGCAGGCCAACGACGAGGAGGCGACCTATCTTGATGCTGATCCCGATAATGTTGAACTGCTGAGAAAAATGGGTTTACAGGTGTTCTATGGCGACGCTTCACGTAGCGGTCTCCTGGAGGCTGCCGGGGCGGCAGAGGCTGAACTGCTTGTTATTGTTGAGGATAACGTTGAAAAGGTGGTGGAAATCGCTCGAACAGCCCGGAAATATTTCCCTCATCTTGAAATAATCTCCCGCGCCAGCGGATGGGATGATTCCTATGAACTGATCGACATGGGGGTCAGGAATATCTACCTCGATACGCTTGATTCCGCGTTACGTATCGGCAGTGACGTCTTGAGCCGGCTAGGGCACCGGAAGTATCGTATCAGGAGGGCGATGAATACGTTTCGAAGGCATGAGGAGCGGCACGTGTATGAACTTGCAGAGATGCGGCATGATAAAAAGGAACTTATCCGCGCGACGAAGCAGAGGATCGAGGATCTCGAACAGCTCATGATGGATGAACGGGAAGAGCTGCACAAGGATAAAAACCTCGGTTGGGACGCGTCAGGACACATGAACGACGAAAACCATATGCGCAGTTAAGAAGATTGTTGAGTTGTTTAGCTGTTGAACTGTT
>Ga0272443_10004001_pt1 | contig 16628 bp, 13 predicted proteins | sample SSMAcet12_FD_193581 | JGI IMG/M metagenome (GOLD analysis project Ga0272443, IMG submission 193581) | Marine sediment archaeal communities from Little Sippewissett salt marsh, Falmouth, MA, United States - SSM-Acet-12 | ecosystem: Environmental > Aquatic > Marine > Wetlands > Sediment ... | reverse complement strand
TGGCTTGAATAAATTCTTTTAAATGATGTATTCTTCTTTGTTCTAGTTATAAAATATGACATACAATGATTTAGATAATAAAGCCGCTTAAAATCAAGATATTCACGATCCATTATATAAAAGGCGTCTGGTTCTGGATTGATTTTGTCAAGAACTTTTACATCATGCATTTTACCATCTGATATTGAAATAAATGCAGGGATATTTCCTCGCAAATCCATTAAAGTATGTAATTTAATAGCTCCTTTTGTCTTTCTGAATTTTGCCCATGGAAATATAGATAAGCATAGACTTATTGTTGAAGAGTCTAAGGCATAAGCTATTTCTCCAAGATCAACACCAAAGCTATCATTAGAGTAGATATCTCTAGCTATGCTTATAAGTTCGCTGGCAAATTCTGATTATATCCGTGAATCGCGTTTTTCATTAGCATCAGCTAATGTGCTTTTAGAGACTTTACCTTTAATCCCATTATGGTACAGTTTATTAGACAAACTATTTAGACATAGAATAGTGTCTCTTAAGCTTTCTCTGAAGGTTAACTGAGCAAATGACATACATAAATATTGATCCCAGCATGAGAATGAACGTGCCCTATAATTCCCATTATATTTTTATACACAACGGTTAAACGCCTTTTTGGGTAGGAAATCCAAAACTTGTGAAAATATTGTTTTGCCGATATTCATGGGTTACCTCCATTAATAAATTTTCAGGAGTATAACCCAAAAAGCAAAAATTCAAATCGATGCCGGCGTTATTATCTTATATTTCTATCGATTTAAGTAGGTTATAGGCTTTTCCGATTTCTTAACCGGACACTAGTGTTTTGGATAACTAAAATCCGCAGCTCAGGATTCCGAAGAATCGGATCTCATTCACCCTCCTTTCCGGAATGATACCCATCCTATCACTGAAAACCGCCCGATTCCACCTTTCCCTACAAACCTTGAAAATCGGCGGCTTCAAGGTTTCAACGCGGATTTTCATAAAAGATATGAATTGGATAACACTGCTGCTCTCTGCCCTGACATAAGAGAGTGTAATCGCATACTAATCATGTGATTTGAAATCTGTGATATTTGATAAATATTTATTAAAATCGTTTTTAGATGGAACACAAGATATAGTGGTAGGTAGGAATCCAGATTTACGTCTAGAAACAAAAGCGGGTCAAGTCAATGATACTTGCATTATTCATAAGACCTCGACTTTTCAATGATAGTGATGGTATCCAAATACGGAACAAGGATGGGGTTTGGAACTTCATTTCTTCAGACTCGAAAACCGCGAATGGAATGATTCCGATTGTAATACTGAAATTCGTCAGATTCAAGCAATGGCTTGCATTATTTGATATGTGATATATTGAAGATATGTGCAAGGGCGATATAGATCAGCCAGATTTTTACTACTATTTTTGGCTAATGCAAAACTAACCCGCCGAGTTTACTGGCTGAAGCGACATGTCGGCTGAAGAAACTTTATTCGCATTCATCCAGTCGGGTAGAGGGGTATTCGTTGCTGCGGCATAAAGTGTTTCTGGTGCGATATCTACTTCTTCTCCCCATGTAAGTACTCCGAGTTCTTCATTTATCTTAAAGCTCTTGAAAAATTCAATATCCTTGAATTTGTCGAATACGCCACCTTTAGACAAATACTTATAGAAGTTGACTACACCAGTGGCCCCGTCTTCAAATGTCACTTCAATTTCGTACCCACCCCTATAGTTTGCGTATATTACATCTTTATGCATAACCACACCTCCATTATTTCAAAGGTTCGATATTGTTTGGGGTTCTATTATTTTTCGTCAACTCCCAGTTATTCATAAGTTCATCCTTATGTTGAGATGCCCATTCAATTACAAGACCCAATGCGCGTGGCGGAATGGTACCTTCTATGATCCGAAGTGATTCTATTTCTATTGCAACTTTATCCCCTGCATATCGTGCATGAAAATGCGGGGGATTGTGGTCAGCGAAAAACATAGCAATAATTATACCATAAAAACGACTGATCTCGGGCATCACCAACTCTCAATGGATATATAAATCAAATTAAGAATTCAAGTGAACGAGCAATTTCCGTAAAACTTCGAATAAAAAATATGCTGCCATGAAATGTCGATAGAAACATCAGATTTCGGGTTTTGATAGCTTACTAAAATATATGTTGTAAAAATCTACTAATTTTTTGTAGGTTCTGTATTTATATACAAATATCAATGCTGAATCCTGGCATGTTGCCCGATTCCATTTTTCCATCCAAACCTTGAGAACCGTAGGTTTAAATTTAACCTTAGAAACGAAAGATGTCAAAAAGTACTGTGACGGGCCAATGCTTTTCAATCTTCTCCGGAATTGATATCTGCTGGAATATTCATAAAAAAATATGCTTCGCCGGTTTGAGTACAAGGTGTTATGTAACCCCAGCATGTCGGCAAGATTTTGGTGAATCTACCCAGAGGCCAAGCTCATGACGTTGGACGGCTGTTGCAGTAGTTTTGATCATTGTTGTATATTTTTTGCCGATATGGTGGGTTTTTATTTTTAATCGATTAAAGGTTAAAAGTAAATAATACCGATTGTGCCCTGAACTGAACAGAATCAAATCAATCCAAGCTACACATTAAATTTTGAAGTTTCTCGCCAAGTCAACAATACTTGCATTATTCATAAGATTTTTCGGTTTCAATGATATTGGTGGTATCCAAAATTTGAACGAGAAGTAGGATCGGGGTTCCGGTTCTTCAACGTTCGAAAACCGCGGACGCGAGAATTCCGATTGTAACACTGAAAGCCATTGGATGCCATATTCACCCTACAAACCTTGAAAACCGTGGATCTAGTTATTGAGTTTAAATGACCCACTTCAGGATTCCCCAGAATAGGAACCCAATTATTCTTCTCTCCTGAATGATTTCCTACAGACGTCTGTACAGGCACAGAGATCTTGTTTTCACCTAACATGGTCTCAAGCATTGTTGGGTAAAGTTGGAATCTGACGATTTTCAGTGATACATAACCTTTTAATGTAGAACGAAAATTTTTGTCGAGATACCATTATTTAAAGGATTCTTCAAGTGAAGATATAAGAAATATTTTTTTGCCAAACGCCCTTAGTAAATACTGACAAGGCTTTCAGATATTTTTAACCCTTTGGGGTTGTAAGGCATTTCAAGTAGTGAAAATGACTTCACCTGGTAACTCAATCCGGGCCCACTGCATCGAGTGCGTCGGCGAGGCCCATGAGGTGCGCGACTGCCGAGGAGACAAGCCCTTGGCGTGGGCCTCCTGCCCTCTCTTCCCCTATCGCATGAGGAAAGGCCGGCCGTCGGTCAAAGTAATCCGGGCTTTCTGTTTGGAGTGTATGAACGGTTCAGCACAATTGTTCGAGAGTGCGCGAACGAGGAGTACTCCCTTCACTTGTATCGCTTGGGGAAAAACCCTGCCCGTGCCGGGAAAGGAGGCTTCGTGAGTGGGCCTGCGAACGAGAAACGCACGGCAGGGGCGACTGCATAGGAAGGGAAGGGCAAGACCCCACCGACAAACACTCAATACGGCCCCGTTTTCGGACGGGTCTTTTCTTTTTCGGGCAGGCCCGGAAGCCCCCATTAGAAGAAAAACCTTCCACTATCCTTCCACTGAGGCCCCTTCCACAAAAAAGGCCCTTCCGAAGAAGAGCCTAAGTTATTGATTTTATGGCGCGCCCAGGGTGATTCGAACACCCGACCTACGGATTCGTAGTCCGTCACTCTATCCAGCTGAGCTATGGGCGCTGAACTTACTAAGACCTGCCTGAAATCGCGGATCGACCTCAAAGGTCTGATACGCCAAAACCGTAATCATATTTTTTAACGCCTCGGGCACAGACTAGTCAAGGCAAATCCACACTGGGAGCTTATCCGGTTGCCGGCAACGCCTCATGGAAGATCATGCTGCCCTGCCTTTGATACTCCGCCGCTACGGAAACCGGCCCGAGGCCGTGCCAGCCCGTTGTGCCGTCCGAAAAGGTTACCGGCGAAAAACCAACATGATCCCCGGCATGGGCCCGGGCGACTGGAAAGCAGCGCTTCGCTCATGGAAACAGGTAAAAACCGGCTGCACGGAATTCCCGCACGCAAGGTTTGCGGGCTTGGGCGGTCTACCGTCCGTTTGCCGATTTAAAAGCCTCGATGAAATCCTCCAGGCAGAGTTCTATCCCCATCCTGGCGTCATCGAGGGATCCGCTTTTGCCGAGGATGGACTTGCTCCATGTGGTGGCAAAGACCGGGGTCCTCTCCTGCGTCCTCACCAAAAGGACCTTCTGCTTGAGCTCCAGGCTGATGTTGAATATGTAGACATCTTCCTCAACCATTCTTCTTTTCATCACGTGGGCATACACGTAGAGCCAGGGATTCCCAGCAGTCTCAGCCCATTGCCCTTCATTCAGGACGGATATTTCAGCGATTCGCAGCTTGTCTTGCGCAAGCTTGTGGATGTTATCCCTGGTGAGCCCCGCCTCTTCAATCTCCAGGCGAAGGTCTTCGACAACAACATGCACCCCCGAAATCCCGCTCAGCGTTCGGCGCGTCTGGTTGTTGTCCATGGCCTGCAGGGGCGTGTGCGTCAAGAGGAGCAGCGTCAGCGCGCAAAGGATGATGATGATTCGATGACCGGAAGAAGACCGCACTTGGGTGATTTTCATAATACCTGTCCTTGTTGTGAATTCCTCAGGTTTCCGGGTAGTCAAAGAATGAATGGCTTCCCTTTTTAACCGGCTCTATAATGGCCCCCTTGAAAGGAAGCTCGGATGAAAACCGCGGAACTCAAGTTGTTTAAGTGGTGGAACGCCGGCGGATGGGGGCTCGTCCTGCTTGTCATTTTTCTGTCCGTCATTCCGTCCCCGGAGAAGACCCCGTCCTTCCAGGGTGCCGACAAACTTTTCCATTCCCTGGCCTACACCGTGCTCATGCTGTGGTTCGGGGCCCTCCACACATCAAGGGGCGTTCGACTGCGCACGGGACTTGCGCTTGTCTTCATGGGCTCAGCGCTCGAACTCATTCAGGGCCTCCTGGGTTACCGGACCCTGTCCACAGCGGACATGGCGGCCAATGCACTGGGAATCCTCCTGGGGCTCCTCCTGTGCCTGACGCCCTTGTCAGGCATGTTCCAATTGGCCGAATCCCTGATACTGTCCGACCGGGAAATCTCATGAACACATCAGGCCGTTGGTTTCGGGGATCCGGGTGATGAAATCCGATCCGTTGCCGCTGCGGGGCCGATGTGATCCGTTTGACTCAGCTTTCCCCACGTTGTTTGTCATCGTCCCACGCGAGCAATATGTCGCCCGGAAATCTAGCAAACGAAGCAAGCTGTTCCATCAACTCCGTGTATAGAGCCTGGATCTCGAGCGGCAGTCTTTCCTCCCCCAAATCTTCTCCGCTGGTACACGGAGCTTACCACAAAACTGCGTATAACCCAACCCGGCTGATGGCAGCAAAACCACAAGCTCCTTCCGCAACCGTCTTCCTCGCCCGGCGAATCCAGTCTTGCGCTTTGCTTGTCGAATTGCTTTATAGTACATTTTATTAGCATTAATATGCTCTTTCAAGTTTCTCATTGACACACATTCTTGTTTTTGGATAATCTGTTTCTCCAAAAGCAATTTTCTATCACGTCACGCACGTCCTGCTAATATTGCGGAACACCTTTCTTTTACCTTGATGGAGCCGTACATGGACAGCACACAATATTCTGAACCGCACGTGCGAGTTGGATTTAAGTGCAGGGAGTACTTTGAATCGGGGCTCCTCTGTGCCGAGAGCGTGCTCCTATCGGTAACAGAAAGCCTAGGGATCAGGAACGAACTCATCCCGCGGATCGCAACCGGATTCTGCGCCGGGATATCCCGGACGTCCGGGCTCTGCGGGGCACTCACGGGTGGCATCTTGGCGCTGAACGTCGTCTTCGGGAGGGACAAACCGAGCGATTCCAGGACAAAAAATTATGCCCTAACGGCGCATTTCCTTCGGGAATTCGAAAAACTTTTCGGATCGACCTCCTGCATGGGTCTGCTCGGCTGCGACATTAGCACCGAAGAGGGGTCGAAAGAATTTTTTAAAAAAGATCTCATGAACTCCGTTTGTGCAATCGTGACCGAAAAGGCGGCGGACCTGGTCCTGGAGGTAATCCGGGATCAGGAAAACATCAGGCACCCCCTGGACCTCGGTTGAAAGCTCTGCGATGACCGTTTTGCCCTTTATTGGCCACAATATGCTGTTTCTATTTTCTCATTGACACACAATCTTGTTTTCGGCTGATAGGCCCCCCAAAGCAACTTCCCGTCACGAATCCCGGCCGTGGGTCTCGAGGATCCGGTCGATGAGATCCGATGTCGAAAACCCCGGCACAAAGGGGATGCTCCGCACCATACCCCCTGCCTCCCGGACGAGATCCGCGCCGACAATCCTCTCCAGGTGCCAGTCCCCACCCTTGACGAGCACGTCGGGCCGGAGCCTCTCGATGAGACGGTAGGGGTCCGCCTCGTCGAAAAGGACCACCGCGTCCACGAATTCCAGGGCGGCGAGCATCTCCATTCTGGCGTCCTCCGGGACAACGGGCCTTTTGTCCCCCTTGATCTCCCGCACGGACCGGTCGCTGTTCACGGCCACCACCAGGTAATCGCCCATGGCCCGCGCCGCGCACAAATACCTGGCATGCCCCGGGTGGAGGATGTCGAAACAACCGTTGGTGAAGACCACCCTCTTCCCTGTCGCCCTCAAGCGCTCCAGCTCATCCTCGAGAGCGTCCAGGGGCCGGATTTTTGCTCTGTAATGCTCCATTGACTCACCTTTCAGAAATCAGGCCAGGGCCCGGGCAAGCACCAGACAAAAGACCCTGCGCGCGCCCGCGCGGGCGAGGACCGTGCCGCACGCATGCAGGGTGCTGCCGGTGGTGGCCACGTCATCCACCAGCAGGACATCCCGGCCCTCAACCACTGCGGGATTTTTCAAAGCGAAGGCCCTGACCACATTCCTTTTCCTCTCCTCCCTTCCGAGGGAGGCCTGCGGGATGGTGTCCCGCGGCCTCTGGAGGGAAAGAAAATCCAGGGACAGGCCCGGAAGCCCTGCGAGATGCCTCGCCAGCAGAAGACTCTGATTGAATCCCCTCTGTCTCAGCCTGCGGGGGTGGAGCGGGACGGGCATTAAAATGGCGTCCTCGAGTTCCGGCAGCCAGCCCGCGGCGAGCTCCGCCAGCAAGGGGCCGAACAGATCCGCCAGGTGAGCCCTGCCCCCGTACTTGAACCTGTGGACGGCCTCGAGCACCGGCCCCTCGTAGACATAAAGGGCCCTGGATTCCGTGTATGCCGGGGGATTGCGGAGGCAAGCCTCACAGACGCCCTCTCCCGGGGGGCCCGTTTCAAAGGGCAGGCCGCACACCCTGCACAAGGGGGCATGCACCGTGCGCACCCTTTCCAGGCATTCGGGGCAGAACCCTCCATCGGATCCGCCCGCAAAAATACCGCCGCACGCTGCACAGCGGGGCGGGAACAGGATGTCAATCCAGGCCCGCATCCGCCTCCTCCAACCCCTCCTCCACAAAATCACGATGGGTGCACTCCCGGTTTATCCCAGGGCACGCGTCCATTGCCTCGACCCAGGCCGCCGGGTCCTCCATCAAGGCCTTGTAAAACGGCCAGTCCCTGCAGCGGCGGGGCTTCACGGAATGAATGGCACAGCCCTTGCCTTTTTCAAAAAAGATGCAGAAACCGTCCTCGCCCGATCGGATGGAGAATTGCCCTCTTTTTTCCCCGCAGAAGTTTTTCAGAAAATCGTCCCGGGTCATCCCGAGGAATGCGGCGATTCGAGAGCTCTCTTCAGGGGTCACATGGATGCCCCCCTTGCCGTAACAGCACTCGCCGCATTTTTTACAGTCAAAGGCCTTCGGCCTGTGCCTGGCTTCCCTCTCTCCTCCGGCCCCCCCGGTTCTTTTTGAAAGGATTGTATCCACAACATCCTCACAGCGCGTGTGCAGTCCACATCAAATCAATTCTTGGGAATCATCGAGTCCAGAACCCAATCCACCAGCAGCCTCACGCGCCGGTCCTCCTGCTTGTGCCTGTAGATCAGGTGCCCGTTTTCCATGCCGTAAAGGAAGAGGTCCCGGGTGACGGCGACGTCCTCGGTGCAGTAGTCCGTCAACAGCTTCATCTCCCCGGACCTGAACCACTCCACGGCCTTCAGGCCGTCGGCCGTCTTGCCCCGCCCCAGTGTTTCGACCGAGAGATGATCCAGGCTCAGTCGAAACCCCAGCCGGTGGTGCACATCCTCGAGAATATCAAAGGTGTTCAACTCTTTCAAATTCATGCCCGAATAGGCGCTCAGCACGCGGTAATCGAACCTTTTCACATTGAAGCCCACCACCAGATCCGCCCTGCCCAGGAGGTCCAGCAGCCGGTCGATCTCCTCTTCCCCGTAGCAGAGAAACTTGTCGGCCAGGCTGTCGTAGGCTACGGCCACGGAGACCCGCATGAGGTGGGTGTTCCTCCACCCCCCCACCTCCTGGGCGAGCATCTGGGTCTCGAGATCCAGGTAAACGATCCTCGGCCCTTGGGGCGCGTCCGGGAGCCCCTCCTCCACCTCGGCCGCAAGACCCTTTTCAGGCGCCTCCTCCCCTGCGACCGTCAGCTCCACACGGCCGAGCAGGCACTCCAGGACGAACACGGCGGCTGCCTTGTCAAGGGGCTTGTTCCCGGATCCGCACTTGGGGGAGTGGATGCACGAGGGGCACCCGTCCTCGCAGTCGCACCCGGACACGAGAACCCGTGTTTGCTCCAGGAGTTCCACGACCATTTCATAGCCCCTTTGGGCCAGGCCCACCCCGCCCGGGTACCCATCGTAAATAAAAATCGCCCCTTTTCCAAGTCCGGGGTGATGGGGGTAACAGATGCCCCCGATGTCGTTCCTGTCGCACAGGGCAAAGAGCGGGAACATCCCTATGGCGCTGTGCTCGATGGCGTGGATCCCGCCCATGAAGTGAAGGCCCCGTTTTTCGACCATGTCCCTGATGACCTCGTCGATCTCGATCCAGAAGCCAATGGTCCCGAAGGAGCGGGACGGCAAATCCAGGTCCACCACGCCCAGGAGCTCCTGCCCGGGTATGCCGCGCTTCTCGTACCCGGTAATCTGCTCCGTGACACGCAGGACCCCCTCCCGGACCACGAACCGCCCCGCGGGACGGCTCCTGTGGACCCGCAGGACCTCGGTCTCCTTCTCGGATCTCACCCGCGTGAAGTACTTGAGGTCGCAGCGCCGGACCACAATGTCGCGATTTTCGATGTCCAGCTTCTCCACCAGGTACTGGCGCCCCCGGTGGAGGTAAACGGCCCCCGGGTGGCACTCCTTCCATGCCCTTCCCCCGTCGATGCTCCCGATGGCGGCGCCCGTGGCCGCGTCGAACACGGAATAGGTCTCCCCCACGGAGCGTATGTTGACCCCCAGGTGGTGCTTCCGGTTGACCGCGTACCAGGTGGGTGGATCGTCGGCCGATCGGACCAGGTCTCCGGAGATTTCCAACTCCTCCAGACGCCCGGGCACGTCCCGGGGCCAGGACCGGGCATCCTCCAGGGTGAGCGGCTGCTCCAGGGCCGCGCATGGCAGGTGGGCGGCCGTGACGTAAGGGTTGTCCGGGTCCAGGACCGCCGCCTCGTAAGGGCGTTCGAAGAAACTCGAGGGGTTGCGCATGAAGTACTGGTCCAGGGCGTCCGGCTTGGCAATGAGGGCCACAAGGGAATCCCTTCCAGACCGCCCCACCCGTCCCCCGCGCTGCCATGCGTTGATGATCGTCCCCGGATACCCCACCAGGATGCAGACATCCAGCCCGCCGATGTCTATGCCCATTTCCAGGGCGCTCGTGGAAATGACACCCAGGAGTCTTCCATCTGAAAGCCTGCGCTCGATCTCCCTCCGCTCGCCGGGCATGAAACCCGCCCTGTAGGAGCTGATCTTGTCCCGGAAACGCGGGGTGAGGCGGGAGGCCCAGATAAACATGAGCTCCGTGACCTTGCGCGCCTGGGTGAAGGCGATGGTGCGAAAACCCGCCTCCAGACACTGGACAAAGAGCTTCGATGCAAGGAAATTGGTGCTGGCATGTGGGTTCAAAAAGACAAAGTGCCTGCCGGAACGGGGCGCCCCGCTCGTGTCCACCACATGCAGGGGTGCCTGTATCAATTCCGCGCCGAATTCGCCGGGATTCTGGACGGTGGCGGAAAGAAGGATGAAGCGCGGGTCCGAGCCGTGGCTCGCACAGAGCCGCTTGAGGCGTCTGAGGATCTGGGCCATGTGCGACCCGAAGATGCCCCTGTAGGTGTGGACCTCGTCCAGTACCACGAAGGCCAGGTTTTCAAAAAAGGTCTTCCAGGTTTCGTGGTGCGGAAGAATCGCCCTGTGGAGCATATCCGGGTTGGTGAAGAGGACCCTGGGGACCTGGGAGCGGATCTGCTTTCTCCGGTACGGTGATGTGTCCCCGTCATAGACGGCGGCCGAGACGTCCCCCAGCCCCGCGGCCTTGGAGATTTTTTGAAAGACCTTGATCTGATCCTGTTCGAGGGCCTTCAGTGGAAAGAGGTAAAGGGCCCTGGCCCGGGGATCCCCTTGAAAGGCCTCCAGCACGGCGGAGTTGTATATGAGACTCTTGCCGCTGGCCGTGGGCGTGGCCACAAGGACATGGCGTCCCTCGCGTATCTTTCCCAGGGCCTCGGCCTGGTGCCGGTAAAGCCTCTGGATCCCCAGTGCGTGAAGGGCCCGGGCCAGGCAAGGGGCCGAAGCACCTGATTCGTCGAACGCGGCCTCCTCCTTTGGCAGAAAACGGTGGTGCACGAGGGTGGGCCCGAACTCCGCGGATGTGCTTATATGCTCAATGAAATCGGCAAGTTTCACCATGGGTCCCCGAGAGCCGCCGCTTGCCGGAAAGGACTGTGTGGTTGAGATCCCCGGCATCGGGCGGGGATTCTATCCATAACACAACCGCGGTGAATTGTTCATCCTCTTTTTCGAGCGAAAGCCCCGCGAAAAAAGAGAATGACACGAGATCCAGGAAGTGTTAGGATAAAACCCTCTTTAGCCTTGGAAAACAGGGTCCGGTTGACCAGGCATGGAACAATCGATGTAAATCCATTATCCGGAATTGTTGGAATGTTGCCATAAAGTATAACAATATTATGGCATTTCGGTACCTTTCCCGTTCTGTTCCAGCCCCCTCCTGCCGGGGAAAGCCGAAGCCGGGTCCGTGCCGGGATATTCCTCTTTCTGCGGGTAATCGCCACAAACATTTTCTGGGCCGAATCGTATGGATTCAAGAGACAGTGCACATTCCCAGATCTCCTTGCGCTACCGCAAGGGCGACCTCATCATGAAAGAGGGAGATTACGGCATCTCTATCTATTACGTTAAAAAAGGTCACGTAAGAGTCTCAAAAAAGCAAGGCAATTCGGAAATTGACCTGGCCACCCTGGGTCCAGGGGAGGTGTTCGGCGAAATGGTCTTTCTGAACAAGACCGTGGAGACCCGTTCCGCCTCGGTTCGCGCCCTGGACGAGGTGGAACTCGAGGTGTGGCACCCGGCCAGTCTCTCCCGGGAATACAACCAGATGCCCCCCATTCTGAAATTCATCACCAACCAGACCCTGGCCCGCCTCACCACGATGAACAGGATGTATGCCCAGTTGCTGAAAAAGAAAAAATCGGTCAGAAGAGGGCATGCACACGAGCAAAGGGGCGATACGAGAAAATACTACCGGAAGGAATTCAATAGACCCTGTACCTACCGGCCCTTGAACGGCCCGGACAAGCCCCCCCTGAAGGGCCTTGTAGCGGAGATCAGCGTGGCCGGGGCCTCGATGACAGTGGGCTCCCGGAACACGTTGGCTTTCAAACACACGGTGGACGATGAAATCGTCGTCTTCACCTCGCTTCCAAGCGGGCGGGAACTCGAGCTGCCGTGCATCATCACCGCGGTGAACAAGGACCATGCGCCGGGGGATGTGCACATCGGCCTCAAATTCATGGAACTGGACGGCGAGACCGCCAAGGCCATAGGTTTCTTCATGATCTCCTAGGGAATTTCGAGATGGAAATCGACAGCAGCGTGTACGGCTACATGGTGGATGAACAGGAGTACCCCGACAAAAAGATCATACTGGAAGAAGACAGCATCGGGGACTGGGTCTATATCGTCCTTGAGGGCGAGGTCAAAATAAAGAAAAGCACCAAAAAAGGGGTTATCACCCTGGCCACCCTTGGCAAGGGCTCCATTTTCGGGGAGATGCCCCTGTTCGTGAAGAGAGAGAAACGCCGAACAGCAACCGCCCAGGCACACGGCCCTGTGCGCGTGGGGATCCTGGACACGGCTCGGCTGGACAGGGAAATAGAATCCCTCAGCCCCCAGCTCAGGAACCTGATAAAGACCCTCACCAAGAGGTGCCGGGAGACAATGAAGAACATCAGCCGACTGGCCGGGGAAGACTGACCCCCCCTGTGCGGTTTCAGTCTTCCAGGTCCTCGAATTCCCTCTCCGCTTTTTCCAGCTCCAGCTGAATCCTTTCCCAGTCCTCCAGCAAACCTTCCAGCGCCGTCCTGCCCCTGTCGTACTCCTTCAACAAGGGGACGCTCCGGGATTCGTCCTTGAAGACCTCGGGGTCCGCAAGCTCCTGCTCCAGGGATTTCTGCCGAGCTTCCAGTTCGTGTATGCGCGCCTCGACGCAGACAAGCGATTTCCTGAGGGGTTGGAGTCTTTCCTGGGCCTTCCTCCTCTCCTCGGCCCGGCGGCGGCGAAGCTCTTTCCTGCTCATTGAAGGCCTTTCCGCCTTTTCCTCCCTGATGGGCGATGTGTCCCGGGCAGCCTCGTTTCTCTCAAGATGATCGTAGTATTCCTGCAGGTTTCCCGGGTACTCCACCACCTCTCCGTTTCGCAGATCCCAGATCTTGGTGGCCAGCCGGTTGATGAAGGACTGGTTGTGGGAGACGAACAGGAGCGTCCCGTTGTAATCGGCGAGCGCGTCAATCAGGATCTCCGAGGACATGAGGTCCAGGTGGTTGGTCGGTTCGTCCATGACCAGGAAATTTCCCGGAGCGACCAGGATGCGGGCCAGACAGACCCTGGCCTTTTCCCCACCGGACAGGACCCCCACCGGCTTGTCCACGTCCTCGCCCGAGAAGAGAAACGCCCCGCACACCCCCCGCACCGTGCTCACCGATTCGTGCGGGACGATCTTGTACACTTCCTCGAGGACGGTCCGCTGGGGATCGAGCATCTCCGAGTGGTGCTGGGCGTAGTAGCTCTTGGACACCTCATGCCCGAGCCTGATGCCGCCCCGGTCCGGGAGGACCTCCCCCTGGATCATCCTCAGAAGGGTCGTTTTGCCCGATCCATTCGGGCCGATGAGCGCGACCCGCTCGCCCCGCAGGACTTTGAGGTCCAAATCCCTGTACAGGACCTTGTCGCCGTATTTTTTCGAGATGCCGCCAAGGTCCACCACGACCGTTCCGCTCCGGGGCACCTCGGGGAAACGGAACTTGACGATCTTGTTCCTCTGGTGCGTCTTGACCATTTCCATCTTTTTGACAAGTTTGATCTTGCTCTGGGCCTGGCGGGCCTTGCTCGCCTTGGAGCGAAACCTCTCGATAAAGCGCTGGGCCTCCTTGACCTTCATCTCCTGGTTTTTGGCCCGGTTCTCGAGCGTCTTCTTTTCCTCCTCCCGAGCCCTGAGGTAGCCTTCATAATTGCCACGGTAAAACCTCACCCCTTCGGGTTCAAAACTGATGACACGCTCAATGCTCCTGTTGAGGAAGTCCCTGTCGTGGCACACCAGCACCAGGGCCCCGGCGAAGTCCTTGAGGAACCTTTCCAGCCACCTGACAGAAGGAATGTCCAGGTGGTTGGTCGGTTCGTCCAGGAGCACCAGGTCGGGCTTTCGGTAGAGCAGGGCGGCAAGCGCGGCCCTCATTTTCCAGCCGCCGCTCAAGGTGGACACGGGCCTGGAAAAATCCTGTTCGAAAAAACCCAGTCCCATGAGGATCTTTTCGGCTTCGTGGCGGGGGTAGCGGTTTTCGAGAAAGGCCAGCTCAGCGTGGATTTCCGCCAGCCCCGCGCCCACTCGCGCCTGATTTTCGGGTGACGAGCTCGTCTCAAGTGCGGCCTCCAACCGGGCGGCCTCCGCCCTGAGCCTTGAAAGACCGGGGATACCCTCGCGCAGGGTCTGGAGGACGCCGCCCTCGACGCTCTCCTGGATGTCCTGTGGCAGGTACCCTACGCCCGCTCCCTCGGTGAGTCTGATGTTGCCCGACTCCGGGGACATCTCGCCTGCCATGAGGCGGAGGAGCGAGGTCTTGCCCGACCCGTTGGGCCCGATGAGGCCGATTTTGTCCCCCGGTTCCACTTGAAACCCCACGCCCTCGAAGAGCGGCTTGCCCGAATACCCGTGTGTGAGATCCGTCACATTCAATAGGCTCATGAATTCACCTGAATTTCAAACCAAGGCTGTGCTTTTGAGGGGTCATTCTCTTCCAAGGCCACGTTTCCGCGGCCCCTTCACCAGCCCTCACCCGCGGGACATCCGAACTGCTTCTTGCGTCGCCCCGCCCTATGGATTACAATTCACTTAAAAACACGCGTGGCCGCCTTGCATGACTGCCTTTGTCCTGAATGGAATAGCGGAACTCCTCGCCGGCATCAAACCTTTTCTATGCCCGCCGGCACCTCGGCAGTCAAAACACGCGCCGGAATCCGCACATCCATCGTGGAACGGGAGGCACCAACCATGAAAGCCATTCGCAAGACGGTGGGGCAGATGCTCAACGAGGTCAGCCTCGCCCACCCCAAAAACGACGCTCTCATTCACACGGAAACAGGCACCCGCCTCAACTATCAGTTGCTTTACTGGGAGGTCGAGCGGGCCGCCCTGGGGCTCCTCAACCTGGGCATCCAAAAGGGGGACCACATTGCCCTGTGGGCCCCCAACATCCCGGAATGGATCATCGCCCAACTGGCCGTCGCGCGAACAGGGGCTCTTCTGGTGCCCCTGGATCCCGCCATCGAACGGGACGACCTCTTTTATATCCTGGATCAGGCCCGGGTCAAGGCGATCATACAGACACGGGGCGCGGAGCCCGACGGGATGCTCGCAATGCTCCAATCCCTCAGGGACCGGCTTCCCTTGCTGGAACACCAGATTCTCCTGTCGGACATATCCTCACCCGGATCGATTCTGTGGAGTGAAATCATCGCCGAAGGCGACGACCTCCCTTCCAGCCTCCTGGACGAGCGGGAGCGCGAAATTCGGCCCCAGGACCCCCTGGCCGTCATGTACACCTCGGGGACCACGGGACGCCCCAAGGGGGTGGTCCTGGATCACGAGTCGCTCATCAACAAGTCCATGGCATCGACCTACAGGCAGGGCATCACCAGCACGGACCGGGCCTGCCTTTTCTTCCCGCTTTTTCACATGTTCGGAAACACTTGCATCGCGCTTGCCACCCTGCTCCGGGGGGCGGCCCTGGTCATGCCCTGCCGGGTTTTCAATCCCGAACTCGTGCTCCAGGCCCTTTCAAGAGAGTCCTGCACGGCCCTCTACGGTTCCCCGAGCATGATCGTCGCCCTGCTGGACCACCCGAGATTCAACGGGAAGAAATGGAAGACCGTGAAAAAGGGCACCCTGGGGGGCGCTCCGTGCCCCATGGAGTTGATGAAACGCCTGGTTTACGACGTGGGAGTCAGGGACGTCACGGTGGCTTACGGTATAACCGAGACCGCCTCCTGGATCACCATGACCCACCCCGGCGACCCCATCGACCTCCGGGTGTCCACCATCGGCACCGCCCTGCCCGTGAACGAGGTGCGCATCGTAGACCCCGACTCCGGCACCCTCCTTCCCGCCGGCAGCCCCGGAGAGATCTGCGTGCGGGGGTACCTCATGAAGGAGTACTACCGGATGCCCGCGGCAACTGCCGCGGCGGTGGATCGGGATGGATGGTTCCACTCGGGGGATCTCGGGATGATGGACGACAAGGGTTACGTGAGGATCTCGGGCCGCCTGAAGGACACCATAGAGCGTGACGGGGTGCGGGTCCACCCCGGCGAAATCGAGGAGATCCTTTACAGCATCCCGGAGATCAGCGAGGTCCAGGTCTTCGGGTTCCCGCATCCTGAACGGGGGCAGGAGATCGCCGCCTGGTTCAGGACCAGGGAAAGCGCGGAGGTCTCGGTGGAGCGAGTCCGCGGGTTTCTGGAGAAGCGGGTGACGCCCGAGACAGCCCCGCATTTCTACAAGCGGGTCGATTCGTTCCCCACGACCCCTTCCGGCAAGATCCAGAAATACAAGCTCTCGGAGGCGGCGCAGGCCGAGTACGCCCCCAGGGGAAGCCACGCGCCCTGATCGCCCTCGGCCCTGGCAGTAACTCCCCGCCACGGCAGGGTCCTATCGGTATCGAGATCGGTATCGGAGTTGATCGAAATCGCAATCGGTATCAGTAATTTCCGGTTAACATCTTGCATAATGGCCCGAAATTTTAGTATTTCCATCTTTCGGCTTCGGGCCGGGCTGACACATTTGACGAGTCTCATTGCGAATCTGGTTTCTGAGCTGCCTGAC
>Ga0272443_10004000_pt1 | contig 16642 bp, 15 predicted proteins | sample SSMAcet12_FD_193581 | JGI IMG/M metagenome (GOLD analysis project Ga0272443, IMG submission 193581) | Marine sediment archaeal communities from Little Sippewissett salt marsh, Falmouth, MA, United States - SSM-Acet-12 | ecosystem: Environmental > Aquatic > Marine > Wetlands > Sediment ... | reverse complement strand
AGATCCCCATGAACCGTCACTAATGTTTTATCGATTTAAAGGAGCATGAAAAACGGGCGAGGGTTCACTTCATCCCCGCCCTAAAGGACGGGGTATTCGTGACCCTCCGCGCTCCCGAAGTAATAAAGATTCCAATTTTTGGGTTGTGCTTCGCCGCTTAAAATCCACTCGCCTTCTCCGAACAAATCAGCTTCGATTATTCGAGCAGTAGTGGGGTTTGGTTCGATGATACCTTTTTCGCGTTCATACTCTGACTTCATCCGAAGCCGACTGACGTACCCATAAATTAGGCATCTTCCAAAGTGAATTTTCACAATGGAACCAAATTGTCCGATTGGGTAGACATCCCCCGCAAAAACGCGTGATAGTTCAAGTATTCTCGAATCAAGCTCGGCTACGATATGAGTTCCATCGACTTCGATAATGGTGCCTATAGCAAGGTTTTCGATGGGTTCGTTTGGGCTTCGCCTCTCAGAATTCATCGCTCGCCCCCCAGCAGTCGTGTAAATGTCTCAAATTTCCACCAAGGCAAGTCACTTTCTGACTTTATCGTTTCGTCTCCGTGGAAGAAACCACGATTTGCGTAGACACGAACTTGATCTTGCACTCTAGGATCTTTGATCCATTCTTCAAGTTGTCCTTTTGGTTCGTTATCGCTAGTGAATGCGACAATCGTCAATCGTTGTTCTGATTCTCTTAGGGCTCGATCGAGTTCCAAATTGATGTGGGAGTCACCAAACCGATAACCGCAAATAGTGAGAATTGCTTCAGACTCTGAAGGTCTCAGAATATCTCTCATTCTCGATATCATCTGTGCATAAGGGTCCCGTTGGGTTTCTCGGTATTTAGTTGCAGCAGGCCAGATCATAACTCTCTCATCATGAGTAATCGATGTTATACTGGATCGAATCCGGCGCGGAAGAACGTCATCTTCCAACAAACACCAATCAATCGACCCATGAACCTTAAAGACTTGAGCATCAACACCTTTCTTATCGAAATAATTGCTGTCCCACCAACCAGTTGCCCCACCCGAAAAACCGTCGACATATGGAACACGTTCGAGAGCTAACGAATCTTCGATCAATGTATCATAATTCAAGATGAAGTAGTTGATTGCAGGTGAATTAACCGGTTTTCCTGATTGAGACATTCCATGAACGGTCCTTACAAAATTTCTGTGTGTTGAAATCTCAACGTCTTTATTGATGCAATTGGCAATAGCATTCTTAATTTCTTGAAGCGCCTTGCGCACATCCTCCGAAGGATATTCTTTGTCAAGCTTTACATTACAATCAGCACCTATGCAGTCAGATCGACGTTGTGAAATCGACAACAAATCGATCAAATCGCTCATATAGTCCTCAATTGTTGAGATGCTTGATTCATCAGAATCTGGCTTATTATATTTATGGTCCAAGAATTCCAAGATATTCTTTGTGTTGCTACTTAGCTTTTTGTTCTTGAGGACTTGATCGGTCAACTCTACCGTTAAGGGTAAGTTTGCACAGCAACTACAACCCGCTCCAAGTAAGAACGATTGCCCACTTTGTGATAACAGTTGTTTTAATTGATCTATCGGATCTTTGAACGATTCGTCTCTTAAAGAACTTAGATCATCTGACATGCAGACCTCCTGAAAAGAACTCGGCAACACACGATTATAATTATTATATTAATCAAGTTATTATACTTGACTATATTTGCGTAGGTCCACAGTTTTTCAATTGCGACTCGGAATTCATTCTTAAATTCCCAGTTAGTACCGTTGCTGTTTCCCATCACCAGTCTCCCTCGTATCATCTGGCTTCCCGCATCTAAATCACCATCTCTCCTAAAAATGCTTTGTGCCAACTGACAACGGAAAAAAATCAAATCGCGTGCGGCTCACCCCGTCCTAAAGGATGGGGTATGCTTCGGGGCCGCACGCAATTTGATTTACCCGAAAAGATCAGTTATCGATCGATAGAAGTCTACGTCGTTTTCGAAGATCTGAGCGAACTCAGTCTCTCCCCGCAGATGCAGAACGCGGTCTTCGAGGCCCACGGCCCCTCCGCCTGCTACCTCGCCTTCAGGGTGAAGCGGGAGCGATTGCGCGATGCAATCCTCGGGGCGGAGGCGGACCCCGATCGGCGCCCTGGTGATGGACGTCGAAGTCGCCTCCTTCATAACCCCCAAAGATGCCCTAGGATGCCGACCCCACCCTGAGATTTTCGCCCCCCTCAGTAGTGCACCAGCGTCCCGTCGATCTTCGCCTTTCGGACCGCGTACCTGAAGGCAAGCAGGCTCGCCGGCAAAAGGAGCGCCGAGAAGAGGACGAGGGTCCCCACGTCCGGCGCCAGCTCCCGCAAGCTGTAGCCCTGGAGGAGGGCGTGCCTCATTCCGTTTAGCGAGTAGGTCATCGGCAGAAGGTGAGAGACCGTCTGGAGCCAGGACGGAAAGACCTCGATCGGGAAGAATACGCCCCCAAAAAGCTCCGAAGTGCTCATGAAGAGCATGTTTATGGGATCGCCCCTCTTGAAGATCATGATGAAGCTCGCCGAGAGGATCCCGATGCTGGAAAAGCACACTATCGTGAGGCCGAGGATGATCAGCGCCCCGAGGACGTTTGCACCCGCAAGGTTCACGCCGAGAAGGACGCCTATGATTAGGTAGAGGAGGACCCGGAAGGATGCGAATATGAAGTTCTAGAGGGTCGAGAGGGTGATGATCGCAGAGGTGTTGGTGGGGGTGACCAGCATCGCCTCCAAAGTTCCCATCATCTGCTCGTCTCTTACGCTCTCAGAAAATCCCCTCAGGGAAATCATCAGATACGCCGAAAATGCGATCCCGATCAATACGAACGAGAAGTAGTCCCCGCCGTAAGGCTCAAGGTACTTCATCCCGGCAGAGCCGATCAGCTTTGCGACGAAGTAGTAGGTGAGGATGTTAAAGAACATGAAGAAGAGCCGGAGGAAGAACTCGAACTTGTAGCTCATCTGGAACATGTAGCTCCTCCTCACGAAAGATAGGGCCTTTCGATAGGTCATAGTCATACACCCCCCTCCTCCGGCCGAGGCCGCCACCCCGGTGGGGAAATCCCCTCCGGCAGGGGCGAAAGCCAGGTGCCGCTCCGCCAGCTTCGCCCCTCTCCTCAAATTTCTTTCCGGTATAATGCAAAAAGACGTCGGAGAGCTTCGATCCGTCGCCAAGGCCTGCCTTCAAGTCGGCAGGGCTTCCCACGACCTTTATCCTGCCGTCGTCGAAGATCACCACCCGATCGCAGAGCTCTTCGGCGTCCGCAGGGCTGATCTCTATCGCCTCCTTCAGCCACACCCACATGATCCCCTTGGAGCAGCGGGTCATGGAGCCACAGTTGCGGTGCTCTCGCCTCCGGCCGGTGGTGAGGATCAGTGGATAGTCGGGATCGGGCCGCTTGGCGGGGGATCTGTGCTCGACGGCGTTGAACTTTCCGAGCCCCAGGCTGAAACAGCCGACGTGCATCGTCACCGTCCCCTGCCGATCTTTCGAGGGACGGGGCAGGGGCCACTGGAGCCACCTTGAGAGATCGGGATAGTATTTTGTATCAGGACCTACACAAGAGGAACAGATGGCTCTTACAGAGGTCAAAAAAGAGGTCAGACCCTTGCGCGCCTCCGACTCCCATGGGGACTTCAGTGAGGGTTTCATAGCCGACGTATTGGAGGCGAAGAGAGAGGCGGAGCTGGGCCTGGGAAAGCGTTTTGATAAGGTCGACGACCTGATAGCAGATCTTTTCGAAGACTGAGACATCTCCTCGCGATTCTATGACCTACACATACGAAACCGAGCCCAAGTTCAGATCTAATTTTAAACGTCTTACAAAGAAGAATAAGGTGCTGGCCGAAAGAATAGCCGTCAAGATCAAAAGCATATGTGAACATCCAGAACGCGGCGAGCCCCTTTCAGGAGACCTGTCGGGCATGTGGAGCGTTCACGTAGCAAAACATTACGTCATAATTTATGAAATAATCCCTAATAAAAAACATATAATCTTCTCAAACATAGACCACCACGACTACGCATACGGTAAGAAGCTGTAAGCCTCGCCAAAGACGAGCGGATCTTGGTCGTGGGATCGGGCTCGACGGTGTTGAACTTTCCGAGATCCCGGCTGAAACAGCCGACGTGCATCGTCTCCGTCCCCGAGTGATCTATCGATGGACAGGGTGACTGCAGGCCCTGGGCGCCAAGCCGCCAGAGGTTGAAGCTCCGGCACTATCCGGGCCTGGACGTTTCGGGGATCGATTCTCGCGGCCCGGTCTAAGGCGGTGTCGATCGAGGTCCCGTTTTCATGTAAAACTCGAATAAATCGATATCAGAGGTTGCTATCCGCCAACCCCTGACTCTCTCTTTCGTACTTCGTATCACACCTCGGCCTTAGTGTTGAGGTCCTCGCCAAACCAGTCCACAAACAGCAGTCCCGAGAACTCCCCCACGCCCGTGGATCACACCCGATCGCAGAGCACCCGATGACCCGGCCCCGCCTCGACCATATCGGGCACCCCCCTTCTGCAGGCACCCTCCGCAAAGGGGCCGCGGGGATGGAACAGGCACCCGCCGCCCCCGCCATTCATCTCTTCTGGAAAGTAGCGCGCCCTCTGTCGATTCGAGGCCCAGCAGCAGCCTCGTGTAAGGGTGCGCCGGGTGGAGGGTGCCTTCCAAATTCCACACCAGACTTTCTCTTTCAGTAGTGCACCAGCGTCCCGTCGATCTTCGCCTTCCGGACCGCGTACCTGAAAGCGAGAAGGCTCGCCGGGAGAAGGATCGCCGAGAATAGGACGAGGGTCCCCACGTCCGGCGCCAGCTCCCGCAAGCTGTAGCCCTGAAGAAGCGCGTGCCTCATCCCGTTCAGCGAATAGGTGATCGGCAGAAGGTGCGAGACCGTCTGGAGCCACGATGGGAGGACCGAGATCGGGAAGAAGACCCCACCGAAGAGCTCCGACGTGCTCATGAAGAGCATGTTTATGGGATCACCCCTCTTGAAGATCATGATGAAGCTGGCGGAGAGGATCCCGATGCTGGAAAAGCACACTATCGTGAGGCCGAGGATGATCAGCGCCCCAAGGACGTTTGCACCCGCAAGGCTCACGCCGAGAAGGACGCCTATGATGAGGTAGAGGAGGACCCGGAAGGATGCGAAGATGAAGTTCCAGAGGGTCGAGAGGGTGATGATCGCCGAGGCGTCAGTGGGGGTCACCAGCATCGCTTCGAGCGTTCCCATCATCTGCTCGTCTCTTACGCTCTCGGAAAAGCCCCGGAGCGAGACCATCAGGTACCCCGAGAAGGCGATCCCAATCAGAACGAACGAGAAGTAGTCGCCGCCGTAGGGCTCAAGGTACTTCATCCCGGCGGTCCCGATCAGCTTTGCGACGAAGTAGTATGTGAGGATGTTGAAGAACATGAAGAAGAGCCGGAGGAAGAACTCGAACTTGTAGCTCATCTGGAGCATGTAGCTTCTCCTCACAAATGAGAGGGCCTTTCGATAGGTCATAATCATACCCCGCCCCTCCTCCGACCAAGGCCGCCACCCCGGTGAGAAAAGCCCCTCCGGTCCGGGCGAAAGCCCGGTGCCGCTCCGCCGGCTCCGCCCCTCTCCTCAAACTTCTTTCCGGTATAATGCAAAAAGACGTCGGAGAGCTTCGATCCGTCGCCAAGGCCCGCCTTCAAGTCGGCAGGGCTTCCCACGACCTTTATCCTGCCGTCGTCGAAGATCGCCACCCGATCGCAGAGCTCTTCTGCCTCTTCGAGGTTGTGGGTCGATACGAAGATCGTCTTTCCACGCTCCTTCACGATCACCTCTTTTATGAAATCCCGGAGGTTCTGGGCGGCACCGGGATCGAGGCTCCTTGTCGGCTCGTCCATGAATAGGACCGCAGGATCGTTCAAGAGCCCCCGGGCGATCGCCATCTTTTGCTTCATCCCGGCAGAGTAGTTGAGGAACCTCTCATCTGCGGCATATCTCAGATCGACAACCCCGAGAAGATCATCGACCATCTCTCGCGCGTCGTTCGAGTAGAAGTTGTGAAGCGAAGCGAAGAACTCCAGATTCTGCCTCCCGGTAAGCCTCCAGTAAAAGCTTCGCTCATCGGTTGTGACTAGACCAATCGCCTCTCGGACCTTTCCGCTCTCCTTTTCGAGGTCGAAGCCGTTGATGCGAGCGGTGCCACCGGTCGGAAGGATCAAAGTGCAGAGGATCTTTATCAGCGTCGTCTTTCCCGCGCCGTTCGGTCCGAGGATGCCGAAGACCTCTCCTTTTCTGACCAACAGATCGACCCCGTCCACCGGCGTGATCCCCCCAATCGCAGGCCGACGGCGGATGAAGTCGGCGAGGCCTCTTTGCACCGGAAACGTCTTCGTCAGGTTGCACGTCTCAATGGCCGTATCCTCGATGATCCCACCTCCCTAAACCTCCAATCAAGAAATCGCTGCTCCAGAAACCCGCGTTCGACATCGTTCGGGGACCTGAATATGACTACGTCACGCAAGCTTTATCTCCTTGATCTCCGAGAGGCTGCGAGGAAATCCGCTCCTTTTCTTCCCGTTCGTGAAAAACTTCTCGTTGGGGTTCGGACGACGGGACCCGTTCATCTTGATCTGCTTTACCGGCACGATGAAGGGCGCTTCTGACTGAGACCTCACCGCAACCTCGACGTTGTAGATCGCCTCGATGTTCTCAGGTGTCAGGACCGAGGCAGGATCTCCGGCTGCCATTATCTTTCCCTTCTTCATCATTATTATGTTGTGAGAGTACTTCGAAGCTAGGTTGAGGTCGTGAAGCGCTATGAGAGCGGTCATTCGCCTCTTTCGAACGAGGTCGCTTACGATGTTCATCACGTCGAGCTGATGCCAGATGTCGAGGTTGCTGGTCGGCTCGTCTAGGAGCATCACCTTCGTCTCCTGGACGAGGGCTCTTGCGATCAAGACCTTCTGCTGCTGGCCTCCGCTCAATTCGCCAAAGCCGCTCATGGCAAGGTCCTCGATTCCAAGGAGCCTCAAAACCTCCCAGACCTTATCCTCGTCATCGTTGCTGGAAAGCCAGCCGATATGAGGCCTCCTTCCCATCAGGACCGTGTCGAAGACGTTTGATGAGAACGATCTGGCAGAGCTTTGTGGAACGTAAGAGAGGTTCCTTGCAATGTCCATCCTGTCCATCTTGTTTACGTCCTTTCGGTCGATCAGGATGCTCCCGCTCTTTGGCGAGAGTATCCTATCGATGCACTTGATCAGGGTCGACTTGCCAGAGCCGTTCGGCCCAACTATTGTCACGAGCTTTGATGGGCCGATCTCAAAGCTTACGTCTTTGAGTATCGGCGAGCTGTTGTAACCAAACACTATTCCCTTTGCCTGGAGCTGGATCATCATGCCCAAAACTCCCTCCTTCTACCTTTCAACATAAGATACATGAAGAACGGAACCCCGATCACCGAGGTCATGATCCCGGTCGGTATCACAGTCGGCGCGATTATGTTCATGGCAACTCCATCTGCGGCGATCAAAACCGCAGCCCCAAGGATTCCTGATGCCGGAATCAAGAACCTGTGATCTCCGCCGAGGATCATCCTTGCCATGTGCGGCGCAACAAGCCCTATGAACGAGATCGTCCCTGTGAAACAGACGACGGTTGCGACAACGAGGCTCGACACCAACATTATGAATATTCTGACGTGCTCTGCGTTCACTCCGATGCTCTTTGCTGTATCGTCGCCTGCCGTCATTATGTTCAGGTCCCAGGCTTTGAGCATCAGAAGTGGTATGCAGATCGCAAAGACGGTGAGTATCAGGGGGATCTTGCTCCAAGAGAAGGCGGCAAGGTCACCCATCCCCCAAGAGGTCATGAGCCTGAGCTGCTCGTCGTCGGCGAAGTACTTGAAAAGCTGGCTCATGGCGGAAAAGAAGTAGTTCACCGCAATTCCTGCGAGAATCAGTGTCTCAGAGGTTGCGCCCTTGATCGCCGCAAGCGCTATGATGAAACCAGAACAAAGGAGAGCAAAAAGGAAGGCGTTACCTACGAGAAGGTAAGGTCCGCCAACGATCGAAATCCCGATGACTGCCGCGAGCGAGACACCGAACTGCGACCCCGCCGAGATTCCGAGGGTGAATGGGCTTGCGAGCGGGTTTTTCAAGACTGCCTGCATGACGCACCCGCATATCCCAAGGCCAAACCCGGCGAGGACCCCGCCCATGATTCTTGGAAACCTTATGTTCCAGACGACCCGCTTCGTCAGAGGTTCCACCTCGAAGTAGCCGGGATAGAGCCTGTCGATGAGGGCGCGGTAGGCCTCGGCAACCGAGATGTCGAGAGGCCCGAGCGTTATGATCACCCCGGTCAGGATGATGATGAAGGCGATGATCGCCGCCATGAACAGGTACCGGCCAAAGATGAACGTGTCGTGGGCTTCCTGCATCCTGCTCCTCTTTCCGGCCCGTGTCGAGGTTCGCCTCACCGTCTTTGGCATGTCGACCACCCGAACTTACCTCTCGACCACGGCCTTTGCAAGTCCCGCGGTCGCACAGATGTCTTCTGCCGAACGCTTGGCACTCTTGGCGCCGTCGGACCCTGTCGAGACCACTATGAGGTTCTTTTCTTTTGCAATCTCGGTGAGCGTCTGAAACTCCCTCAGCTTCAAAGCGCTCGGCTTTTCCTCGTACAAGGTAGCAGCATCGTTCATCTTCTGTGACGCCTGGAACTCGCCTTCTGCAAGGATTATCCTCGCCCTCTTCTCCCGCTCTGCCTCCGCCTGTCTTGCGATCGCTCGAAGCATGTTCTCGGGGAGAGCCACGTCCCTCATTGTGGCGGTGATCACCTTTATTCCCCAAGGATCGGTCACCTCGTCCAGGATCAGTTGGACCTCTTTGTTCAGATCGTCCCTGTTGGAGAGGATCGTGTCGAGCTCATTTTGGCCGAGGACGTCCCTCAGAGTCGTCTGGGCGAGAAGTGCCGTTGCAGCCTCGTAGTCTTCTACCTCCACTATCGCCCTGGTCGAATCCGTGACTTTGTAGTAGATGACGGCGTCGACGTCGACGCTGACGTTGTCGCTGCTAATTACTGTCTGTCTTGGAACGTCAAGCTCCCTTACTCTCAGATCCACCTTCACTATCCTGTCAACTATCGGTATTATAAGAAAAAGGCCCGGGCCTCTTTCGCCGAGAAGTTTTCCGAACCTGAAAACGACGGCCCTCTCGTACTGCCTCGTGATCTTCAACGATGAAAATAATATCAGGCCGATGGCCAGCGCGCCGACCAGCAGCTGAATGTCTAATGCCATTTTTCAGCCCTCCTGGAACTTCGTCTCGTAAAATCTCAATTGAATTTGAACTCCGTCACGAGCTTTCCGGCTTGGGCCACCATATCATGGCGCTCTTCGTCCTCCGCCTGAAGATGAATCCTTCACCATCATCGCCGTTTTCGCCTTCGCCTTCGCTTTCGAGATTTTTGGCAAGATACTCTCTCAAAAAGGGCTCGTTCTCTTCGGTGATGTTTCTCATCGCCTTCCAGCGCTCAACTGCCTCATCGAGGCTCTCGTAGCGCTGAATGTGCTCTGCATCCCTGATCTTGACGTTTGCGTAGATTCCCATGTCGTGCAAGATGTTGTAGAGGAGCATGTAATCAGACCGCCAGCCACCTCGCCTCGGCGGCCTTTCGTAGATCCTTTCCCAGAGCTCCTCTTCGAGATCGTCGAAGAACCACTTGCCTGCAGAGGTGAAGATGTAGACCCCTTTCTTCGCTGCCGCATTCATTTTTTCCAGGGCTTCTTGAAGGTCGAACATCCCAAGTGAATGAGATGCGATGACTATGTCGTGAGGCTCGATATCCACTCCGAGTTCGACGTCCTCCCACCTTTTTTGAATGCACTGAAAGTTGGCTAGGCCCTCTTCGGCCATGTTCGCCTCGAGATAGTTGAGCATCCCTCTCGATTGATCGACCGCCGTCACCTGCTTTGCCATTTTTGCGATGGGGACCGATAGGCGGCCGGTTCCGGCGCCGATGTCGAGGACTGTATAATCGGGGTCGAGCCGCAAGCTTTCCACCTGCCGTTCTGTCCGCTCGCTCCTTCCCTTCGTCGACCTGTTGAACTCTTCTGCCCTCTTATCCCAATGGTCTGCGGGGTTTTCACGCCCCCTTCTTCCGCGCCCTTCAGACATCATCGCCTTTCGAAGCTCGTTCCAGTTTACAATGCCTGTCAGCTCTTTTCCCTCCGTTAATTCTGATCGATTGGATGGAGGAGGTAGAGAGCTATCGTGCGCCCCACCTCCAAAATTTTGATCTATTATTTTGGTATATAGTGTTTAACGATACCTTTCGGACAAATGTCGAACTCGCGAGAGTTCGACATTTTGGCCTACTCGTATCGTTAAGCACTATTCTGGCGAGAACCAATTAGTATCATCTAATTGGTTCTTGACTATATTCTGAGCCAAAACTATCCTTGGGCCACACGAGGTACTCGGCGTACTCTGTGAAGACGTCGTCAACCCCAAGAAACGCCTTCATGATCTTGTTGCCTTCTTCTTCCAGATCCAGATCTTCGAACTTTTCTGGGTGGAGCACTTTGGCCATGTAGACCATGTTAAGAAGGCTCCTGTCAATCGGCATGCCTCTGCAGTACGGATAGAAACAGCTGTAGACGTTGCCGTCCTTGATCGCCTTTATCGATTCGAGATCAGGAGCAGACCTCAGGACCTTGATCGTCTCTGCGTCGTCTGCTGAGAATATGTACTCGGGATCCCAGGCGATTATCTGCTCAATTCCGACGTTGATGGCGCTGCCTTCAAAATCGGTCTCACCCTGTTCTGCGGCCACGTTTCTTCCGCCCGCAACTTCCAGCGGCTCATAGAAGGTCACTGTACGCGTAAAGTCGCGTCCTTCTTTGGGATCGTAGAAGCCCTTTGAGCTTCCACGTGGCGCAAAATAGACAGTGGGCTTTTCACTCTCGTCCAAATTTTCCGTGACCGATCTTACCATCTCGACTTCGGAGTCGATGAACTCGATCAGCTCTTTGGCTTCGTCTTCTCTATCCAGAACTTCGCCTATGAGTTCGATCTGGCCAGAGACCGTCTCAAAATCGAAGTCCGTTCCGACGCATACTACGGGAGATCCCACCTTCTCTTGCATCTCATCGGCTCGATCAGACCAGAACATCGTCTCAAATATGACGTCAGGCTCCAGGGATGCCATCAGCTCGTAATTCACAGTATACCGAGTGCTTGTCTCGGGGATTCTTGCAAGCTCGCCGCTGCAGACGTTCTCCCAGCAGCTTGGGCAGATCTCTTCGCTCCCATTTTTAGGGCAGACGCAACCTCCAATGGTGGCCTCGTCGGTTCCAACGATCTCGTCGCCATCGCCGAGTGCGATGATCGTTCTGGAGTTGTCAGGGTTTGTGGTGATGATCCGATCGATCGGCCCTTCTATCGTCACAGCTCTTCCGGCCATGTCTGTGATCGTCTTTGGGTAGCTCTCGTCGGCGAAAGCAGGTGATGTAGCAAGAAGTACCATCGATGCGAAAAGCACCATCGTCAAAGACAACGACAAAGACAAATTCCATCTCATTTTATGCACCTTCAATCTCAAAGAAAGAGGGCAGGATCGTCCTCTTCTGCCCCTCTTTTCATCATCTTTCCACCATAAAAAAACTCAAAATCTACTCTGAATCCAAGTACGCCCTCGGCCAGACCAGGTAGTCGGCGTACTCGGAAAAGACGCCGTCAACTCCGAGAAACGCCTCGAAGATCTCGTTGCACTCTTTTTCAAGGTCCAGATCCTCAAACTCATCTGGATGGAGGACCTTGGCCATGTAGACCATGTTGAAGAGGCTTCTGTCTGGAGGTCTTCCTCTGCAGTGAGGATAGAAGCAGTTGTAGACATCACCGTTCTGGACGGCCGCTATCGACTGAAGATCAGGAGAAGCTTTGATCCAGTCGATCACCTCTCTGTCATCAGGATTGCTGCAGGCGACGAATATGTAATCCGGGTTCCAGGCGATTATCTGCTCGACTGCGACGTTAATCTCGTACCCTTCAGCCCCTTCTGCGACGTTGTTTCCGCCAGCTATCTCCAAAGGATCGTAGTCTGTAAACGTCCTGGTAAAGTCACGCCCTTCTTTTGGATCGTAGAATCCGAGCTTGGCGCCGCGGGGTGCGAAGTAGACCTTCGGCTTTTCGTCCTCGTCCAGGCCATCGGTCACCGATCTTATCATATCGATCTTCGACTCGACGAAAGCTATCAGCTCTTCTGCTTCCTCTTCCCTATCGAGGACGGCTCCCACGACCTCGATTCGCCCGTAAAGGCCATCATCATAGCTGTATAGCCAGCCGTCACCGGAAGCGACAACGCAAGGACAGCCCACCTTGCTCTCGAAGTTCTCGACGTCGGTGGTGCTAGAGGTGATTATGACGTCGGGGGCAAGGGAGGCCATCAGCTCGTAGTTGATATCATATCTTGTGCTCGTCTCCGGAAGGTCCGGCATCCTTCCGTCGAGGATCGTCTGATAGCATTCCAGACACCCTTCGTCGAAGACGCCGAAGGCGGTCGGGCAGAGACACGACTTCGCTGCCTGTTCGGAGGCGACGATCTTATCGCCCTCGCCAAGAGCGATGACGAGCCGGCAGTTGTCAGGGGCTCGGGTGATGATCCGCTCCGTGGGTTTGTAGAACGTCACCTCTCTGTCTGCGCTGTCTACGATTGTCCTTGGATAGTTCTCGTTTATCAGCTCGATCTTCGCCAGCTCTTCTGAAGAGATATCGCCGTCGTCGTAAGACTCCTTGGCAGCCTCAAGCTCCTCGTCCGAAACGATTGAATCGCCATCCAAGTCGCCAGGAACCACCATTTCATAGGCAACGGTTGGCGTTGCAGCGAGGAAGATCGAGATCGCCAAAAGCATGATTAGCGGCAATTTTAAGATCTTTCTCTTTATTTTGCATATTTTCTCCATCTCTATCCCATCCAATTTGTAATTAAATTCTACGAAGCTAGGAATAATTAGCTATATTTATCTTTATTGGTGAAAATGGTATGAAATGGAGATTGGACTTGGGTGATGATCTTCATCAAATATCGATGTCCTGCACTGAGGTATTCGCATGTCAAAACTATAATCGCCATTTTATCACCTACATTCGGCGGATCGAGATTTGATTTTGGATAATTTTCCTGATAGCGGTTTCTCAAAATATCTACAATTCTATTTTTAATATCGGTCTGCCCAAAAGTGCTCAAAGCGAGGTCGTTTTTGCGTAAAATTGAAACTTCACCTACATCTTGATAATACACTACTTAAACGCACATGTCAAAAGAATGTCTGAATCTCAGAATTAAACCTGCCGAATATGGGTTCTCATGAAGCTTTGGGCAAATAACCTGGGGCATCATCTCCGAGAAGCTGAATAGATTGTAAAGTCCATTCTTTCGAGAAAAATCGTCAAGGAAGATGGATTTTACCACCCCAAGAGCAGAATGAAATGGACTCCTATCTCGTGGGCGCAGGGATGATTTGACCGCACTTTTGACTTGTTCTTAACGCCTTAACAAGATAAATTTTGATCATTTAATTTTAATACGTATTACCTTCATCCATTATTTGCTACCAAAACGCTTTTATATGCATTTTAGGTTTCAATCGTGGCATCAAATAAGACTTTGTTAATGAAGGTGTTAAATTGGTCGGAAAACGAATGAATAACAGGTCGAAGATCCCTTCCTGGGCTATTTTAGCGGCATTGATCGGCGCCGTCTTCTTTTCTTCCTTCATCACAATGGCTGAGGAAACGATAACCATCGTCGATTCAGCAGGCAGGACTGTGGAATTGCCCTACCCTGTAAACAGCGTCGTGGCCCTGAATGGAAACGTCCCAGAGGAGATGATCGCCCTCGGTGCCGGGGATAAAATCGTGGGCATAACCCTTGGCGTTAAGACCAAAGTCGATACGGGCCTTCTTCCCGGATTGGAAGACGTGGCTGTCATCGGAGACGGTGAAGATCCCAACTACGAAAAGATTGCAGAACTCAATCCAGACGTGGTTATACAATACTCCTCTTGGCCACCGGTGCCCGATGAGCTTCAGACTACGCTTGACCCATTTGGGATACCGGTGGTTGCGCTGGATCTCTACAGGATGGAGGTCTACAACGATGAGGTGGAACTCCTCGGCAAGATACTGGGGTATGAAGAGGAAGCTGAGGACTATATCGCCTTCATCCAGGACCAGTACGATCTCATCGACGAGGGCTTAGAGTCGATCCCAGAAGAGGATCGAAAGGTCGTCTACTTCGAGGGCGTCGGGCTTTACGAGACCTATGGTGGAGCTGATTTTGGCTGCGGCGTGCCTGGGATGATAAGAGCAGGAGGAGGTAGAGATCTCTATCCTGAGATAGAAGCCTATTACTTCAACGCCAACCCCGAGGACGTGGCAGAGAGAAATCCCGACTTCATCTTCAAGGGCATCTCAGAGCCCAAGGGCTATTTCATGGAGGATGAGACCGTTCTAAAGAACCTGAGAGAAGAGGTAATGGACAGGCCCATGTGGTCTGAGACTACCGCTGTAAAGAACGGCGACGTCTATGCCATAAGCTTCGATGCCACTGCAGGGCTCAGAAAGAAGTTTGGACCCCTCTTCATAGCCAAGGCACTCTATCCTGAGACCTTCTCCGATTTGGATCCTGAGTCTTTCATAAAGACGTATCTGGAGGACTACCTGGGACTGGAACCTCAAGGATTTTACATATACCCGTCACTATGAATATCTTATAATATTTTTTAGTTTTTTTGGAGTTGGATCTGATGGCAGATCAGGGCTACATACTTGCGGACTGGGAAAAGGCAGAAGGCTCAGCAACCTCTGAGGGATTCATAAAGCCTCTTATAGCCACCAAAAACGTATCTGTTACAGCTCTGGAGATCGCACCGGGGGACGAAGTACTCCCCCACAACCACAGCGGTCTTCCTTACTTTGAGGTGGTCTTATACGTTGTCGAGGGGGATCTGGAGATAATCTTTCGAGACAGACGCGTTCCACTTAAAATGGGCATGGCGATAATGGCCGATCCGAACGAACATGGGTGGGTGAACAGGACCAAAGAGACGGTAAAGGTTCTCATGATTCATTCTCCTCCTCCATCATGGCAATCTGCTGAGGAGTTCCTAGAAAAGGTTCGCGGGTACCAAAATCAAAAATGATTGGACAAAGTGGGGCCGATAATTATCAGTTTGTTAAGCATAAAATTCGAAATAAAGGGTGGGTCGAATGGTGAACACCGCCGAGAACACCAAAAAGCTATACATGAGGTACATCGCCAGGAAGATGCTTTTCATGGCCGCCTCTCTTACGATTCTCTCATTTCTCGTCTTGCTTTCCGTCTCGATGGGCACCTCTATTGAGAGCTTAAAGGACCTTCAAAGCCTGAAAGAAGTTTTCACAGCCATAGTCGGCAGGTTCTTCCTGCAGGTGGAGACCAACCCCTTCATGGAGAAAGTGATCTGGCATTACAGACTTCCTCGGGCAATGATGGGGGTGGTGGCAGGAGCCGGCCTAGCCGTATCCGGCGCCATTATGCAGGGGGTGACCCGCAACCCTCTGGTCAGTCCCTTCACCATCGGCTTATCTTCGGCTGCGGCCTTTGGAGCGGCCATAGCCATAATTTTCGGGGCAGGGTTCACCGGAGCCGGAGCTTACCTCATAATGATAAACGCCTTCGTCTTCGCCCTGACCTGTGCCGTCATAGTCTTCGGCCTCGCCAAATTGAGAGGGGCATCTCCTGAGACCGTGGTCTTGGCCGGAATCGCACTCACTTACTTTTTTGGGTCTGCCACTGCCGTCCTTCACTATTTTGCCTCAGAAGAACAGCTCAGCGCCATGGTCAGGTGGACCTTTGGCACCCTATCCGGTGCCACTTGGAGTGAGATCGGGATCATAACGGTCGTACTTGCTACGACCTTCCCGGTGATGATGAAATATGCTTGGGATCTGAACGCCGCCTTCGCAGGAGGTGACGAGACTGCCAAGAGCCTGGGGATTAACATATCCAGGGTCAGAACGGTCTCCTTGATCCTATCTGCTTTAGTGACGGCTACCATAATCAGCTTCACAGGGATTATCGGCTTTGTGGGGCTGGTCGCGCCCCACATATCCAGGTTTCTGATCGGAGGGGATCACAGGTTTCTGATTCCAATATCTTGCATAATCGGATCGATACTGGTGGTGGGTGGGGATGTAGTCGGCAGGATGATAAGCCCGCCGATAATGTTTCCCATCGGGATAGTGATATCCTTCGTGGGGGTGCCGATGTTCCTCTACTTGATGATGACGAGAAGGAGAAGATATTGGGGTTGAACCTGTTTCAACCGAGATGAAGATCGGTTGTAATCGTTACATAGCGGCTAATTCGCTAATATCTGACAAATGAGGTGCACGAAGCCGATTTTAAGGATTTGCTTCGATGGTCAGCATCCACAAATGTACCTTGGCAGCGACCAAATATAGCGCTGGACGGTGACTACGAGAAGTTTCCTGCCAGGCCAAACTTTTCGGATTTTATTTGTCGAATACCCCGCAGCTTGCTGCGGGGATGAAAGGCAAATAACCGGCTCAAGGATTTATGTGGGCGAAACCCACACCGGGATTTGAGTCT
>Ga0272443_10003999_pt1 | contig 16643 bp, 8 predicted proteins | sample SSMAcet12_FD_193581 | JGI IMG/M metagenome (GOLD analysis project Ga0272443, IMG submission 193581) | Marine sediment archaeal communities from Little Sippewissett salt marsh, Falmouth, MA, United States - SSM-Acet-12 | ecosystem: Environmental > Aquatic > Marine > Wetlands > Sediment ... | reverse complement strand
ATTGTTTTCATCAGTATATGTGCAATAAAGAGAATCATCCCTCGGATACAGTCTGCATTCTCTAGTGACAAGCCCTCCCTCTTCTTGAGTTTGTAGTACTGGTTTCAAGGAAACATCATCCAGATAATATTCCACCGGCTCGATGCTGACTCCCTGTACATCAAAATGTATTATATTCAAATTCGTAGAGTAATACAGTAATTCATTTCCGCCATCATCATATCCTGCTGTTATTGGGCCCAAAATAAATTCCTGCCATTTACTGCTCGGGGTAACATCGGCACCAAAAGACTGATAAGCAAACTCTACTCCGTCATCAGCTTCATACCCGAATTGAACCCTAATACGGTCAAAATCAGTTGGCTCCGTATTCCATTTTAATTTGAATGACACGACGTATTCTTGTTCTTTGACCACATTACCTCCTAAATTATAGGTGGCGCCATTGAACTGAGCATCTGTACCGCCAGTATTAGTTTTCACCATAAGTACATTATTCTCATCTATATTGGCATTGGCAGAAGGTATGAAACCATCCTCATCTTCCTCTGTCCACCAAACATCAGCATTACCAGCTCCCCAATCACGATCCTGCCAATTTTCATCGAAATATGATGTTTCCAAATAAGGGAGAGGATTTTCCACTAGTTCAACAACGGTTGGCGTTGCAGGATCATCCCCGCCACCACCTGTCAACCAATATGATAATATACTGTTAATATTATCTATGCTATCTCCAAAATCACCCATCGGGATAATATTGCCCGTGATACCCGTTGAACCAACCTCTTGCATAGCGGCGATGGGCAATTGCCCCTCAATAATTTGCGGCTCACCGCAGACATCTGGAGTTGCTGGATCTCCATCATCACAGTCCGCATCCGCTTCACATTCCTTATTAGGATCATCCTGGCAGCGCCGGCCCCAATCCAGCCCGGCCAATACCATACCGGAATAATTTTTAATAAGGTCGGCAAAAGCAGGCGAACTAAATGTTTGATTGGCATTTGTAAATTCGGCCCAACTCACACAATGACTAGTATTGCTGTCCATCTTATCACACAAGGCAACTTCTTGGCATTGTACTTCCGTTTGTCCCTCATCATTTATCTTAATAATTGAAGATGAACACTCCAGCCATTTACTACAAGTCCTGTCCTGCCTCACCTTGATGATGGTATTGGAATCACGCACGCAGGTTGTCACGGCAGGATCACAAGTAGTGGCCGGGGCTTGGCCGTCCTGGGTCAAATCTGAATAATAAATCAAATTAGGATCAGTAGTGTCATAGAATAGGCGGCAGCCTTCTTCCCTGTCCACCAGGCCATTGCAGCTGGAAACGTCAACTTCATTGGCGATGTAATAATAAGAATCACACTCAATTAATTCTTCGCCATAATTGGTGCCGTCAGCCAGCCTCACGTCGCAACGGTCAGCAGTCCCTTCGATCTGGGTTTCCGGATCCCTGAATTCGATACAGCCTGACTCTTCAGCCGGGCATTGGCCCGTCCAATCGAAGAAGGGTTGTCTGACTATTTTATTATTTAGTACACACTCAGCCGGATCAGCATCGTTGATTATGCAAATATCAATATTATCTGGGTTGCCATCACCGTTCCCATCATAAGTGCTGCAAGGTACTCCATTCAATAGCGTATTCTGTCCAACATCAATGTAACACATACCGTCCGTGACCGGGCAGTCGGGCGGACCGGAATTAGTGCCCACCTTATACCAGCCCGAAGTATTCTCTCCGGAGACACGCTTGTACTCGCAGGTTTTCTGGCCCGGATCCTTGAAATAATAACTGGAACCGGACAGGGCATTATACGCACGGCAACCGTTTTCCTCAAACATGCATAAAATCTCGGAATAATCATCCGGATTATTGACTAGATAAACATCCTCGTATGATTCTACTATTTCCTCGTTATTTATAGTAGGACGGCCTAATCGCTGACAGCCTTTGACGGACTCGGAACAGTTGTATTGACCGTTATTGACCAGATAAATCATCTCATCAGCCGGGATGGTCTGGTTGATAGAGGCCGTAACATATGTCGGGCTTGGTGCTGGCCCGCCACAAAATAAATAACTAAATAAATAATCCCAATCATCATTTCCAGTAGTATCACCCGCACAAACACTAGCCGGAGGGATAAGCTCCTGAATAATATTAGTATTTACGAATCCATCACCATTTACATCCGCTGTTTCATATACTACTGGAGCAAGAGAAGGATTACCGTCATTTATCCATTCCTCAAAAGCCTGCGTATCTGCAACATTTATACCATCTACATTATTTAAATCACCACGTATATATTGCTCACGACTGACCGGATATTCCACGGCATTAGCTGAGTCAGTATTCTTGGTATCCACGAAAGCCTGGCAGCCTACCCGGTTCTCATCGCACAGCGAAGTGAAAGATTTGAGGTAATGCTGCACACCCTGGATGTCTGAATACAGCTGGCAATTCTCATAGCCATCACAACGGTCGTATGAGTCCTTGACCATGTAGATATTGTCCGTGATTTCCGAGACGGTAATATTATCGAGATACACGACCCCGGATAAATTGCCGATGGATTGTAACAAAATCCAATCCGTAGCTAAGGTAGCATATCCCCGATCTAGTGTGATCGGACCAATGGTGAATTGCTGCCAATCCCCGGCCCTGGCCACCACCGTGCCCGGGAAGTCATATGTTACTAAAGTCCCATTTACCATTGTCTGCAATTGTAAAATGAATGATACATCCGCCGTCCCACCCTTGGCCCAAAATGACATCTGATATGATTTATTGGACTCAAAAGGAATGGGAAAATTTTCCGGACCACTAATACTTAGGGTAATAATTCTACTTCCTTGTTGATATAACATAGAATTTCCGCCCACAGTTACTGACTCACTGCTAAGGATGCCAGTATCGAGGTAAGCAGGCTTACCATCCTCGAAGTCCTCGCTGAATATGGTCCGGGTATTATAGCCGGCGTTACCCTTGTAAGCCCGGCAACCAGCATATTCTCCGTTGCATTCCTTGCCTTGGCCCGGTATCAGATGGTAGAGAAGGTCATTGCAGATGGTATTATCAGGATTACCAGCGTTTTCACAGTAGGAGCCGTTATTAGAACAAATAAAAGTACTAGCATCACAAACACCCGCGCTGTCATAGCTGTTGCGGTATGACTGGCAGTCGTCGCTGGCGTAGATCACCCGTGATCGCAGATAATAATAAGAATTACCGTCCGTATCGAAAAATTCCGTGCAGTCAGGATTGATTCCCACTTCCGTATCCGGACAAGTGGCGGCCGGATATGATTCATCAGTGGTACCGTCACCATCGCGGTCAATATTTGCTCCGTCAATGCAGTTGGGCCAGCTTTGAGCCGCCGGCAAAAAAGGATCCTCAGAGGTCATGTTGGTGCAGGGCGCATTACCAGCCAGATTGCTTAGTTTCAGACGATAATCTTTCAATTGGTAACCGAATTCTTCCGAGCCTTCCCAGGTATAGAAAGTGGCTACATCTCCGTCATTGGCGGGCACGCACTGCCTGATCTCGCTGTAGTATTCCCGGCCTTCTCCGCCTTGGGCCACTTCTTCCAAATTGGTATATTCCTCGCAGCCTACATCGGCGGCCGAGCAGGCTAGTCCGCTGTCAGGTGCGAAGGAGATAGGATCCACGACCGGGCGGTAAGGCACCCTCTCCGTGGCCAGTTCGCGGAAAGCCTGGCAGCCCACGAATTCAGCCGGGCACTGATCGCAGGAATATGGGTCGCCCGGAATACAGGCGCTGGCGTTAGAAATAGTGCCGTTGACCACGGCGCCGGTATTAATAGAGGAGTATTGGTTGCAGCCCACGTCGCTGAATGAACAGACCGGGGCGAAATTCTCACAAGCCTCATCATCCAGGGCCGGATTGCCCGTACAGTTCAGGTAATCAGGCGCCACCGTCAAATAAGATGTATTACCGGCGCCATATTCCTTATACTCGGTGAGTCCGCCCTCTTCCACCTGAACATTATCAATTAAAATATCACAGTCAAATGGGTCATTATGCGTATGCCGGATGAATAATATGAAGCTCTGTTGTCTCAGATCCAAGTCTTCCTGCGAGGGCCAAGCCCACCTGGCGGATGCGTTCTCAAAACTTATTGAAGTGGCATACCTGGTCCATTCTTCAGTGCTGACATCGAATCTTTCTCCATAATACTGGGTATCACCCGGTCCGAAATCCCTGGTAAAATTAATGTCTATTTCATCACTATTGATAGTACAATTTCCTCCATCAGCGCGTTTGGCATAAAAGGACACCGTATAAGTCTTGCCGTCAGTCAACTTTCCGGTATAAATTCTTTGGGTCGTATAAGATCCATCTGCACGGTTTGGGGAATCCGCTAATTGAACTCTAGAACAAGCAGCATTTGGGTTACCAGGATTAGGACAATCAGCAGAAGTTGTACAGGCCACCCCTTCATTTGTACCGGCTACACATTTTAATACACCATCGCTGTGCCAATGCAGCCTGGCGCTGGTATTACCGCCCAGGGCGTCATTGGAAGCATATGATCTCTGCAGAGCGGGTATGTATTGCGGTGGTAGTGGGCTTGGGTTGGTAGCTACTTTTGTATGTGACCAATAATCAAAACGGTCGGGCAAGCTGTCTCCAGTAAATATCGAAGCATCGCCTGGTTCGCCGGAATCACGCCGGCCGTCCGTAGCAAACTGGGGCTCGGCGAATTGGTTGTATTCCTCGAAGCCTGAATTCTTTACCAGGTTGACGCCCTGCGCTCCGCCGATCTCTACCAGTTCAGTACAGCCCTCTTCCGCCGCACTACATGCATTTACCTTGTCGTTGAAGCTGATCTTGCTGCCGCCGGCCGGGGGCGTCACATTGCTGCATTGCCAGCCTGCGGCCGTATCATAATCCTGGCAATACCACTGACAGCCGGCGTTCTCCGCGTTGCAGCCGTTGTATTCCACGGTGTTAGTCAGATACGCATTGCCGTTGTCAAAAGCCACGCAGGAATTATTCTGCTCTTCGCAGGATTGGCCGTCAAATCTCCAGACCGGCTCTTCTTCCACACAGTACCCGAACTTCTTGCAGGAACCGTCGTCATTCTCAGCCAGACATGTCCTCTCGTCAGCGCAATATGTGCTGTTTCTCTGGACCACATTGGTGGCCGCGTCCAGGGTATTATATTCATTGTCTTTATTGGTGTCTTGATCTCGGACTTCCTGCTCGAATTCAATGGTTGGTCCGGCCCCTTCCTTAGCGCAATATAACTCAGGCGCTTTTAGCACCCAGTTGGGATTTATCAACCTATAAAATGGGGATTCCTCATTATCATATTCGGCGATAAGCGTACTCAAGCTGTACCGCCCAGGCGCGTAATTCTGCATATACTTGGCGGCCAGTTCCCAGCCCACTGGGATGATGCGGTACTTCCTCAATATCACCAAACTCCTATATGGATAACCGTTATAATATTCTGGTTCGCGTCCGTCCGCTTCGAATCCGAAAGTCCGGGCACCGTCCAAAAGCCCGCCGTCAATCGCCTCCTGCACCGTCATCTCCTGCTGGATAGCCGTGGCAAACCTGGAATCAATTACACAAGTGTCCACGGTCGGATTATCAGGATTGGGACAGCTGGAAAGATTGGTTACTATATCAATACTACCGCCCACAGAATAATCCACCAACTGCAAGTCGGAAAAAAGAAGCTTGGCCGCAGTCACGCCGGACCTGACTCCGCCAAGTAGACGGCTGAATAATCCGCCGCTTTTGGTGGTGCCTCCGGAAGAAACTTCTTCGGCCACTAGGCCTTCGAAATACTTGGTCATCAGCTTATTGGACAAAGTGGAAGTAAATGTACCGATGGCATCGGCGATCAGCGATCCGGTATAAGTGCTCTGGACGTCCAGACTGGTGCCAAATACATTATTGATGGCCCCTTCTAGTAATGGACCCGGTGTTTCCACTGCACCGGTTATTCCCGAAGTGATATTGCCGATACCGCCGGCCAACTGCTGAGCAAAACCTTCGCCTTCCTTGGCCTCCGCAGCCTCTTCCTTGGCTTGGAAAGTCAATGAGAAGAAACCGCCCACTTCACTGGCTTCGGGCGTGAATGTCTTCTGGATTTCCGTCAAATATATCCTGGTACTTTGTTTGGAGGTCAGATTCTTCAGAAAATCCGCTCCATTATTGGCTGTCAAATCACGGGTTTGTTTTTCAAAATTATCCATGATGCTGGTGACCGGACAGCGACCCTGCTCCAATGCACCAAAAGTGTCTCCGCTACCACCCGACTCCAAATCCTGCCTGGCTAAAATATTGAGATTTAATTTCAAGGTTGTGGGCTGATCGCATAAACTAAACCGATTAGCGCAATCGGGCGCTCCTTCTACATAATTTAAACTATCATCTTCAAAAACTCCAATACCTTTGAGAATATCATAAGTGGCTTCACTTGGTGCCGGTATTAAACGGCATCCCAGGGCGATGCACTGTTGCATGGCTGGCTTACTGTCATTACAGGCTGACTTAGTGCCAACGGTCATGTTGGCAGTAGAACAGTCCAGAATCGGGGGCGGGCATTGCTGGTCCCGGCTGCAAGACAATTCTGTATAGCCATAACACTTGGAATCCACTCCCTGCCAGTTGTTGGCCACCTCGTCCAGGAAATCCCCGGCCGCAATATCAGCTGTTTCTCTTAAAAATCTGCCCGGATAGGTTATAAAGGTGGGTTTCTGGCCCCAATCCCCCGTAGCTATACCGACAGCTGAGCGATAAGCTAAATCATTTACATATGTTTTTAATACATTTTTATATGTTACATCGGCCGCCGTCTTTATCGCCGCCTTGACCTGGCGCCAGATCTGGGAAGTAATCTCCGATACTGAGCCGGTCTCGAAGACAGCCCACTGGGCGTTGGCCGTCTTTGTAGTCACCAAAGCCACCGGCATGATTAACTGGCCGACAAAAAATATGGCAACGCCAAAAATTATAATATTCCTTAATCTGTATTTTTTATTTTTTATATGCGACATAAATTAATTATGTCTATGAAATAATTATTGCTGAGAATTTAGTTCACTGAAATTTTCATATAAACTCTGTTGGTATACTTGGACCAGCGTCTCATCGTCTATTTCCGCCAGTTCATCAGCCGGCACTCCGCCCTCGATCAAGAGTTGGCGAATATCGCCCGGCGGCAGATTGAAAAGGGTCTCATAATCCAAGTTAGATAAAATGCTGTCACTGCCACCTTCTTCTTCCTCAATTAAGTCAGATAAGCCAGTGCTGTCTTCGGACGGAATCTGACCACTGTCAGTATCGACATCAACTCCCTCTTGAGCCAGTATTTCTTCATATGTGGCACGCAGATCTTCCTCTGGAATCTGGTAGACTTGGTCTTCGGGCGCGCCCGCATCTATCATGATCCGGCGGAGCTCCTCTACGGACAGGTTGGTCACATCAATCTCGTCCGAACCGGTGCTTTCATTTGATTCTGTTTCTGTTTCCGTATTAGTGGCAAAAGCAGTACGGTCGCAGACGACTCCTTCCGGACAATTCGGATCTGTATCTTCTTCTACTTCAATATTATCCGCTCTTCCGTCACTGTCGCTATCCTGGATATAGGGGCTGGTCTTATATCGGTATAATTCATCATAATCATTTAATCCGTCTTCATCAGTGTCCAGCTCCCTCAAATTTTCCAATTGCGGCAAAACGGCCGTGTTGGTATCCGTGGCCAGACTGGAAGAATTAGTGACCGATGAATTAAGGTTAATCTCGTCCTCATCCAGGAAAAAACTATCCTGTAAATTATTATCAAATAGCCAAATGGAAAACGGAATTAAGGCAACGACCACAATTAACAAGGAATAAAAAATACCTTTTTCAAATCTCCCTCCTCTGATTTGAAATTTGCCAAAAACTTTAGAGGTGGATTGAGAAAGGTCTTTTTCCTGATTATTTTTATTTGGATTTTCTTGCAACATCGCTCTTTTTTACTCATCCATTATATCATAATCTTAGCATAATGTCAAATATTGCACAACTAGGCGTGAATTAATAATTTACAAAGTTTTATCCATTGAAAAACGCTTAATTCCTGGGCTCTGATATCATCTTTTAGGCCTATTTTGCTCATAATTTCAAGGATTTTATCCCTTTCCTGGCCGAATCCATTTATTAAGTTATTTTGCAGCTGTTTTCTTTTTGATGAAAAGCCTATCTTGACCACATGGAAAAAATCTGGCTCCCTAGCCGGACTTAATTCTTTTTTATAGCCATTGATATCTTGGCCCAAGCCGGTGATTTTTATCACGCTGGAATTTACTTCTGGCTGCGGCCAAAATTTATCAGCCGGCACCTCCATTATAATTTCCACCTGGCCATGGAACTGGACAGCCACGGACAGGATACTCATCTGACCCGGTTGTGCCGCAATCCTCTCAGCCACCTCGCGCTGGACCATCACTACCATGGTATGTGGTCGTGGCTTCTTCTCGGTAAAAATCCTCAGTACCCGGGAAGTGATATTATATGGCAAATTGGCGATCAATTTGTAGTCCAGGTCATTGAATTCTTGGTTGATGATGCGGCCGGCTCCCAGCACATCAGCTTGATGAATCTTATACCGCGGATATATTTTCTCATAACGCCGGTTGAATTCTGTTAATCGCCGATCCAGCTCAAAAGCATGCACCATGGCGCCCGTTTCCAGCATGGCCGTGGTCAGCGTGCCGAAGCCAGGTCCGATCTCCAGCACTTTATCCTCCTTTTGCAAGTCAGCTACGCTGATGATTCGGTCGATGACTTCTCTGGACAAAAGAAAATTCTGTCCTGACTGGCGGTTTGGGCTCAGACCGGCTTTTTTAGCTAATTCTTTTATTGTTTTTTTGTCAGTTAAGTCCATGCGTTAATCAATACCGAGGCTTATAAATGCCATAGAGCAGGGAAAAACAAGCGGCCATGAAAAATAAAGGCAGCCAGGGACTGTCAAAATAATGGATAACCAAAATTGCCGCTGAAGCCGCGGCCAGCTTGGCGATAGACAGGGACTGTTCGAAGAAAATTCCGTGGGCCAGGGGACCCAGCCTTTTCGCCGCCTTATAAGTCATGGACTGCAAAGGGATAAAAACCATCTCTTTGGAAAATCGGGAAACCGTATCCATGGTCAGGATCAGACCGCCCTGCCTGGCAAAGGCCCTCAACACCCAGCTGAAAAAATAAATCAGGCTGCCCCAGCGCAAAAATTTAACTTTATCCATGCGGTCAGATAATCTAGCCAAAAATAAAACCACCACTCCGGTAATAAACGTGGCTCCGGCCACTATTTCACCGATGCTGGCGTAATTACTGATAACCGTATAAATAAATATCGGCCAGATAGTCAGGACGATAAGCTCCTCCCCAAAACCCAGATAAGCGAAAAAGTTACGACGGTGCTGTTTGTCCACTATTTCCCGGAAAACTTCGCCATACTTGAATTTTTCCTGGCTGTGTATTTCCTTGATCTTGAGGAGGGGAAAGGCGGAGAGCAAGAACAAAAAAGCCACCACGAAAAAAAGAGTGCTGAAATTAGTCCAATACAGAATGAAGCCGCCGAGCAAAGGTCCGATGATATAAACGATAGTGCTCAGAGTTTCCAACCCCCCGACCTCGCGGCCCCGCTGGTCGTCTGAGGAAAAAAGCGTAAAATCAGCGTGATAGGCCGGCCAATACAAAGCTTTCTGAATGGCCAAGAAAAATGGGGTGATAATAAAAAATATGGGGTATTGCGAGATGGCAAACAGGGAAATGTAAAAAGCAATCAGGAAAAATTGGCTGTAAAAAATTGAATGTTCCAGCCCCAGCAGGCTGATAATCCGGCCAAAAAGTGGCAAAATCAAAATATAAACCAGATAAATCAGCAAATAAAAAAACATTATGGCCTGCAGGCTGTAACCTAAAGTATATAAATATATGGGTTCAAAAATAGCCACCGCGGCCAAACCCAGGTCCATCAAACCGACCGACCAATAAAGCCCCATCATATTCCTGGTCGGATGTTTGGAAAAATAATGAAATTTCCAATTACGCCTCTTAGTTTCTTTCATTTTTTTAATTTATTTTTACTGGTCCTTTTCTTAGCACTTTGGCTTTTCCCGCCTCAACTTGCACGACCGTGGATACGGCGACTTCGGGCAATTCACCGGCATCTAATATCAAATCAGGTTGGCTGTCACGGGACTGGAACATCCGGCTGACGCATTCCGGCGTATAGCAATTGCCTTGGCCAGTGACATTAGCGCTGGTGGAGGTTAAGGGTGTATCACATACCTTGACCAACTCCCTGGCCACTTCATAATCGGGTATGCGCACGCCGATGGTCGGCAATCCCAAAGTCAGAAAAGGCTGAATTTCTTTTTTCTTCTCGAATATTATAGTCAGGGCCCCGGGCCAGTGCTTGTCAATAAGTTTCTTTTCTGCCGCGCTTACTTTGGCCACCCGGCTCAGCATCTGCAGATCACTAACGATTATGGGCAACGGTTTTTGGACGCGTTGCTTGATGATAAATAGCTTACCGATGGCGTGTTCATTCATGGCGTCGGCAGCCAGACCATAAGCCGTATCAGTGGGATAGACCACCACACCGCCGGCCAATATGATTGCGGCTGCTTTTTTGATTAAATTTTTATCCGGTGATTTGGGATTAATTCTTATGATATCCATAAATTATTTTAAATATTCTTTAATTGTTTTAACCTCTAAATTATACTCATCTTCGGACATATTATCCAATTTTAAGTCACTTAAAATCTTTTTGGTGACTGAGCGCAGGCATTTTTCCTTCTCGGCATCATCAGTAAAACCAAAAAACATATTTCGATTGACTAATTTTTCTATCATATCCATTAACATTTCCTTTGGATCACTGCTGACTGCCAAAGTCAAGGGATGGACTAGGGATTTATCTAATTGCGCTAAATATAAAGGGAAAGTAATTTCCGCATTTTCTTCCCAGGCGAATCCAGAATATTTTTCAATTGCCTCTAAAATATAAGTAATATACTCGTTAAAAATTATTTCAAAATCAGCGCCTAAGCCGATGATGGCGCGCCACACATCTTCGAAATTACGATCGCCTCGGTATAGCTGTTTGGCGTAATCATAGTTATACATTAATTCAACTTTTGGGATCATATCAGAAATTATAAATTAAAAATATATTATTGCAGTTATTTTTTTTACAATGAGTTTATCCTCCCCCTCTCTCTGGAAGAAAGCCGGGGTGAGGGTAAATTATTTCTCTCTAATTCTCTTATAATCTTTTCTAAAACCCCATCAATATTATTATCCACCTCATTAGACCAAATACGTATCACTTTATAGCCCTGATTCATTAAAAATTCATCCCTTATGATATCTTTATTTATTTGATTTGGGTAATTATGACCACCGCCATCAATTTCAATTATTAACCTTTTCTTTCTACAGCAGAAATCAACAATATAATTGCCAATCTGAAATTGACGATAAAATTTATAATTAATTAATTTTCTGCCTCTCAACCTTGCCCACATTTTCATTTCAGTTGGTGTTTGATTTTTTCTGAGTTTTCTAGCTACTGACAGTAATGGTTTTTTCATTGTACATATACCTCTCCTGTCCTTTCGGACATCCTCTCCTAACAGGAGAGGGTATAAATTAAAATTCCATATTATCCCTCTCCCTCTGGGAGAGGGCCGGGGTGAGGGTTATCAAACGACAAAATTTATTAATTTATTTTTAACAAACACCACCTTTTTTGGATTCTTTGTCAAATATTTTTTTATCCGCTCGCTGGATTCAGCTGCCCCAACTACCTGCTCTTCGGTGGCATCAAAATCCACTTCTAGATTATCACGCAGTTTGCCGTTTACTTGTACTACTATAGTCACCCTATCTGACTGCACTTTGTCTGGATCATATTCAGGCCAAGACTTCTCCGCCAAAATTTCGGATTGGCCCAGATTCTGCCATATTTCTTCCGCGATATGCGGGGCAAAAGGATATATGATTTTTACAAACACCTCAAAATCACCTTGCGCTATCTTTTCTTTTTCTTTCCAGGTATTACTCCATTTCATCAAATCACTAATACAAGTATTGAAGCGAAAGCGCTCGAGCCCGCTGGTAATGGAAGCTATATATTTATGGCTATCACTATTTATTTTTTTTACTTTGGTATCAACCTTTTCCTGCATCTCCCACAACCTTTCCAGAAAACGGCGTATTCCCCTGATACTGTCCATGCTCCATGGCTTCTTATCCTCGAACGGGCCCATGAACATTTCATACATCCGCATGGTATCAGCGCCGTACTTATCTATTATCACATCAGGATTAATGACATTACCGCGCGACTTGGACATCTTGACCCCGTCCTCGCCCATGATTAAACCTTGATTCTTTAACTTCTTGAATGGCTCGTCGCCCACTTCAGGTGGCACCGTGCCGATATCAAAAAGAAATTTATAAATAAATCTGGCATATAGCAGATGCAGAACGGCATGTTCGGCTCCGCCGATATAGAGATCCACCGGCAGCCATTTCTTGATTTTTTCCGGATCAGCCAGCTGCTTATCGTTTTTTGGATCGCAATAACGCAAAAAATACCAATTGGAACCGGCCCACTGCGGCATGGTATTGGTCTCACGCTTGGCCGCTCCTCCGCATTCTGGGCATTTGGTATTAACCCATTCATCAATGGCCGCCAAAGGAGATTGCCCGGTACCGGTAGGTTCGTATTTCTCCACATCGGGCAGTAACAGCGGTAATTGATCCTCGGGCAAGGCCACCTGGCCGCACTTATCGCAATGGACGATGGGGATGGGCTCACCCCAATACCGCTGGCGGCTAAAAAGCCAATCTCTCAATTTGTAATTAACGGCCGGTTTACCTTTTCCCTTCTGCTGCAGCCAATCGGTGATTTTTTCCTTGAATGCCTGTGAATCAAGTCCGCTGAACTCTCCAGAATTTATCATGGTGCCGTCCCCGGTCCAGCATTTACTCTCAATATCGCCCTGTTGGTGCCCGAAGGCCGCGGCACTGGCCATGCCCTCGAATTTTTTCTGAGGCATGATCCCGTCTGGCTTGATGACCGGACGAATGGGCAGTTTAAATTTCTTTGCAAATTCATAATCACGTTCATCATGGGCCGGTACAGCCATGATGGCGCCGGTACCATATGAACTTAATACATAATCAGCCAGCCATATCGGTATCTTCTCGGCATTAACAGGATTTACCGCGTATGCTCCGGTGAACACACCAGACTTCTCTTTAGCTAAATCTGTACGCTCCAAATCGGATTTGGCTGATGCTTGCTTTTGGTATTGCTCAACCGCGGAACGTTGTGCATCAGTCGTGACCATATCAACCAGCTCATGTTCCGGAGACAACACCATATATGTTGCACCAAAAAGTGTATCCGGACGAGTGGTAAAAACAGTGATAATAGAATCCAGCCCATCAACTGCAAATTCAACCTCTACGCCTTGACTCCGACCAATCCAATTCCGCTGTAGTGTTTTGATTGACTCGGGCCAGTCCAATCCATCCAAATCATTTTCCAAACGCTCTATGTACTTTTCATCAGTTATCTTAACTAGCCATTGCTTGATCTGCTTCTTGGTGACCGCGGTGCCGCATCTCTCACAGCTGCCGTCGACCACTTCTTCATTGGCCAAACCAGTCTTGCAGGATGGGCACCAGTTAATGGGGGCATCAGCTTCATAAGCCAGTCCTTTTTGAATAATTGCACAAAAATCCATTGTGTCCATTTATAATACGACGGGTCAGAGGTTATAACCTCCCGATCCCAATCATAAGCGAAACCCAAGGACCGTATCTGCTGGCGCATATTCTTAATGTTGTTGGCCGTGGTCTTGGCCGGATGCGTACCCGTCTTGATGGCGTAATTCTCTGCCGGCAGGCCGAATGAATCAAAGCCCATGGGATGAAGCACGTTATGCCCGCGCATGACCAAATAGCGGGTCATGATATCAGAAGCAGTGTAGCCCTCCGGATGTCCCACATGTAGCCCCTCGGCAGATGGATAAGGGAACATATCAAGGACATAAAAATTTTGTGCTTGGGTTTTGTTTTTTGCCGCCCAAGTATTTTCTTTTTCCCAAATCTGCTGCCACTTCTTTTCTATTTTTTTATGGTCGTATTTTTTCATATGAATTAGCTTAAATGTATCATTTTAAAAGCCCTTATTCAAGCAAATGATACGCTGATAATAACCTCATTGACACCGGGTGTAGGCTGTGATATTATTTCTACTTGAAACTTAGGGATTATTCAATAAGCTAACTTTAGCCCATAATCATTAACCTATAAACATATAACCCTTAGAATCAAAAAAACGTTAATCAGTTTTTTACTGGCCGCTCTGAAAGGATTATTTTTTGTCGGCAATAGCCTGAAATATTTTTTCACCCTAGCTATTATTAAACCAGTCAAAATAGTAGCTATTTTTGTTTTCCGAAAATTCCTGATCCCTCTTTATCGAGCCTACCTCAATGTCAAGAAAGAGGCCAATAAAATTTTCGCCCCGGCCAAAAATAAAATAATTTACCCCCTGCTCAATAAAAGCACGATACATTTCGTCATCATCATTATTGCCCTGGCCGTAATCGCCAATAATTTCGCTATCCAGGAAACCAAGGCTGAAGAATTCGCACAGCAGACCATCCTCGGTGCCATGGTTACCGGCTTCGATGATATTGAAATCGTGGAAACGCAAATATCAGACATGGTTGCCTCTAGTAATTATTTAAAAATGTCAGGCTTGGTCAGTCCGGTTGATTCAGTCAACTTACAAACTTCAGAAGACGACAGCATTATTACTTCTGAAAGCAGTGCGGCTCTGGTCAGGCCGGCTTTAGCCGCCGGTGGCGGATCCATTATTGGCCAGTTCAGGGATGATGTTACATATTATACCGTCCAGGGCGGAGATACAGTCAGTACCATCGCCGAACAATTCGGCATCTCTGTAAATACTGTCCTTTGGGAAAACAGATTAAACACCAAATCCACCATCAAGCCCGGGCAAACCCTGACCATCCTGCCGCAATCTGGTGTCTCCCACCAGGTAGGTAGCGGGGAAACACTGGATGAAATTGCCGATGAATATGAAGCTGACATTGATGAGATTATTGAATTTAATCAATTAGCGGACGCCGCGGCCATAGAAAAAGACCAAATATTGATAATACCCGGCGGCACCAAAGACGAACCATTGCCGCCAGCCCCGGCTCCAACTTATTCATCAGGTACCTCATCCTATGCCTATTCCAATATTCCGGCTCCGTCAGCCAGTGCCGGTAGCGCCAACTTGATTTGGCCGACTACCAGCCGCCGCATCAGCCAATATTACCGCTGGGGCCACTTGGCCATAGATATTTCCGGCGGATACGACTCGCCCATTTATGCTTCCGCAGCTGGCACCGTGGAAAGTTCCGGCTGGGGTACGGGCTATGGCAACCGTGTCATCATCAACCACGGCAACGGCACAAAAACACTTTACGCGCACGCCTCCAAACTTTTCGTCAAAGCCGGTGATTATGTCAGCCAGGGCCAAACCATCATGATGATGGGCTGCACGGGGTGGTGCACTGGTACGCATCTCCACTACGAAGTTATCATCAATGGCAGCAAACAAAACCCACTTTCTTATTTATAAATTTAATTGCTATATATAACAAAAACGCCTGTATTTTTTCAGGCGTTTTTTATTTTATTTATAATTTATTTTTTTGCCAATATTGCCCTTACCTTTTCGATAATTTCATCGATGGTGAAATTTGACTTGATCAGGTAATTATCTGCACCTAAAGCTTTGCCTTTTTCGATATCCGCTTCCTGGCCCAGATTGGAAAGCAAAATGATGGGCGTCTTGGCTAGCTTGACGTCAGAATCAGTGCGCACCCTTTTCAGTACTTCGAAGCCGTCAATGCCAGGCAGTATTATATCCAATAACATAATATCAGGTTGAACGTTTTTTATTTTTTCCAGACCACCAGGGCCGTCGATGGCTGTAGTCACTTCAAAATTCTCTTTCTCCAGTTTAGTCTTCAATAAATCCCTGAGGAACTGATCATCCTCAACAATCAAGATCCTGGCTTCAGGTGGCTGACCAGAGGCGGCTTTGTCTTCCTCCACTTCGTTGTCCGCATCACTATCTTCTACTACTGTTTCTTTCTTCTCAGTGCCCAAAAATTTATCCACTTTCTCTAATACTTCTTCCGGAGTGAATTGCGCCTTGATAATGAAATCCTTGGCACCCAAATCCCTGGCCTTATCAATCTCTACGGGCTGACCTGAATTGGATATAATTATCACCGGCGGCATGCCTTCCTTACCAAATATTTCATTTAATTTGGATAAGACTTCATAGCCGTTCATTTTCGGCATGACTATATCCAATAAAATAAGATCGGGCCTGTCTGCCTGGATTACCTCCATGCCAATAACGCCATTGGGGGCGGTCACTACGTTATATCCCTCATTCTCCAATTTCTTACTCAAGACGTCAGTTAATATTTCTTCATCTTCGATGATAACTATTTTTGGCTTATTATTTTCCATATATCTCAATATT
>Ga0272443_10003998_pt1 | contig 16644 bp, 11 predicted proteins | sample SSMAcet12_FD_193581 | JGI IMG/M metagenome (GOLD analysis project Ga0272443, IMG submission 193581) | Marine sediment archaeal communities from Little Sippewissett salt marsh, Falmouth, MA, United States - SSM-Acet-12 | ecosystem: Environmental > Aquatic > Marine > Wetlands > Sediment ... | reverse complement strand
ATAAGTGTTATTTAAGGAGTCTGACATTACAGAAGGCTGCCTCTTAACCGATAAAAGAAGTAAGCGTCCGTTATGGACACCAGGTGATTTTCCATATGTTAAGAGGCTTGTATTCGGCAGCAAACGCAATGCGCCACCGCGCTCTCGAGGTTGACATCACCGCGAACAACATCGCGAACGTCAATACCGATGGATACAAGGGCGACCGTGCATCGATGCGATCGTTCGGAGATATGCTCCTGAGCAGGATCGAGCAGACCCCCGAGGAGATGACCGACCTGATGCGCCTTCAGCCACAGATCGGTCGGGCAAATCTCGGTGGCCCCGCTGTCGAAAACGAGTACATAGATTTCTCCCCCGGAACCCCCCGTGTAACAGGTAATCCACTCGATCTCTATCTCCAGGGACCGGGATTTTTTGTCATCAATACACCTTCCGGTGAAAGGTTTACACGAACAGGTGCATTCACACTTGACGGAGAAGGGCGGATAGTCACCCAGTCGGGATACGAACTTCAGAGCGTGAACGGCGGATCGATCAGGGCGACCGGACTTGGTGAAATCGAGATCGATCAGTATGGAAGGGTTGCACAGGACGGTGCACCGATCGGACAGATCAGAATTGTCGAGTTTCCCGACACATCGGTGATTGAGAAGGAAGGCAACACGCTTTTCCGTATCGCGGGAACTATTCAGAATGCACCCTATCCCGGAACTAACACTGCCGTCGAGCAGGGAACGATCGAGGGAAGCAACGTTGATGCAATAGATGCGCTGGTTCAGCTTATAACGGCTCAGAGAGCCTTTGAAGCTGCGTCCAGGGCTGTCGATATGTTTAACCAGAACCTGTCGAGAGTCAGTAATGACTTAGGGAGGGTCACTGGTTGAGAATACGAATAACATGGTCGATTTGATCGGGAGGCGAATGACGGGTGGAACGTCAGTAACCTCTTGAAGCAGGAACATAAGCATGTGAGAGGATCAGAATGATTCGAGCGTTATTTACAGCGGCAACCGGGCTGCAGGCACAGCAGATGAACACAGATGTGATCGCGAACAACATCGCGAACGCGAACACACCCGGATTCAAACGCGACCGCATTAATTTCCAGGACCTTCTCTACCAGACGTACAGGCGGGCCGGGCAGTCAACTCTTACCGGCTCGATGGTGCCTAACAGCCTTCGTGTGGGGCATGGTGTGCGCCCGATAGCGACACAGAAGATTTTTCTCACCGGTGCGGCAAACGCAACCGGTAACGCCCTCGATCTCATGATAAGCGGTGATGGTTTTTTCCAGGTGTCGCTTGCCGACGGCTCCCCCGCTTACACGCGTGATGGCGAGTTCAAGATGGACTCGGACGGTAATATCGTAACGGCTGACGGCCTTTACATTGAGCCACCGATTACCATCCCGGATAACGCCGTGAGTATAGAGGTTTCGAGTGACGGAACGGTCAGCGTTCTTCTCGGGGGCGACTCAACACTCACGCAGGTCGGGCAGATTCAGCTCGTAAGGTTCCAGAACCCCGGAGGCCTTGAGACAATCGGCCAGAACCTCTTCAAGGAAACCGATGCATCAGGTGACCCGATACAGGGCACCCCCGGTGAAGAGGGTTTCGGCCAGATCGCTCAGGGATTTATCGAGGCGAGTAACGTTTCGATTGTTGAAGAACTTGTACAGCTGATTATCGCACAGCGTGCGTTCGAGACTAACTCACGCGCGGTGGATGTAGCGGATCAGCTGCTTAATATCTCTAATAACCTGGCGCGCTAGTTCACTCGATGGAGGTGAATGAGACCAGGAATATACACTGAAAGCCAAGGAAGGGGATGCGGAATTTAATGAAAGGCGATGAGGACAGGTTCCGTATATCTTAAACCAAAAGTTCCTTTTAGTGAGGAGCCGTAAGATGAACGGATCGCTGAACCCACGTCAACACCTTAAGAGAAATAATCCGCGTCCCCTTCCCTTTCAGAGCTTCATAAATCAAACCGGCAAAAAATGCCGGTGATTTCCCGTGAAAAGTAATGCTTAACAAATTACCATTAAAATTTTTCCTGATTTCAGTGTTGTTTGCAGTGATGACAACTCCCGTAAGTGCTCAGTCGTCCGGCGAACGGACCCTGAACGCAGGCTGGCTTCTTGAAACAGCAAGGACAACGATCCTGACAAGCGATCCGTGGCTTTCATCGGATTGCCTTGTGGACATCAGCGGATCACCAAATGATTTTATCGTTTATCGTGATGGTGAAATCCGCGTAACCGGTGTTCTGGAGCGAACTCCAAACAGCCTTCGCGATACCGGGGCGGTTGCGGTCGAAGTGTTCGTCGGAGAAGAGCTTTACATGCGCTTCGATCCCTCCCCTTACCTTGTTGTAACGGTGACAGTTTTCCAGGCGGCGGACGACCTTGAAAGGTTCCAGGTTCTTACCGAAGCCGACGTTGAAGAAGTAAGTGTAGATGTGAGAAGTCTTCCGAGTGACGACATGTTCGAATCGCTCGATGACATTGTTGGACTTGCCGCTCGGATGAACATACAGAATGGGCGGATTCTTACGACAGGTCTCCTTGAACTTCCGATTCTTGTGAACAGAAGCGATTCCGTACTGGTAGCTGTACCGATAGGATCGATCGAGATCACGCTCAATGGAATTGCCCTTGATTCCGGCGCACTTGGGGACGAGATACGCGTAAGAAATCCGGACACGGACGCGATAATCACCGCGGTTGTGACCGGTCCGGACAGGGCAGAGATTCAAATCTTAAACTGACATGGAAAACAATTCCTCGAGAGGATAAATAATGAGGATATTCGCTATAACACTTGTGCTGGTTCTGATGATGGGTGGAAGCGCATCTGCCACGAGCCTCTTTGACGAGGATGGCTGCAACCTATTCACTTCTGATATTGCAACCGAGATTGGTGACCTGGTTACGGTTTTAGTTACCGAATCGGTCAGTGCGAGTAATCGCGCAACGACCGAGACAGAAAAGGGACTGACAACTGATGGTCAACTCTCAGTAGAGGGTTTTTTACAGTGGGTAGCTGATCTACCACCTACAATTACTCCTATTGAAGACCTTACTTTTACTCCAACTGAAGAATTTTCCGGCGAGGGACGCGTACAGACTTCCGGCACGTTCACGGCGAGAATCACGGCGGTTGTTACGGACATGCTCCCTAACGGGAATCTTGTAGTTGAGGGTGTCCGCACGATCACGATCGCCGAGGATACGGCTGTACTGACGATCAGGGGAATTGTCGACCCGAATGACATCACACTCGACAACACGGTCGCATCATCACAGGTTGCTGATCTGGAAATACAATACGAGGGCGAAGGAATCATAGCCGAACGTCAGCACGATGGAATTCTTTCAAGGATATTTAACTTCTTCTTCTGACAGAACAATGAAAACGACAATGGGACAATTCATAAGGGTATTTATACGGGTAACACTCGCGATCATTCTCGCGGGAATTCCCGTATCGGCAATGGCACAGGAAGCAATGGGACCGGATGTCAGTGCCGACACCGGGACACCGGAGGCTGATGTCTGGGAGTTTGCGGAACCCGATTACTACGCTGAATACCCGGAAGTGCGGATCAAGGACATCGCGCGCATCAACGGGGTCAGGGGAAACCAGTTATGGGGAATCGGTCTTGTTACGGGGCTTTCCGGTACTGGTGATAATTCATCGTCGGTTGATTTCACCGCGCAGGCGATTGCCAACATGCTTGAGCGTGCGGGGCTTCCTACCGATCCCGAAGAGATAAAAATCGAGAATTTCGCAACCGTCATGGTTACATGCGACCTTCCGGCGTTCGCACGTGAAGGCGATATGATCGACATCACGGTCAGCGCGATGGGAGACGCCGAAAGCCTTCAGGGCGGTGTCCTGATAATGACTCCCCTCAGGGCCGCGAACGGGGAGATTTACGCGGTCGCACAGGGTCCGATAAGCCTTGCCGGGTTTGGAGCCGGTGGAGGATCGGGAGGCGCATCGTCAAGAACCCAGACGAATTTCCTGACGGTGGGGCGTATTCCAAACGGAGCCTATGTCGAACGTGAGGTGGATTTCAATCTTACAACCAACAATATACTGACACTGGTTTTAAACAATCCCGATTTCACTACGGCAATAAGAATGCGTGACGCGGTTGTCAGGGCTTTCCCGACGGTGAGACTCGTTGAAGCACAGGATGCCGCGAGTATTAACATCCTTGTACCTGACGAATACACAAACGATATTGTCAGGTTTATCTCCGAGGTCGAGAACCTCACACTTACCCCCGACATTGCCAACAGGGTCGTTATTAACGAGCGGACGGGAACTATCGTGATGGGAGCGGGAGTTCAGATAATGCCGGTCGCGATTGCACATGGAGCTCTGTCAATCACTGTGTCTCAAGCATTCGACGCGTCGCATCCCCCACCCTTCAGCGGTGGATTTTCACTCGGCATTCCAAGTACAGACCTTATGGTACGTGAGGACCCGGCGCAGTTCGTAAGGATCACATCGGCTGACCTTGTGGCTGCACTCAATGCACTTGGGGCGACTCCGCGGGATATCGTGGCGATATTCCAGGCGCTTTACGCGATGGGAGCGCTACAGGCGGAACTTGAAATAATCTAGGCTATTCGACGCAACCTTTTATTTACACTTGAAATCCCTGCCATTTCAGCAGGGATTTCGCAATTGGCCCTGCCGGGCTGAACTGAATAATACATGCCATATTGTGATATCATTTACAGGACACTCTGAATTATCGAACACAACTTCCAGTTTCCGGAGGAAACATAAATGATAAGGTTCATCAATGCCGGGCTTTTAATTGGTCTGCTGTTTGTGCTGATCGGATGCAGTGGATCGGGATCACCTGTTTCTCCCGACCTCTCCTCACAGAGCGATTTATCAATAACAACTGACCGGACTACGTCAGCGTATCCCGGAATAAAAGCCATGTGGGGTTTCTGGCAGATTGAAATCAACAGCGAAACCCTTGATTATGAAATTGTACCGCTTCGCGGTGTTGAATTTACCGTTGACGTGGTGCGTTTTATGCAGCCACCGAGTGGTAACCCAGCTAATCTAAAGCTTGAATTCACCGATCTTTCTGGATGGCCGGATGAAGGCGCAATGGCCGTGGACCTTGTACTGACACACCCGTTTCCCGGATTCGATCAGTTCGCCGGATTCGATGTCATGGGCGTGTTTGTCTCATCCGGAAGCCTTGAATCACTGCATGACACAAACGTAAGGTATCCGGAGGAAGGTTCAGACCCTATCCTCTTAAATCCTGACGGTTATACAAGGTGGATGAACCCATCTGAATTCGTACCGGATGGCACGATCATGAGATTCGAACCCGGCCATCTCGGAAACCAGAACCTTGACCTGCTCACGTCAACGATAAACGCCTACAAGTACTACGCGGACAGCATCGATGCAGAGCAGGATGTGTACGAGTATTTCCAGAATCCCCTGAACGTCGACCGTCGCGGTGTTTACTCGGCGGGCGTAACGAACAGGCGAAATTACGAAATCAAATTCCCGGTCAGCGGCGGGACTCCGAACCTTACATTCCAGTACGCGGTTGTCGCTTCATGGGTGCCACCGGACCCCGCACTCTCCGGAAACCCGGACGTGCTTGAGGTCCCCGGTGACTATCCCGAGTCCGCCAATGCACAGGAGAGTTTCTTCTGCAGGATTATCGATCACTCTAATCTGTGGTATGACGACGGAACGGGTGGCGGAACCCTGTCACTTGACCTTGAAGTGTTCGACTGGAATGGATATTTCCATCCGGGAGGACTTGTCGATGAGATCGCAGCGATTGCCCTCGAGAGCCAGAATTCACTCATCCCCGGTGGCGTTGTCGTAAAGAGTGGGACCGATCTTTCATCCACTGCCGCTCCCGGAAGTACGACATGTTCGAGCGTTTTTACGGTTGAAATTTCCGGATGCGAACCAACAAGCACGGTGGACCAGGAAATTCTTATCACGATCGAGCAGGCTAACGGTTCGTTTGCTCCGAACGAGATGCTTCCACCGGTGGTTGAAGACACACCCCTGTCAAGTTATCTCAGGTTTACACCAACAGTAAATATAATCGGCCCCGATCCGCTCACAGTGATTGACCCGAATGGCGGCGAGGCCGTTCCGATGACACTCACATACGATATTTTATGGGAGCCGGGGTCCGGAAGCGGCTCGACAGTAACGATTGAGTACTCAAAGGATGATTTTTCTGCCGATATAAATCTGATTGCCGGAGATGTCCCCAACACCGGAAGCTATACGTGGGACCCGGTTCCGATAGACAAGACGGAGACCGCAAAAATCAGAATCACATCGGTGCTTGGAATGTTCGATGAATCGGATGATTACTTCAGTATCACCGAGCCGGTCTGGTTTGAATTCGAACCTGAGGTGCTTGTTGAGAACGCCGGTGTCGACTGGCATTATTCGTGGGATTACAATCCCAAGGACGAGTTCTCACCCGCGATATGCGAGGACACGGAAGGCGAGATTAATGTTACGTACTACAACTGGGAATCACTCGAGCAATATTCAAGCGATACGAATGTGAAATCTTCTGATGGCGACAGCTGGGTTGGAATCGCCAACTATTTCGGTACACTGATGTTCGGGGATCCTCCATACTGGTGTACGCGCACGGATTTACTCAAGACCGCTGAAACATCAAATGGATCGGGATACGCATCAATTTTCCACGCGCCATTATCAAACAAACCCTGGTTCTGGGCATCCAGTTTCGATCGAATGTACCTTTCGGAATGGAATCAGTACTCATTCAACTGCGGTCATATAGAACAGAACGGGGAGATCGGATCGGATACCGCGGGGCACATGTATTTCTTCTCGGATTACGATGCAAGCCCTTCGGGTATATCGGTTAAGCGTTCACCCTACGCCAACGAAATAGGTCTTGGGGGTAATCCGAGTGGCATGGATGGAGCGATTGTGACGCCAATCACCGACGATGGGGAGATATCCCATTCAAGAAGCTGGGACAAAATGGGCGATGGCCTCGCACTGGCTTACTTCACCACGTCCAGTAAGATAATGTTCGCTTACACAACCGACGCTCCCGACAATATCAACTGGGACGCATCCACCGTTGTATTCGAAGATACGGATTATGCTGCTGTAAAGAACCCGAGCCTGTATATCGACGGTGAGGGGATTATCCATATATGTTTCACAGTGCAGAAACTCGGAAGCAATGTCGAATACCAGGTGCTTTACACACGCGCGGACGGTATCGGGGAGCCTTTCATTGATCCGGTAGTTGTAATGAGCAACAACGCGGAGTTTTATGACGCGCACATCGTGTTCAACGAGTTTGATATTTATCCGGTTGTCGGTGTTGTTGCGGAGACTGAATTTGAGATATGGACCGCGTTATGCGCACGCGAAGACGGTACAATGTTCCTTCCTGTACAGGTCGCATCACCTGCGGGGCAGTTCAACGAGGACTGCGACATGTGGTTCCCGCTCGCGGACGGTTACAATTACGATGCCCTGATCGTGTATAGCACCGGGGACCCTGAATTCAGGCGCGTTGCGCTTCTGAACGCAATTGTCGGGACTTTGTAAGGGCAGTTTTAAAAGCCTATTAAAAGAATGAAGGTAATCTATGCGCAGGTCTCGGACCTGCGCTTTTTTTCGGGAACATTTTGACCAGAGGTTCGTCAGACGTACCAGAAACAAGACAAAGGATGTGGGTACCAGTTCCCGGATAGGGAACACCATCAAAAAATCCAAATGAATGGAGAGGTACCCAGAAAAAATGGTTAACCGAACCGCAAAACTAGTTTTACTGTTACTCGGAATAATTATGATTCTCGGTGCGGCCGGATGTTCCGGCAGCGGAGATCCGATTGTACCGGGCAGCAATGACGTTTTAGCCAGCACGGATACCACGGATGAAATAACATCTGATGACGAGTCACGAGAGGTTGCCCAGTGTTATTCCGGTGCAATCACAGACTCTAACGGTGATCCGCTGGCATGGGCTGAACTGTACCTTGATGATGAACTCGCCGGATGGACCGAGGAAGATGGCTCTTTCACCATCTACAACGTGTATCCCGACGACGAGTACACGCTTGAGGCGAGGATAGACGGAGAGGTCCTTTACACGACCACCGTATGCCCTGCTGAGAGAAGCGGACAGGGCCTTGGCGACCCCGATCCGGAAATCGAACGTGGCACTGTCTGGGGCTATGTTCACGACCAGATTGGTCCCGTGCCTCACGCTCTCGTGATCGTTTTTAATTCATCCGAGAATTTCGGTGTCGATTTCACCGATCAGAATGGGTTTTACGAGATCGTCGACGCTCCGGGTGGCCCCGGAATGGTACTTGCCTTCGCCCCTGAGCATGCAACCGCCAAGGAACCGGTAATGGTTATTCCGGGTGGAGAGGTTCAGAAGAACCTGTTCCTTCCGAAGAAACTGGATGCCGGACTAGTCGGTGGATGGGTGTTAACGGGTCCTGTCGGGCATGTACAGCCAGTCCCGTTTGCTAAAGTGACAATGGAGCCGATCGGTGTCGATGATTCCGAACCGGTTGTTACTTTCACCAACAAGCATGGCCTTTACAAGTTCCCGATGCCTGTTCCGATCGGACCGCATCACCTTGCTGCTACAGCACCGGGATTCAACGTTCAGAACAGGATCATCGAAGTACATCCGGGACGAAACCTTGTAAATTTCCATATCGAACCGGTTAACGTCGGTGGTGTGAAAGGGCAGGTTACCGATGTTGATGGCGAGCCGATCCCGCACGCGCTTGTCAGGCTCGTACATCCGAATCCCGATGATCCCGACGGAGAGCCGTTCGTAAGGTGGGAGTTTACGAGCATTCATGGTTTTTACATGTTCAAATGGGTAATACCGGGGCAGTATGGACTTGATTGTCATAAGCCCGGATACCTGCCATGGCACTCCGAGGATCCCGTACCGGTTTTCGTGGACCAGTACACGATTGTTGATATAACACTTGAAATTGAATAGGACTGGGAACTCGGAGTTGGCGGTTAAGTACGCTATAATACTTTAACGAAAGCAGAATCCGGGGTATTTGCCCCGGATTTCGTTATTTCATTAATTTCAGGACAGGTGAAATTGTTTATTCGCCCGATTCGCTATCGTCAAACGTAACCTCGGTGTCTTCATCGACCTCCATTGGTTCGGGGGCACCGTTGCTCTCGGTATTGGTACCGGAAACCGAACGTTCGAGTCCGGATGAGAACTCCTCAAGTCCTCCGAACCATCCCCTTACCTTTCCAAGCGCATCTGCGTTGTTTCGTACACCGTACACTCCCAGCAGGTGAAGCGACAGGCCAAAGACAATAAGTATGGTTCCAACAACGAATTCGAGTGTGTCGAAATGTCTCTTCATCTTGTTGCTGAACGCGATCAGCCCATTAACTGATAATGCCGAGAGGAAGAACGGAATTGCGAGTCCGAGAGAATAGGTTGCGAGAAGAAGCGCACCCTGAAGGCGATTACCGGATTCAGCCGCCATACCTAAAATTACCGCGAGGAACGGCCCGATGCATGGTGTCCAGCCGAAGGCGAATGCGGCTCCCACGAGCGCGGATGAGATCAGCCCGAACTTGCCCTTCTGAAGCTGAAACCGTTTCTCGGTGTTGAGGAACATAGGTTTCCAGACCCCGGCCATGTTCATACCGAGCAGTAAAAGCAATCCACCGAAGATGACAAGCAGCCAGTTAATCAGTACCGCACCGAAATTCTGCTGGAATGCCTGCAGAAAGTCACCGATCTGTCCCGCTACGACTCCGGAAATAATGAAGATCATGGAAAAACCAAGAATAAACATAAGTGCATTTGAAATGACCTTAGTGTGAATCTCCCTTTGTTCTTCCTTTGTAAGGTCCCTGCCCCTGCCGGTCAGTTGGTCGAAAGATGAACCTGACAGGATACTCAGGTAGACCGGGACAAGCGGCAACACACAGGGGGTGATGAAACTTATCATACCCATTAGAAATGCGGTCCAGTACGTAACGTTAAGTTCGGCTTCCAAAAAAACACCTCATACCGTTTTCATTGCGGGGATTATATCATTATTTACGCCCGATTAGAGACTTGACGCCCCGTATAATCGATCTGAGAAATCTCGATCTCTCGGCAGTTCCAAGGAAATTTTTCCTTAGATGAATGAAGAAAACCCGCCTGGCGATTGCCTTGAACTCGGGGGGTAGTTTTCCGCCAATTACATGCTGCGTGAAATAGGCCAGGCGCAACGGGTAGTTAATGAAAGCAGTTTTTGCAAGGGAATCAAGCTCGCTGACCGATAATTCGGATATGGTGGGAAGGGGTTTTCCCATCCACCAGTCCTTCTGATCGTCAGGCACCGATTCAAACGCCTCCGCTCCCGGTAACGGGTAGAGTACATGAAAAAATGCAATCGACGGATTAAGCTCATTTGCCAGGTCGATCGAAGCCTGGATAGTCTGTCTCGTCTCTCCCCTGTTACCAAAGATGAAGAACGCGATCGAAAATATCCCCACTTTGTTAAGCGCTGCGATCGCGCGTCGCGCCATGTTTGTCGTAATTGACTTTTTAATGCTCTTCAGAATCCCGGGATCACCGGCTTCAACCCCGACAGCAATCGCAACAGCCCCGATTTTTTTCAGCCTTTCAAGGTGTTCGACTTCGAGTGTTCCGGCACGTGTCTGGAAATGGAACTTGATCTTAAGCCTGCGATTCTCTATCTCCGTGCAGAACTCGTCAAGCCACTTACGCGTCGGTGGCCAGAAGCTGTCCCTGATCGCAAAATACTCGGTCCCGAAATTCCTGACAGCGCGTTCAATCCGATCGACAAGTTTTCCTGAGGAAATGCACCGGTAGTTACCATGCTCGACCGAACAGAACGTGCAGAAAAAGTAACAGCCGTAAGAACACACAAGTGGGAATGCGGTTTTTTCATCCGGTGGATTTTCAGGATCGTAGATTAGATCGTATGCAGGATCGGGAAGGACGTTTATATCGTCAAATTTCTCACGCGGGCCAGTAAGTGTAATTGAACCGTCCTCGTTACCAAATCCGAGTCCGTTAATCTCGTCCGCCGAGTTATACCCTGTCTTCCCTGAGATGAATTTAAGCAGCTCTGTAAGTGTTTTCTCTCCCTCACCGATCACAATGTAGTCGATAAGCGGGAAATTGGTGAGTGTATGTTCCGGGAGCGCGGTTACATGGCATCCACCCGCTATCACAGGCAGGTCGGGATGAGATTCCTTCAGTTTCCTGACCAGTTCGTAATGGGAGACCATCTCCTCCGTGACGAGGCTCAGGCCGATCGCATCCGGTTTCAGTTCACTGATCGCGTGAGATATTTTTCCTATTTGCTCGTCATCAATACGGTTGATCCACCTGTAATTACCTTCGCAGCCGTGCTTCCTCAGCCATGCGGTGAGTGCGAGAATGGAATACTTGTGAGGGAGCATATCGAAGGACCGGTCCATACCGTACGATTTCGCCAGGTACGGGGAATAGTCCTCCGGAATGAGGGCCAGGAAAAGTATCGATGGTTTATCGGCCATGAATTAACGGGAAGTATAGCATTTAAGGAGAATGCAATTAACATTATATGGTTCAACGAGTGAACAAATGCATGTTCTGATTCGTCCAAATGGTATAATCGTAATTACCTTAATGATCCTCCAATGCAGGAGCGAAGCATGGCTACATTTGAACCAGTCGAACGTATTCGGGCGAGTGAAAGCGCGCTTATATACAAGGGAAAGGACCCGAAGGACCCACGCGAAGCCTGCGTGAAGATTTTCAAGGAGCCTTACGGCGTCCATCCGGGTTTCATGGATGAAGCGGAAAACATCGCGAACCACATCAGGACCGCGAAACATCCCAACCTTGTTACCGTGTGGGAAGTGGGAAAGCATTCGGAGCGAATGAAGGTATCGACCGAGTACATTCCGATGAGCCTTCGCGATTACGTCAAGGAAAATGAGGTGCTCGATCTTACAAGTGCGTTATCGGTAACGCTGAAGATAATCGAAGCTCTTGAAACCGGCTACAACGTGGGACTTGGCCCCCACATTGCGATAAAACCTACTAACATCCTTGTTAACGAGGACCTGACCACTGTCAAGCTAGCCGACTGGTATGTGGGTGGGGCAATGGAGATGGTTGAGGTTGAGGATCGAAAAAAATGGGAGGATCCCAGGTTTATTGCTCCCGAGCAGATTCATCGCCTCGGAGAGCTTACGATCTCGACCGACATCTACTCACTTGGTATGGTCCTGTACTACATGCTCACCGGATCGCCGATATTCCATGAATCGGACAAGGAGAAGGTCAGGTACCAGCAGGTATACATCGACGCACGACCTCTTATCGAGTATTACAAGCAGATTCCGACAGCGGTAAAGGAGATATTAATCGCGGCTCTTCAGAAGGACCCGTCGAAGCGATACCAGACGCTGGACGAGTTCAAGGAAGCAGTAGCGTACGCGCTTGCAGCGGTAAGTTTCAAGAAGTCTCGTCCTGAGGGAAGCCTTGTCGGGCAGACGGTTGATAACAAATACGAAATTGTAGACGATCTGGGGGCCGGGCAGTTCTCGGTAAATTACAAGGCGCTTGAGAAGGGCCGCGACAAGTTCGTCTCAATTAAATTTTACGATGAGAAGCTGTCACAGGAAGAGGGCTTTATCAGGGCGATCAACAAGGACCTCTATCATCGGGCGCAGCTCAAGCACCCGCATGTCGTCGATCTGATTGCCCAGGGATGGCATGGGAACCAGTACTACATAGTCGAATCCTTCGTGCCATCGACAATCGCGTCTGTTCTGAAGGAACGCGGAAAGCTTGCCCCGGAACAGGCACTGAAGGTTATCAGGAAAGCTATTGCAACACTTCAGTACCTCAAGACCAAGGAACTGATCAAGGCACATGGTGCACTGAGACCGGAGCATATCCTTATCAATCCCAAGGGCGAGGATATTTTCCTCAAGGATTTCAGGCTTCCCGAGACTGAAAGATTTATCCTGGCCACTTATGGAGTTCCCCCGTCGTCGTACCCGTATATGTCTCCCGAAGCATGGCTGGATGACGCGGACCATCCGATAGATGAAAGGTCCGATATCTACTCGCTGGGCTGCATTCTGTACAAGTTTGTTACCGGTATGGATATATTCGATGGAACGCCGCAGGAAGTTATGGAGCATCATCTGCAAAAGGAAGCCCTTCCGATCATCCAGGAAAATTACGATATTCCACTCGTTTTTCATGACATCCTGATAAAGATGCTCGAGAAGGACCCGCTTGAGCGTTACCAGACATATGACAAGCTTGCTGAAGACATTGATAACCTTGTCGGAACGACCGACAGTGGCATTAATATTCACCTGATCGGACAGGGAACCACGATTAAGGGTAAGTACCAGCTTGAGGACAGGCTTGACCCGATTGGCGGAAAGCACGGACCATCACCGGAAAAGGACCTGGTGATTTATTCGGGAATACACCTCGGGACCGAAACGCCGGTAATGATGTGGTTCTATCGTATTCCCAAGAACCCGCAACTGGAAGACGCATGGAACAAGCGTATGGAGGAAGCTGCCGAGTTCGATCATCAGTCCTTGATAAGGGTACTGGACCACGGGCGTGACAAGGGCGCGTACTTTTTCGTAAGTGAGCTGCGTACCCACACATGCGCGGACTACATAAACGAATACGGTGTTCTAAGCGAGGGAAAAGCTGTTGAAGCGATGCGTCAGGTCGCCGAAGGGTTGCAGTATCTCAGGGCATCGGGATTCGATTATTTCGGAAGGGTATCGCCCGAGAGCGTTTTTCTTATGACAAAACCCCAGATCAGGGCGAAGCTCTCCGGATTCGAAAGAGACGTATTTTACGACACGGCAACCAGGCTAAACAGGGCTGAATACCTTAGCCCCGAACAGTTAACAGGACTCGGAGAAGTTACTCTTGCATCGGATGTTTATTCGTGGGGACTGCTTGTTTATTACCTTGTTACGGGTAAAGACCTGTTTGAGGGAGAAGCTCACGAGATAGCGGGGCTGCATGTATACAGCGATCCGATGGAAAAAATAGACCAGTCCAATATAAGTCCTGATCTTAAGAGAATATTGGAAAAAACTCTTAAGAAGGACTTCATGTCACGGTATTTAAGCTGGCAGGAGTTGATGGAGGACCTCGACGACTATGTGGATAATATCGCGGCCGGGGAAATCGAAGAGCAGACTTTATCGTTCATACCGGGAGACGCAAGTTATCTTGCACTGTCCGCGACCGAGGATAACATTGAGATCAATGAAGAAGTGCGGATGACATTCACAATGCGATATCCACCCTCCAATATTGGCATTCGTGGTGCATTCGGAATTGCATCCGGGATCTCATCACAGACGGATGAAGCGTTCAGGTGTGCCGATCTTGCGCTGCGGGAGGCGGAGAAAGTTTTCTCATACTCATCGCTTAGTCGACTGGATATTCTGTCAGCTACCAGCGAACTTTCGGTAAATGCCATTCAGCGGGCCAATGGTGCCGTCAACCAGGAAGCATTCAGGCTCAACAAGATTGGCACAATCGGGGCGGAACTTCTCATCGCCAGCGTAAGCGCGAACAGGCTTTCGCTTGCAAGGGTTGGCGGCGGATTCGCATACCTTCTCAGGAATGCGACAATCAGGGCGTTTCTCAGAAGGCCAACCGAAAAGCGCATGCTTGGAAAGGACCTTTCGGTACAGGTAGAGACCGCAGAGCGTCACCTGCGTCCCGGAGATATTCTGATCCTCGGGACATCGCACCTCGGACGTGTTCTGTCCGACGTCGAAATCAGAAACTGTGTCACTAGCACAATAGACACCCAGGAGGCATGCGAGAGGATAATATCTCTTGCAAGTTCGAGGTATAAGGGTACGGGTGCAGCATTCAAGGAGGGAATGGCCGTAATAGTAGTGCAGTTTGGTGAGGTTACGGAACCGATAAAATCTCAACCGGGCTATTTCCCTGCCGCGCCGGTGATTCATCATTACTCGACAAAGGGTGCGGCGTACCTGAAGGAAGGTATGCTGGACAAGGCGATATCGGAATTTGAAAAGGGACTTGAGATAAAGCCGGACAACTTCTCAATCAATTTTCAGCTTGCGCAGGCATACAGGGAGAAGGGGCAGCTTGAACTGGCGCTGCGACACTGTCGTAAGGCAATTGTCCTGTTCCCTGGATTTGCGGACGGGCACGTCCGGATGGGCGATATCCTGTACGAACGCGGGAACAAGGATCGCGCGAGAGAGGAATACGAACTTGCCGTCGCAACCGCGCCGGAATCGGCCGATACTCACAAGGCGCTGGGTTCATATTTTTACAGGGAAGCACTGTACACGCAGGCTGTGAAGGAATTCAGAAAAGCACTGGAATACGATCCCAATGACGAGCAGGCTAAGACAAATCTTGAGATGGCGATCTCCAGGGCGAAGAGTATCACGGGTACCGTGGCGGAATCGGCAAGCAAGGTTCGTCACGGACTGAAGCGTCCGTTCACCCAGAAACGCGAGACAAAGAAAAAGAAAAACTGAGATTTCAGCCGATAAGCGATCATCATGGCAGGATAATACCTGCCATTTTTATTAAACCAGAAATCCGGGAGGCACTTTCAGTGATATTAATTTGTGTTAAGAGACAGGCCCTTTTACAGATATGGATAAACCAAAACTCATATCCAGGTACCTCGCGGAAGCCAGGGACATAGTCCTTGCCTGCGATACCGACCGAGCGGTAACCTGGACCAATGACGCCGCAGCCTCCGGATTCGGGCTGAAACAGTCGGATCTCATCGGAAACGACCTTCTCGATGTTGTGGAGGAATTTTCAAGGTTCCTGGCCGAGGGTTTGTTTCAGCAGGTACTTGGGAACGAACACTGGCATGGTGAACTGCTACTTCTGAGATCAAAGGAAGTTGTCTTCCCTGCGTACGTGTCCGCGAGCCCGATACTCGATAAAAATGGAAATGTTGAAAGGGTGCTGTTCATCGCGCAGGATATTTCGGAGCGAAAGAAACTTGAGGAGGGAATCAGGAAAAACACAGAGCTTGCCAGCTCGATTATCCGTACCGCGCCTGTCGGGATTTTTACACTCGACATGGACTGGAAATTCACAGCGGTCAATAAAGCGTTCGCCGACATGGTTGGGGTTAAGAACCCTAACCTGTTACTTGAGGAGTCATTCAAACCTCTTGGTAAGGATATCAACCCCGAACTTGTTATGTCGATTGAAAACAGCATGCTGGGGCTTGAGACATCGGTTATCAACAAGTCGCTGGGAAGTGGCGGAGCGGGAGACCTGACTGTCAGCCTGGTTGCTGTCCCGCTTCGTGACCCCTACGACAACGTTGAGGCGATTCTTGTCCTGCTTGAAAATCGTACGGAGCTTGTACGGGTGGAGGAGCAGCTGTTCCAGGCGGATAAACTTGCAAGTACCGGTTTTCTTGCTGCAGGCATCGCGCATGAGATCAATAACCCGCTAGCAGGTATACATACAGTAATAGAGACCCTTGCTAAGAGGGTCAGGCGTGAAGGAGGCAACGAGGAACCGTACCAGAGAATTCTCGCAAAT
>Ga0272443_10003996_pt1 | contig 16652 bp, 29 predicted proteins | sample SSMAcet12_FD_193581 | JGI IMG/M metagenome (GOLD analysis project Ga0272443, IMG submission 193581) | Marine sediment archaeal communities from Little Sippewissett salt marsh, Falmouth, MA, United States - SSM-Acet-12 | ecosystem: Environmental > Aquatic > Marine > Wetlands > Sediment ... | reverse complement strand
CCCTGGCCCAGGCGGCCCGCGAGAACGGCATCCTGTAGGAGGCTTCCGATGAACGCGATCTCCCGTATGACTACCGAACGAATTCTCACCCGGGGCGACGCACCTCGCGAACGGCGTTATTGCAAGGAGTGCGGCAACCCCTTCTGGCCGAGCCGCCACGGGCAGGATTTCTGCCCCAAGTCGACCTGTCGCTCGACCTTCCATCAACGGCGAGCCAGCCGGGGAACGCAGCTTTACGACCTCGCCATGGAATGGCGCGGCAAGCGGCGCAAGGGCCTGTTCACCGAACTCTGCCGAATCCTCGACGACTGGCTGTACGAGGACCGCGAGCGGGCCAAGGCCCACAAGGTGATCCGCGAGGCCCACCGCCGCCAGCTGCGCGAGGGCCGCTGACATGGCCGGGTTCAAGCCGCCACGTGAGTGGCCGAACGCCAAGGCCGAGGCACGCCTGTGGAAGGCGTACGAGCAGGCCCGCACCCTTGCCGACGTCTGCCATGCGCCGGAGACCACCGCCGTACTCGAGGAGGCCGCTGGCGCCCTGTTCCGCGCCTACCACGTCGAGATGGAAGCCCGCCTCGCCCTGTGGCGCAGCCTGGGATACGAGCTGTGAGGGAGGACCGCGGCTGGGTCATCCGCTGGGAGCCGCAGGGCAAGCACGGCAACACCGCCTAGAAACAGGGAGACAGGCAATGATCGTAAGCGCCCCCGACTACTACCGCGATCGCGACAACGCCATCCGCGAAATGGCGGAACGACCCGGCGGCGACCTGCCGCGAATCTGCCGGCATTTCGGCGTCACCGAGGCCGAGGCCCGCGAAATCATCACCGGCCGCACCCTGACCTTTCAGCGTGCCCGCACACAAGCCGCCGTGCCCTTGTCCCTCCGCTCCGACGCCATGCAGCGGAAGATGGAACGGATGCGCATGGCCGGCAACGCCCGCCGCGCCGCGACCCTGTGAGGGCCGCCGACATGGGATCCGCCAAGCCGACCTTGGGCTACCCCAGCCGCACCGACGCCGTTCTCGCGCTGCGCCGCCAGGGCCTCGACGACGTCGAGATCGCGCAGCGGATCGGCATCCGCCGCGGGACAGTGGGCGCGCTGGCCTGCTCCGCCGAGCGCCGATCGGATCGGCAGCGCCGGCCGGCCGAAACCAACGGCCGCACCGTGGTGTTCCCCATCGATGTTCTCGACGCCCTCGCCCCTCACGCGGCGGCGCGGGACATATCCCCCAACGAACTGGCCCGGCGCCTCGTCGAAACGGCCATCGACGAGGACCTGGTCGACGCCATTCTGGACGACAGGGAGGCCTGACCATGGCCGAACGCAGCAAGATCGAATGGACCGATGCGACGGTCAATTTCTGGTGGGGATGCACCAAGGTCGGGCCAGGTTGCGATTACTGCTATGCCGAGACCTGGGCAAGGCGGACGGGTGGCAATCACTGGGGCGTCGGCGTGCCGCGCCGAAAGATCAAGAGCGCAGTCCCAATGCTGCACCGCCTCGACAACGGATACGCCGACTGGGCGGCCGACCACGAATGCGCCGTCGGCAACGCGCGCGCCTTCGGACTGCCGCACCCCGGAACGCAGCGCCGGCGCCGCGTCTTCATCCAATCCATGTCCGATCTGTTCGACACCGAGGTTCCACTCGAATGGTTCCACGAGGCATGGGAAGCGATCGAGGCGTGCGACCGGGTGACCCTGTACCTGCTGACCAAGCGCATCAGCGTGGTGGAAAAGCGCCTTGCCGCCATCGGCCGCACGCGCTGGCCGGGCCATGCCGGATTGATGATCACCGTCGTCAACCAGGAGGAGGCGGACCGCGACGTGCCGCGGCTGCTCGACCTCAAGGCGCGACTGGGGATTCCGTGGGTCGGCCTGTCGTGCGAGCCGCTGCTTGGGCCGATCGACCTGGCCTACGTCGGGATCGAGGATACGACGATCAACACCCTGACCGGCTGGGGCCGCGACGCCTATCACCAGGAACCGGTCCGAACGCCGCGCTGCGACTGGGTAATCTGCGGCGGCGAGTCAGGCCGCAACGCGCGGCCGATGCATCCGGACTGGGCCCGAGCGCTGCGCGACCAGTGCCAGACCGCCGGCGTGCCCTTCTTCTTCAAGCAGTGGGGCGAGTGGGTTTCCGTCAGCGAGGTTGCCGGGCCTGGACGTCACTACTCGTTCCCGGACGGCGCAACCGTTCGGCGCGTCGGCAAGAAATCCGCTGGCCATCTCCTGGACGGCAAAGAGCATCGGGAGTTCCCGAACCCCGCCCACTTCACCCCGCGCGCCACCATCGAGCGCGCGATCGCCGACACCGACGCCGCCGGCGTGCCGCCGGCCGTCCCCGACCCGGAGTGCCGCTCATGACCGCCGAATCACCGTGCCGCTTCATCTCCCCCAGTCCGCCGCCGACGGAACGCGAACGCGAGGTCGCCGAGGTCATCGCCGAGGAGGCGGCCGAGGTGATCCAGCGCGCGACCAAGCTGCTGCGCTTCGGCGTCCACGAAGTCCAGCCCGGCCAGCCCTACGACAACGCCTGGCGGCTCGGCCTCGAGATCGGCGACCTGGTCGAGATCGTCGAACTCGCCGTCGCCGAGGGCCTGGTCCAACGCGACGCCATCGCGGCCGGCCGATCCCGCAAGCGCCGGCAGCTGGCCACCTTCCTGCAGACCGATCCTGAGGCCAAACGGTGCTGACCACGATCTTCATCGGGGCCCTGGCCGTCGCGGTCGTGCTCCTCGTCCGGGACTACGTCCGGAACACGCCGCGCGGGCCGCGGCGATAGGAAAGGACTTTCAGATGCCTCAACCACGCGACGAATTCACGGGCCGGTTCGTCTCCGACAAGGACGTCGAGAGGTACGAGGTCACCGTCTGGAACGTGGTCGATGGCGACATCCTGGAAGTCAATTACGAGGCGTCCCAGCGCGACCTCGATGAGATCGAGGAACGGTATGAGGACGAACCGGGGATCGAAATCCAGATCGAACTGCGCCCCGGCTTTGACTAGGAGGACCCGAGAGATGGCGGGAAAGACGCTGCTGATCATCGCGATGTTCCACTGGGGGCCGAACTTCCCCACCGAACGCCCCGACGGAACCATCATGACCTTCGACATGGGAACCGAGGAAGCCTGCCTCGCCGCTGTCGAGGACGAGATCAAGAACGCACAGGGCAACTATCACGGCCGGATCGGCAACCTGCCAGGCTGGTATCGGGTCGACCAGGTTTGGTGCGAGGCGCCGACCGAGCCTTGGCCGACGCAGTAGTGGGACAAAGGGAGAAGCAGATGAAGGAATTCGAACAAGCGGTCACCGCTGCCGTGCAGGGCATGGTCGCCAGCGGCAAGTTGAACGAGATCATCGAAGCTAAGGTTGCCAGGACGGTGGACGACATCGTCGGCGAGGCCCTTCGCTCCTATGGCGATTTCGGCAAATCCCTAAAAGAGGCCCTGGTCGATGCCCTCGCCATCAACACCGATGATCTGGGCATCGCTGGATACAACACGATCGTCCTGGAGATCGTTCGCAGGAAGCTGGATGCCGCGGTGATCACCGCCGGCAAGGCGCAGATCGAGGAGGACATGGACAAGCTGCTGTCGGCGGCCACACCTGGCGAAATCAAGCTCAGCCAGTTCCTCAAGGATTTTGCGAAAGACACCCTCTGGATGCGGGACCGGGGACGGCGCCCGACGATCATCCTGGACGAGAGCAGTGGCAGTTATCATTGCCGCTGGCTGTATCTCGACCCGAAGCCGGAGCAACACAAGCACGCATGCGCCTACAGGATGCTTCTGGGCGATGACGGTATCGTCTCCAACGCCTGGATCCAGGGAGCCGATGCCAGCCGGACTGTGTTCCTCGGCGGGTTCAACCGCTTCGACGCAACCGTTTTCCGCCTCTATGCCGCCAAGGCACGCATCGTCGTCGACATCGAGTATCCGGACGACATCGACCTCGGCGAAGACGAAGACTTTTGAGGGGCCGGAGCAGCCTGAGGAGCCGGACATGGGAAAGGTAAAACCGGGAACCCCACCGGACATTGACCAGGGAATCGCGACCGAGCGGACACAGATCGGTCGGTTGGCTTTCCGTCAGGAAGGCGAATGGTGGAACGCCTATTACGCGCTCACCGATACGATGGAAGGGGCCATCCCTTTGGGCTCGATCCGGCTGACTGCGGTCACCCGTGCTTCGCCCCGCAACGCCTACAACAAACAGGCCTTCATCGACCTGATGCGCAACCTGGTGGCCGACATCATCGAGGAAAAATCCGGAACCCGTCCGACCTGGGGCGAACCGCACCGCGCGCCGGAGCATGAGCGCGCCGGCCATTCGTAAGTGAGGAGTTGAACGATGAGAGAAACCGTATCCGGCCGCCCGCCGACCAACCCCGAGGACGCGCCGGTCCCCACGAACGAAAAGCGGCCGGACGGGCAGCACACCGATCATTGGGTCTTGTCGGCCGAGGAGCGGGCCAAGGGCTTCATCCGGCCGGTTCGCCGCGCCTACCGGCATGTCGGCCCGCCCGGCCCGCGGTATCTGCTCCGCGATCTGACGGCCGAGGAGAAGGGCCTCTACGCCGGCCTGGGCTATGTGAAGTTCGAGCCCTACCCGGCTTCGGAGTCGCCCGCGATCGGCCGCTTCTGGACGCAGGAGCAGCTGGACGCTGTCGGCAAGGGCTGCGGGGTCGTCACCACCATGCCGGAGGCCTGCGCCCAAACCTACGCCCGCCAGCCCGGTTACTACGGCTCGACCTTCTGTTGCGGATGCGGCCGGTACCTGCCGGTCGGTGCCGCCGGCGAGTTCGTCTGGGACGGCACCGAGGAGAGGGTCGGTACATGACGACGGCGCAGTCGCCTATCCGCGCGCTCAAGGCACAGGCGAAACGCATGGCCACGCTGCTCAAGGCGGCCGAGCGCGGCGAGCCCATTGCGAACGACCCGGGAGGCAAGATCGCCGCGGCGCGCGCCGGCAACAGCGTCACTTTCGCCGTCGTCATGGACGACAAGATCCTGTCGATCGAAATGCCCTGGGTCACGATCCGCGAAACGACCGAGGCCGGGATTGCGGAGTTCATCCTCAATCAGATGCGCGAGGCGCGCGTCACCGTTCAATGAGGCACGGAGAACCGCGATGACCGATGAATTCGTTACCCCGACGGCGCAGGAGACAATCGACGCGCTAGACGACGTGCGGATTTGCGCTCGGGAGGTCCTGCGCGGCCTGAAACTCAGCCTGGGCGGCGACTGCTTCGAGTACCACGGCAGCATGAACGACGTGGAGGACCTGCGCGCGGCAATCACGGCCGCCGAAAGGCTTCACTACCGCCTGAAGGACGGAAAGGTGGTGGTGTCCAGGGACCGGCTTATGGCCCTCCTGGTCGCACGCTGCCAGGCCGAGGGATGCTCCGATCGCGACGCGGCTACTGTGGCGGAAACCCGGCTCCGCAGCCTCATCGAACCGCCGCAGCAACCGGAAGGAGACCACCATGCGTAAAGCCTTTCTCGCGCTGGTCCTGATGCTGTCGGCCTGTGCCGCCCAGGAGCCTCCCGCGAAGCTCGAGCCCGCCGCCGACTGGAGCGGCTTCTGGCAGGACCGGCGGGACGCCCGGGATGCCGCGGCGGCCGATCGCGAAACCTGGACCGAGGCCGACTGGCGGCGCGAGTGCTTCGACAAGTGGCGCGGCTGGGGCCGCTACATGCCGAGGTACTGCCACGAACATTTCGACGACCGTTGAGCGGGGCCTCCACACCTCGACTCCAACCCAGACAGGAAAGGTCACCCCATGACCAAGACCGAACACACCGAACTCCCCGCCATCGGCGAATCCTTCGAGGGCGGGTTCTACGCCGGAAAGTTTTTCGGCGCCGACGGCGCACCCTACGCGCTGATCGTGTCGCCCAAGGCGGACGGCGAAACCGAACTCGCCTTCAAGACCGAGGGCACCGACGACACCGGCGCACGCAGCCTGCGAGACGGTTTCGCCAACTCGGAAGTCCTGGACGACGACGATCACCCCGCCGCCAGGTTCTGCCGCGGGTTGACCATCGGCGGCTTCGACGACTGGTATCTGCCCAGCCGTCACGAGGCCGCGCTGCTGGCCGAGAACCTGATGCCCGGAGACGGCTACGTGCCGGAACAGACCCCGGCGGACGCCTTCAAGGAAGGCGGTACGGAAGCCTTCGACCGCGCGCTGTACTGGACCTCGACCGAGTTCTCGAGCGGCTACGCGTGGTGCCAGACCTTCGGCTACGGCGGCCAGGCCAGCTACGGCTACGAGGCCTGGAGCCTCCGCGTCCGGGCCGTCCGCAAATACCCCCTTTAACGCTTTACCCCTTTCCCAGGCCGCTTAGCGGCCTGGGGCGTTCCCCTCAGCCAGGAGAGACCCTATGAACGACATCAAGATTCCCGCCATCGGCGAACCCTTCGGCGGCGGTTTCTTCGCCGGGGTGTATTACGAGAACGAGATCCGCCATGCCCTGATCGTCGCACCGAAGGCCGAGGGCCAGGCCGACGGCCTGACATGGGGAGATCGCGGCGAGACCGAAGCCCGCTCGCTGATCGACGGCCTCGCCAACACCCGCGCTCTCGGCGACGACCATCCCGCCGCCAAGTTCTGCCGCGACCTGCGCATCGGCGGATTCGACGATTGGCACCTCCCCGCCCTCGACCAGATGTCCGTACTGCGCGCCAACCTCACGCCGGAGGACGATCATGTCCCCGTGCAGACCACGGCGGAGGCGTTCAAGGAGGGTGGTCCGGAAGCCTTCGACATCGACGAATGGTACTGGACCAGCACCGAATGGTCCGGCGGCTACGCGTGGTCCCAGTACTTCAGCTACGGCGGCCAGAACTTCAACGACAAGGACTGGAGCCTCCGCGTCCGGGCCGTCCGCAAATGTCCGATTTAACCCTTAACCCATTCCCCGACCGCTTCGGCGGTCGGGGCTTCGCGGCCTAGGGAGGTTTTGCATGGCGCGCGCCACTGATCTGCCGATCTACCGGGCGGCCTACGATCTGCTCAAGCTTCTGGCGAAGCTGACGCAGCAGTATCCGCGCGGCTATCGCCAGGGACTGGCACGCGAGGTCTTCACCGAGGCTCAGGCGGTGGTGGTCGGCATCTTCCGCGCCAATTGCACCACGGACAAGACGCCGATCCTGGAAAGCCTGCGCGAGCACCTGGAAACGCTCAAGCTGCTGCTGCGTCTTTCCAAGGACCTTCACCTGATCTCCCCCGGCCAGTTCGGGGCCACGGTCGAACTCACCGACGCCATCGGTAAGCAGGCGTCGGGATGGATCAAATACGCAAGGAATCGCGCCTGATGTTCGAGGGTCACGGCCTTCGCGCCCGTGCGCTTCATTTGGTCGGGGTAGCGGCGGCGAGGATGCCCGCGGGCCTTTCCCGCAGACCGCAGGGTCTGCCGATCGCGCCCGCAGTGGCCGCCGCTCCAAGCGCCACGGCGGATACGGCGGGTCTGCTCCCCCGCGCGTCCCGGCGCAGCTCGGCTGGCGTCGATGCCGATACGGCAATCGCCGGCCCGGCCTGTAAACCCCCGTCTGAGCGGCTACGCGTGGTACCAGAACTTCAACAACGGCAACCAGAACAACAACGACAAGGACTGGAGCCTCCGCGTCCGGGCCGTCCGCAAATGAGAGATGCCATGCCTTCCGAGATCACCGTGGCCCAGCTTTTCGAAGCCTACTACGACTGCCGGAAATCGAAGCGCACCACCCATGCCGCCCTGGCGTTCGAGGTGAACCTGGAAGAAAACCTTCTCGCCCTGCTCCGCGAGCTGCAGGCGGGAACCTGGTCGCCGTCGCCCGCGACCGTCTTCGCCATCACCCGGCCGGCCTTCGTGCTCAAGGCCGACGTCGCCAATTTCTTCGGCTCGATCCGCCACCGGGATTTGTTCTCCATGCTCACCCGCCGTGTCAGGGACGCGACGATCCTCGACCTGTGCCGGAAGCTGGTCTTCCAGGACGTCCGGCAGGGCGCGATCCTGCGCGGCGCGGCACATCACATGGCCCGGGTTCCGCGCCACAAGAGCCTGTTCCATGCCCCGCCGGAAACCGGGCTGCCCATCGGCAACCTGTCCAGCCAGTTCTTCGCCAACGTCTATCTCGACGGCCTCGACCAGATGATCAAGCGGCGTCTCGGCATGCGCCACTACGTGCGCTACGTCGACGACATGGTGCTGGTCCATCGCGATCCGAAGGTGCTGCTCGGCGCTGCGGATGCCATTAGAGATCACCTGTCCGGAATCGGGCTGGAGCTTTCCGAGAGCAAGACCTTCATCGCGCCCGCCGACCGCGGCGTGGATTTCGTCGGCCAGGTCATCCGTCCGCGCCGCAGGATCGGCCGCGCCAAGACGCATAGAACGGCGATCCGACGCCTTTCGGCCCTTCCGAAGGAGGACCTGACGACCAGCGTCAATTCCTACCTCGGCCTCTTCCGCCACACGGGCAGCACCTCCCAGTGCACAGCCATCGCCCGCCTCGCGCATCAGCGCGGACTCAGGGTGGCCAAGGATCTGAGCAAGGCCGCACGCGCCGTTCTGCGCCGGCGCTACGAGCTGCCGGAACCGGTCCGCCTGGCCCTGCCGCCGGCCGACGAGCCCGAGTACTGAGAACGCCATGCCCAATCCGTCCGTCCACGAGTGAGGTAGACAAAGGAGATGCCGCGCTTTCGCGTCCCACCGCGCGATGTTCCCCAGGCCCACGCCGCCCGTCGGCTCGGGCTGACGGAGAGCGCCTTCGTGGCGGCGCTCCCCAGGCTGCTCGCCCGCGGCTTCCCGCAGGCCGATCCCGACACCGGAAATTTCGACTTGGCGGCTATCGATAAATGGTGCGATGCTCGCCACAGCCACCTCTTCGGCCCGGGCGCGGCCATGGGGCCGCGTGATGCCGGTCAGGTGGCCGGGGAACGCATCGCCGCGATGCGGTCTGAGCACCATGGCTAGAGGCACGCCTCGCTACTACAGGGTCCGGCGCAACGGCCGCGCCTTCTGGGAACCGACCCCGCGCATGAAGAAACTCGGCTTTTGCAACGTTCCCCTCGGGCCGGACGGTCCCGACGCCTTCAAGCTCGCCGAGGAATGGAATCGCCGGTACGAGGCAGCCAGAACGGGACGGGCGCCCTCCCCGGCCCTCGTCGATGCCGACAACCTCTCACCCGAAGAAGCCGAGGAACTGACGGTCTACCCGCCGCGCTCCGTCGGAGCGGCCTTCCGCGAATACCGCCAGACGCCGGAATGGGCGGCCAAGGCACCCCGCACCCGCGAGGAATGGTGGCGGGCATGGAGGCGGATCAAGCCAGTGTATGGGGATTGCGACCCGAATACGGTCACGCTCGGAACGCTCTCGGAATGGCGAAAGGTCATCGAGGAAACGGTTTCCGTGCGCGAGGCGCATCGCTGCATCAAGATCTGGCGGGCCCTCTGGAAGGTGATGGCCGCCCTGCGGTACTGCGTGCGTGACGCGGATCCGAGCCTCGGCGTTCGCAACCGGGCGGCCGCGGGTCGTGACGCGACCTGGACCGAAGGCGAGGCCGTGCGGCTCGCCAAGGCCGCCTGGCGGATGGGCTACAAGGGACTGGCGGCGGTCATCGCCGTTGCATGGGACACCCAGCTCAACCCCGGCGACGTCCGGGGGCTCTGTGCCTCTCAGATGGCCACAGCGGGCTCAGGACGGCTGTTCTTTACGGAGAGGGGGAAAACCGGCGTTCCGGTCGGAGGCCTGCTCAGCGCCCGCGCGCTGGCCCTGCTGGCGGCATATCTCGATGACCTCGGCGTCGAGCTGCACGGAGACGCCTTCATCTTCCGCAACCGCAGCGGAGCCCCCTACAGCAAGGATACCCTCGGAGACGACTTCCGCGATGTCAGGGCGGCCGAGTTCGGCGAGGCCGAGCGTCGCACCCTTGGCCACGACTTCCGCCGCAGCGGCGCGATCGAGGCGATCGTCGGCGAGGCGCGGGCCGAGGCGCTGGCCCACGCCATGGGCAACACGCTGTCGGCGAGCAACGCATTGTTCGCCACCTACGTGCCGGTCAACGTCGAAACGATTCGGAGTGTGATGGAGGCCCGCCGTAAGGGGCGGCTGCGGCTGCGAGGATGAGGACCGTCAAATGACCGATGTAAAAATCCGCTACTATCGGGTGATTCGGGGGAGAGGCTATTGGCAACCGACCCCCTCGATGCAAGCCGTCGGATTTTTGCCGGTTCCCTGTGGCCCGGATGGACCCTCGGCATGGGCAATAGCCGAGGCGCGCAACCGAGCTTGGCAGGACTACAGAAACACGGGTGCCCGGCCAAATACATCGAGCTCACGTCAGTCCGGGTATGTCTATTTCCTTCAAATCGGCAACGCCGTGAAGATCGGCTTCTCAACGAATCCCTTCCGGCGGATTTCCAAGATGGACCGCTCGTCTTCCGTGCCGTCCCTATTCGTCTCGGTCCCGGGGACCCGTTACGACGAAAAGACCTTGCATCGCCGCCTAGACGCCTACCGCAGGAATGGAGAATGGTTCACAGCGTCCGGCCCCGTACAGCGGGTTATCGTGCGTTCGGTCGCGTTCGGCAGGCCGATGCACGATGGAGCGGATGGACCGATTCGCGAACAAAAGTTGGAACACCTTGCCTGAGCGCCGGCCAAGGAAGTTGGAACACTTCTTCTAAGTCTTTGAAAGGAATGGCGGGAGTGACGGGACTTGAACCCGCGGCCTCCGGCGTGACAGGCCTTCCCTTTTCCCTTTAACATCAACGGTTGTTCCAATTTTTCGCGCGCTCTTTTGGGCCGTATCTGGCCAAAAGTTGGAACGCTCTTCGTGTCGATTTCCGGAATTTGTGACCCACCTTTTTCGCCCTCGATCGGCGACCGGTCGGGAGCATTGAGCGTCTGCTCCCAAAGCAGATGCGCTACCAGGCTGCGCTACTCCCCGAGCGCGGGAAATCTAGGGGTTCGTGGCGATTCCGGCAAGGGGCGTTTTGTACGAAACCAGAACTTTTCGGAAGATTCCGGGAGAAGAGTCCCCACAAAATTCCCCACAGCGCCGGCGAGGTCAAAGCTTCTCGAGATCCTCGGCGCTGAAACCCTCGAGGGCATCGTTGTGATAGGGCGGGTCGAGGATCTCGACTTCGCCGTCTGCCGGCCAATCGGATTCCGTCAGGACCTCGGCGCTGACCTTGGCCTCGTAAGTCCAGGGACAGACGGGAATCTCCGCGCCGATCGGCGGGCGGGCCACCATAGTCCTGAGAGCCAATTTTGCGGCTCCCCGGGCCGCCTGCTCCGACGGCGCACGGACGACGACATCGGCTTTATGGGTGCTGGCCTCCCAGGACGGGTCGGCCAAGTCAAGGGGTGTCAGCTTCCAGATCTGCATAGTTCCGGTCCTCCAGCCTGATTCCCCCAGGCCGAAGGATAGTACACCTCCTGCATCGGCGCGAGAGGTTGCCACTTGGTCGGGAAACTGCCCCAGGAACACGGGGTCTTTCAGCGCCGCACGGGCGGCGGCGCGGGAGGGAAACCAGGCGGCCACCATATGGGCCGCCCGGCGATCGACGACGGCCCAGCGGCCGTCGAGGGGATCACGCGAGACGAACAGGCGCGGGCACGCCGTTCGCCGGCGTGCGGGTCGCGAGGTCATCGAGATAGCGGTACACGCCGATCCGGTAGTTGACCACGGCATGCCGCCAGGTCGGCAGCTGGACGGCAACGCCGGCGTGCCGGTAGAGGCTCGGCAGCCGGCCGTGGCGCAGGGCGTTGAGGATCTGCCGCGGGCTGGTCGGCGGCGGCACGAAGGTCACCACGTCGGCCCAGTTCTCATAGCGCACGATCGGTGCCCGCAGGCCGGCAACGAAGGCCCGGTTGCCGACCCGCGGGCAGCCGAAGACGTGCACCTGTTCCGGAACCAGGTCCTCGGCCATGCCTGACGCCTCGACCGCCATCGCCGCGCCCAGGCTGTGGCCGGTGAAGATCCGCGGCATCGTCGGGTCGAGGCGGCGCAGGTCGGCCTCCACCGCCGGCCAGATCCGCATCAAGGCGGCCAGGAACCCCCTATGCACCCGGCCGCCGGCGAAACCCGGGAAATCGACCTTCACGTAACGGAGATCCCGCAGCAGGTCGATCAGTTCGTTGGTGCCCCGGGCCGAGAAATAGACCCGGTAGCCGTCGCCGCCCAGCAGGGCCTGCGATCCGTCGACGTCGTAGAACGTCGTCCAGGTCAGGCCGAGACGGCGACAGGCCTTGGCCGCCGCGGCCGGTTCCTGGTAGGCGATCTGGGCCAGCGCCGCGCAGAGTCTTGGAGTATCCCGCCTCAAGGCTTGAGGCGTATCCAGCGTGATCACGGCGAGGCACCGGCAGCTGCAGCCGCGGCGGCTGCCTTGGCGGCCGCAGCCTCGGTTGCCGCCTCGGCCGCGATCTTGCCGCCGAGCAGGGTGCCAACTCCCTCGATCGCCGCCGAGCCCAGAGCCGCCTTGGCGGCGGCGCTGACCGCGCCGAGCGTGACGTCGACCCCGGCCTTGACCAGCTCTCGGTGCATTTCGGCGGCCAACTTCTGACCGTCGAAAGCGACGACATCTGAGGCGGAATAATGAAGCGAGCCATCGGCGCCGCGCGAGATCGTCACCGACGACTTCTCCTTGCCGTCGACCCACTCGATCGACGACAGCTCGCCGTCCTCGAGGGTCGCCTTGACCCGTGTCAGGCCGTAGTCGGTCGCGCAACCGCCCAACATCAGCAGTGCCAGGGCCGCGAGCCCCGACAACAGGATCTTCCTCATCGTTTCTCCTCTCATGAAAAAGGCCGCCCGCAGGCGGCCGTAAGGATGTCCGGCATGACCCCCTACCCGCCCCCGAACATGGCCATCAGCCAGGCCCGCAGGCCCTCGCTGCCGGCAAGAAAACCGGTCGGGAGGCCCAGCGACGCGGCCCCGCGCAGAACCCATTTCTTGATGGGCTTCCGGTACTGCTCCCAGAGACCCGGCCGCACGCCGCGCAGCTCGCGGAAGGCCGCGCGCAGGATCTCGTTGTCCGCGTTGAGGGCCCGGCCGGCGGCGTCGGTTTCCTCCACCGCATCGGCCAGCTGCTCCCGCAGTTCCTTCTCATTCTTCACCGCGGCGCGGTACCGCTCGCGGGCCTGCTCGATGGGGGTTGTGACCGTCTCGTTCATGTCGTCGACTCCAGCATCAGTTCCGCCGGCGCGGGCCTCAGGGCACGTCGTTGTAGAATCGGTGGCCGGCGGTGGTCAGGCAGGGCTGCAGGCCTTTGGCCCAGGGCGGTGCGGCGAAATGGGCGTGGTAGTGGGTCGCTCCCTTGGTCGGATCGGTGAGCAACCCCTCGATGGCGAGGGCGGCCACCGTCTCGCAGACGGCGTCGCCGGCGAAGGACTCGAGCTTCCGGCGGTTGGGGTCCTCCGGCAGCCAGCACGAGAACTGATAGGGATCGAGACAGGCGGCCCGCACCGTGTCGTCCGGGATGCCGTCGCCCCTATTACGCGTCCACCATCCCGGCCGGCGCAGGCGGTTCGTCACCACCATGGCAACGGCGACCTTACCGAGCAGCGATTCGCCGCGTGCCTCGCCGTAAAGGGTGCGGGTCAGCACGCCGACATCGTCCAGGTCCTTGATCGCGTCGGTCAGTTTCAGGATGTCGCTCACGATGTCTTCCCTCCTCCCGAATACCGCCGAACGATCTCGGCGATCACGGTCTCGATGCCGCGCGGCCCGAGCCAGCCGACGACGCCGACCATGGCGTGGCTGGCTAGCGCATCCATGCCGAGATAGCTGGCGAGGCCGCCGCCGACGATGGCGCAGAGCGCCGCCGTCGGCCCCTCCCACAACAAGTCCCAGCTCCAGAACTTCCGCCGGCCGAGGACCACCTGGCGGTGGTGCCACAGGAACCGTGCGAGCAACGAAGTCGGCAGCAGGCCGAAGGTCGCGATCGTCGCCTGCTGGATTTCGGGAGGCAGCTTGTCGATCACCTTCTTTTCCCCTTTTCACCCGGATCCAACGGAAAAGGGCCGCCCCACAACGGGACGGCCCGATACCTTGTCGCTAGCGTTTAACGCGGCGCGTCGGATGCGTTAGGAGGTCGAAGGTCGGCCGGGGCCGACTTCCGGTAACCCCGGGAAACAGCGGATTCCCAGGGTTTTCGAGATGCGGTTCGCCGCTACTTCGGCTCCTTGGTGACCTTTGCCACGACGTTCTTCGAATGCTTCTCCTTGATCGACGCGACGTCAGTCCTCAACGCGTCCAGCTTCTCGGGTCGGCCCTCGCGGTCCTCAACCAGGGCTTCGAGCTGTGCGTGCACCGGCCACTTGGCCAGGATCTCTTCGCGCCGCTTCCGGTTCGCCGATTTGCTCATGGGCATCTCCTAGTACAGCACGACGCAGCCGACACAGGCGACGGCGCGGATATGCTTGGTGTTGGCGGTCTCCAGGGAATAGACCAGCGACGACCCGCTCTGTCCCGACACGTCGGCGTCGAGCCGCCACAATTCGTAGTCTCCGATGTCGCCGACCTGGGTCCAGTCGCCGGTCGCCCAGGTCGAGCCGCCGTCGATGGAGGCCTTGCCGAGCACGTCGGTGCCCATGGTCACGCTGTCCACCGGTTCGACCAGGAAGTAGCCGATCACGTCGGTTGGATCAGCGGTATCCAGGGTCTCGGCAGCCGGCCGCAACGTCATGTCGGTGGTCACCGAGCCGACGTAGCCGATGTTCAGGTATTCGCCGCCGTCGACATTGGCGTCGGCGGTCATGTTGTAGAGGCTCGAAGCGTTGATCTGCTGGTTGGTGATGGTGCCGCCGGTGGCGTTGGTCTTCGGCTTGGCCTGCGCGCTGGCGCCGGACAGCACGAACTCCAGCACGTAGTCGCCGGCCGCCGTCACCGTCGCCGGCGTCGCGAAAGTGAACTCCACCTCGCCGGCTCCCGACACCGCCGCGCCTTCGGAGGTGGCGATCGGCGTCGCGTTGCCGTGTTCGTAGAGATGGGCGACCGCGGTGCCGCCGGTGCCCACCGACTGGATCTCGAGCACCGCCTTGGCCACCTCCTCGGTGGCCGCCGCCGTGAACCGCACGCCGATATATGGCCGCGACGCCTGCGTCCAGTCGATGGTGTTCGAACCCGTCGGCGAATGGGTGATCTCCAGCCGCTCGGTCTCGGCTACGTTGGCGTACCAGTCGTTGTCGGCGTCGTAGGTGGCGTTGGTCTTGGTCGCCAGAGAATCGGTCTCGAAGTCGTCGGACAGGTGGACGGCGCCGACCGTTCCGGCAATCGAGGCCGCGTCGTTGGTCATGATCGCGTAGGCCAGAGCCGAAGCCGCGATATTGAGGGCCGCGTTCGGCAGGTATATCGGGTTGTTGGCGACACCGCTGGACGTGATGATCCACCCCTTCGGACCCGCAACCAGTCGGCCGACGCCGCCCGACGACGTCCGGAACGGCATGTCGCCCTGCACGCTGAAGGTGTTTTCGAGAACGTCCAGGGCCGCGCGCGCGGTCTCCTTCGTGCCGTCCGATCCCAGAAGGCCCTCCAGAAAGGACCGCATCTGGTTGATGGCCTGCAAGCCGGCCTGGATCTGTGGCCGCGCCTGCGCCGGCGTGTCGACGGCGCCCTGGTCGAGCTTGTCGGTGGAAACGGCGGAGGGAAGTGCGGTCATGTCGCTTTGGGTCCTTTCAGTTCCACGTCGACCACGGCGTCGGCCGGCGAGCCGTTCTGGTAGATCTTGAACTCGGCGGCCGGCTTCCCGCCGACGTCGGGGCACGGTTTGATGCGTTCCCAGCTCCAGTTGGCGCCGGCGTTCTGGAAGGCCTTGACCATGGCGCTGGTAACGACCGCCATCTCGCCGGAACGGGACCCGACGCGGAAATGCCCGGTCGCCAGCTTCGAAAACCAGGCAGCGCTCTCGGTGGAGACATCGATGTCCTCGAAGTCCTCGACCTTCGTCTCGCCGTCGGCGAGGATCACCAGGTTGCGGATGAAGGGCGTCGTCCCGGCCATCGAGACCCGCACTTGCAGATACCGCTTGTTGGTTTGCGCTTCCGGAGCGGCATAGCTTCCCACGACCGTGCCGTCGGCTGCGGTGCCGACCTTGCACTCGACGGTCGGAGTCCCTGATCCGTCGGCCGTCACCACCGGGGTAAAGGTGACGTCGGCGGTAAGATCAATCACCGGCGTCTCGTAGACCAGAGGCGACACCGCGCCCCCAGACCAGACCCAGGGGTCGGTGTAGTCGTCCCAGGCCCCGGTGTAGTCGTCCCAGGTCATCGCCGAATCGGCATAGAGAACGCCGTCCGTATCGACCCAGCAATTGGTCTTGGTACCGGGAAAGCCCAGTTCGTGTTCCAGCCGCTGCACCAGGGCGCCGCGCAGGCGCGGATTGCCGAGGGTCGCGGTGATGAACCGCATCTCGCTTTCGTTTTCCGACGAATCGACCGTGACGATTCCGAAGGTGTAGGTTCCGGCCGGCAACTGGTTGGTTTCCCAGGGACTCACCGGCAACAGGTTCTCGTGCAGTTCCCCGGTGATATCCCCGGGATTGGAGGTGACCCCCGCGTAGTAGGTGATCCGCCAGCCGCCGCCGATCCGCACGTCTAGCGGGATGTTGCTCTGTTCCCATTCGAACTCGCGGGTGCCGTCCGGACCCTGGGTGAAATTGAA
>Ga0272443_10003995_pt1 | contig 16653 bp, 4 predicted proteins | sample SSMAcet12_FD_193581 | JGI IMG/M metagenome (GOLD analysis project Ga0272443, IMG submission 193581) | Marine sediment archaeal communities from Little Sippewissett salt marsh, Falmouth, MA, United States - SSM-Acet-12 | ecosystem: Environmental > Aquatic > Marine > Wetlands > Sediment ... | reverse complement strand
CTGCTCAAGTAGCCGGCCGCCAAACAAACATGGGCGGGTGATCCCCTTCCTTGCGCCTCCGTATAAAGTCGGCTCAGGAAGGGGATCACCCGCCCTTTGTCGTCTCGGCCGGCGGTGATGTGTTCGGGTGGAAGATTGTCTTTCTGTCATTTCGTTTGACGAGGCGGACCGCGCTGGCGGACAGGCAGGCCTTGCCCGAGGCGACTCTATGTGGAGCGGAGGGGAAGGCCTGCCTGTCCGCCCGTACGCCGAGGTGGTATAATTGGGGCGCTATTTCCGGGCCGCGCCCACTGGTCCGGTCGACCCCATGCCGCAGACCGATCCCTGGTCAATGATGGAGAGTACGATGCGCAATGTCCTTGGAATGCTGATGGCCGGAATGCTCTGTCTCGCCGCCGGCGCTCAGGCGGCGACCACCACCACTCTCGCCCTGGCCGGCGGCGACGCGGGCGCCGAGCCGACGGTCCGCGTCCTGGCGGCCGATGGCGACATCCTGCGCCTCGAGTTGGTTCTCCCCTCGCTGACGGTGGAGGAGCTCGAGGTCGAGCGTGAGCGCTACCAGGCCCTGTCCATCCCCGGCGCCATGATCCGGGGCGATGACGGGCAGCCCGGGCTGCCTGCCCTGTCGCGCCTGGTACAGGTGCCGGCGGGGGCCGCCGTGCGGGCCCGCGTGCTGGCCGCCGACCGTGAGCGCTTCACGGGCTACCGGGTGCTGCCGGTGCAGCCCGACGAGGCCGACGGCTTCGTCATCGACCGCGACCACTACGCGCGCGGCGCGGCCGACGCCCCCTCCCTGGTGGAGGTGGGCGAGCCGGCCGTCCTGCGCGACCTGCGCGTGGTGCCGGTGACCTTCAATCCCGTGGCCTACGATCCCGCCGCCGGGGCCATCGACGTGGCGCGGCGCGTGGAGCTGGAGCTCGACTTCTCCACGGCGGACGCGGCTGACGCCGCGGCGCCGCCGGCGCGCCCCATTCCCGAGAGCTTCGACCGCCTCTACCGCGACGTGGTGGTGAACTACCGCGGCGACGAGGCGGTGTCGGGCCCCGGCACCTACCTGGTGATCTGCCCCAACATCACGTCCATCATCACCTCCCTCGAGCCGCTGCTCGACTGGCGGCGGCGCCAGGGCTACGACGTCCGGCTCGCCACGACCACCGAGACCGGCAGCTACACGAGCAGCATCAAGAACTACATCCAGAACATCTACGACACGGCCGATCCGCCCCTGGAGTTCGTCGTCCTGGTGGGCGACGCCAACGGCACCGTCGCCATCCCCACCTTCTTCGAGAGCGTGTCGGGCTGCTCGGGCGAGGGCGACCACTACTACACGACCCTCGCGGGCGGCGACTACCTGGCCGACGTGCACATCGGGCGCCTGTCGGTGCGCACCAGCGGCGAGCTGGACGACGTCGTCGACAAGATCGTCACCTACGAGCAGAACCCGCCCCTGTCGGACGCGGACTGGTTCACGCGCGCCAGCCTGATCGGCGATCCCTCCACCTCGGGCGAGACCTGCGTTTACATCAACCAGTGGCTCAAGCAGCACCTGCTCGCCAAGGGCTACAGCCGGGTGGACACGGCCTGGGGCGGCAACTTCTCGAGCTTCTTCACGAGCTCGGTGAGCCAGGGCTGCACGGTCTTCGGCTATCGCGGTTACTGGCACATGAGCGGCATCAGCGAGAGCTACATCGCCAACCTGAGCAACGGCTACGAGCTGCCCTTCGCCGTGATCATCACCTGCGACACGGGCTCCTTCTCGGACGACACCATGTGCCGCTCCGAGGCCTTCCTGCGCAATTCCAACGGCGGCGGCATCGGTTCCGTGGGCCTGGCCACCATCTGCACCCACACGCGCGAGAACAACGTCTACTACCAGGGCTGCTGGGAGGGCGCCGTCAACGGCAGCGACCGCCGCCTCGGCGTCTCCCACACGCGCGGCAAGCTGCAGATGCACATCGACTTCGGCGCGCACTCGCCCAACACGGCCGAGGCCTGGTCGACCTGGGCCAACCTGATGGGCGATCCGGCCACGGACATGTGGACGGCCCATCCCGGGACGATGGCCGTCACCTACCCGGCCACGGTGCCGGCCGGCGCCAGTTCGCTGCCCGTGGTGGTGAAGGTCGGCGGCGCGCCCCTTGCCGGTGCGCGGGTGGCCCTCTACCAGGAGGGAACGCTTCGCGTGACCGGCCTCACCGACGGCGACGGCGCGGCCAATCTGCCGCTGGCCGGCGCGTCGAGCGGCACGGTGCTGGTGACCGTCGCCAAGCACGACCACGTGCCCTTCCAGGGCGACCTGACGCTGGGCAGCGTGGCCGTCTATCCGAGCTTCGCCGAGGCCACCGTGGACGACGACGTCTTCGGCGACAGCGACGGCAACGGCGACGGCGTGGTCAATCCAGGCGAGACCATCGAGCTGCCCCTGGCGCTGCATAACCTGGGAACCGCCACCGCGCTGGGCGTGACGGCCACCCTGGCCACGGGCGATCCCTACGCGACCATCACGGACGACACCGAGGACTTCGGCGACATCGTTGGGGGCGCCACGGTCTGGAGCGCCGAGGACTTCGACCTGGTCATCGGCCCCTTCGCGCCGGACGGCCACGTCATCGATCTCGACGTGATGGCGACGACGGGCCTGCCCACGTGGACCACCCTCGCGCAGCTCACGGTGGTGAGCGCGGCCTTCGACTACGAGGATTTCACCTGGTCGGGCGGCTGCAGCCTCGATCCCGGCGAGTCGGGGACCTTGAGCGTCACGGTGCGAAACAACGGCAGCATCGCGGCCGGCGGCGTCACGGCCACGCTGAGCTGCGACAGCCCGTGGGTGACGGTATCCGACCCCAACGGCGCCTATGGAACCGTGGGCGTCGGCAGCGCGGCGGAGAACACGGGCGACCCCTTCGGCCTGTCCGTCTCCTCGTTCTGCTTTCGGGGCACGCCGCTGAACTTCACGTTGGTTCTGGACTTCAACGACGGCGCCCGCGACCGCGTGGAATTCACGCTGCCCGCGGGCACGGCGTCCGCGGACGATCCCACGGGCCCGGACGCCTACGGCTACTACTGCTTCGACAACACGGACACGGACTACGCCTACGCGCCGAGCTACAACTGGGTCGAGATCGCGCCCAACCACGGCGGCAGCGGCACCGCGGTGGGCCTGAACGACTTCGGCTTCGAGCAGGACGATACGGAGGTCCTCGACCTGCCCTTCCCGTTCCAGTACTACGGCGTCCAGTTCAGCAAGGTCTCCGTCTGCTCCAACGGCTGGATCGCCATGGGGGCGACGAACCAGAAGGGCTGCTGGAACTACGAGATCCCGGCAGCCGGCGGGCCGGACCACATGATCGCGCCCTTCTGGGACGACCTGCGGCAGCAGAGCAGCGACCTGGTCTATTACTGGTTCGACGAGACGAACCACCGCTTCATCGTCCAGTGGAGCCGCCTGCGGCACCAGAGCACCTACCAGGTGCAGAACTTCGAGGTCATCCTCCATGATCCGGCCCATTACCCGACGCCGTCGGGGGACGGAGAGATCGTCTTCCAGTACGAGACGGTGGCCAACACCGACAACCAGACGCGCTACGCTTCGACGGGCATCCAGAACGGCGACCGCACCGTCGGCATCGGCTACACCTACTGGGGCTCCTACGCGCCGGGCGCCGCGACGCTCACCAGCGGCCGCGCCATCCGCTTCCTGCCGCTCGAGGTTTCCGACATGGGCACCCTCGAGGGCGACGTGACCAACGTCTCCAACGGCGGCACGCCCATCGAGGGCGTGGCCGTGCGCGTCATCTCCAGCGGGACCGTCCTCTACACGGGCCGCCAGGGCCACTACCAGGGCAGCGTGCCGGCCGGCCTCTTCACGGTTCAGGCCGAGCACGAGAGCTTCGAGACGGTGGTCGTGCCGGGCGTGTCCATCACCATCGGCGAGACGACCTATCTCGACTTCGAGATGACCGACATCCAGGCGCCGCGGATCACGAACACGACCGAGTTGCCCAACACCGGCGACACGACGGGCCCCTACGTCGTGCAGACGAATGTTCGCGACTGGTCCGACCTCGACGAGCTCGAACTGCACTACTCGGTGACGGGCGGGCTGCCCACCGCCGTGGACATGACGCTGATCGACGAGCAGACCAGCCTCTACCAGGCGGAGATTCCCGGTCTGGCGGTGAACACCCACGTCAGCTACTGGCTGACCGCGCGCGACGCGGCGGGCAACCGGGCGCGCGAGCCCGAAGAGGAGGGCACCTTCCACGAATTCTGGGTCCTGAGCGGCGGAGTCCTCTACAGCGACGACTTCGAGAGCGACCAGGGGTGGACCGTGGGCGACGCGGGCGACACGGCCACCGACGGCTTCTGGGTGCGCGAGGATCCGGTGGGCGTGTGGGAACAGGGCGTTCCCGTGCAGCCCGAGGACGACGCCTCGGAGACGGGGACCCTCTGCTTCGTCACCGGCAACGAGGAGACGGGCGAGCAGGGAGAGGACGACGTGGACGGCGGCCTGACGACGCTCAGCAGCCCGCTCTTCGACCTGACCGACCGCGTGGACGTGTTCGTCGAGTACCAGCGCTGGTATTCCAACGACACGGGCTACGCGCCGGGCACGGACAACTGGCAGGTGCGCGTCACGGACGACGACGGCGCCAGCTGGCACATCATCGACTTCACGACGGAGAGCACGCACGCATGGTACGGCGTTTCCATCCCCCTGGACGCCATCATCGACATGACCGACCAGGTGCGCTTTCAGTTCATCGCCAGCGACTACGATCCCGACTCCGTGGTCGAGGCGGCCGTGGACGACTTCCGGCTGATCGGCTTCTATTCACCGACGATGACGCCGGCCCCCGGGACCGAGGCGCCGGCGGCGGTCACCCTGCTGGGGGCCGTGCCCAATCCCTTCAACCCGTCGACGGAGATCCGCTTCGGCCTGCCGGAGGACGGGCCGGTCACGCTGCGGGTCTTCGACGTGGGCGGGCGCCTCGTGCGCACCCTCGCCGCGGAGCGGCCCTACGCGGCGGGCGTCCACGCCGTTCGCTGGGACGGCCTCGACGAGGCCGGGCGGCCGGCCAGCTCGGGCGTGTACCTGTACGCCCTCGAGGCGGCGGACGCCCGGCTCACCGGCAAGGCGGTGCTGCTGAAGTAGCCGGCGTGATCAACATTGGGGTGGTGAATCTCCTCCCTCGGCTCCGCTTCGAAGTCGCCTCGGGAAGAGATTCACCACCCCTCTCGTTCGCGGCGGCTCGTTGGGAAGCCGGAGCGCACTACCTGATGTGGACGATGCGATGGCTGTCGGCTCGGCCGCCGGCACGCAGCACGCACAGGTAGACACCCGACGGCAGGACCCGACCTCTATCATCCGTTCCGTTCCAGACGACGACGCCCGGATCCGCGGCGGGCATCTTCTTGTGCGACCAGACGCGGCGGCCGCGCGGGTCGTAGATGGCCAGCTCGGCGACCGCGCCGCGCGGCGCCTGGAACCGGATGGCCGTATCACGCGAGAAGGGATGAGGCGCGCAGCCGAGGAGCCTCACTCCGCCGCCACCGGGACCGCCGGGATCGGAAGGCACGTCCGTGACGGCGACCGGATCGCTCAGGGGTCCGGCGTTGCCGAAGAGGTCCCAGGCGCGGATCTTGAAGTAGGCGACAGTCACGCCCGCAGGCAGCCCCAGGGTCGTCTCCGTGGTTCCGATCTGAGCCAGATCCGGATCCTCGGACCAGTCCCAGGACCACGCGGCCTCTTCGGCGAATTCCAGCGAGTCGTGGAGGATCTCGTAGAAGGCAAAGTGCTCCTCTATGGCTTCGTCCCAGGCGAGGGTGACCTGGCCCGCGGCATGGTCCAGCACGTGGAGGAAGGTCGGCCCGGCGGGAGGCGTCAGGTCTACGACCGGTGCGGCCGCTACGATCAGTTCCGAGATGGAAGAGAGGGAATCGGGTATCAGCAGCGACTGCATGCTGCTCATGTCCGTGGGCGGAATGTGGATTCCCCCCATGTCGTCCCCGATGATGAAGACCCCCATCGGAAGCTCGGCGGGCCAGCTCACCATTACAGGGTATCCCTCTTCGCCCGCCTGCCACTGGATGCGGAAATTCGGATTCTCTTGCTCGCTGTGACGAAGATCCAGGATGGAATGCGTGAAGCCGTCCGGCAGCATCAGCCGGGCATCGAAGAGGGCCGCTGGCGGCCATGGGGGCAGGGCCACTTCGCCAAGGGCGCTGTCGATTCCGTCACTGGCCCCGGGATCCAGTCCGATTCGCACCACGCCGGCGCCGCGCCCGCCATTCGTCACCGTCAGCGGGATGGACCAGCGGGGCAGGCCGCCCGGCTTGCAGGAAACGCACAGGTCCTGAGCGTCCTCCAGCCCGTCGGGATCGGTGACGGTCAGCGTGAAGATCTCCGAGCCGGTCCACCCCGGCGGCGCCGAGATGGAGAGCACATGTTCCGGGGATATGTCGAGCCAGGGCGGTCCTCCGCCGCTGGCTGTCCAGTTCAGCGATGCGTCCGGTGTGTCGGGATCGGCCACGTAGTCGTCTAGGCGTAGCTCCGGGAACCGCTGGCCCGTGAAGATCGCGAGGTCCGGAATCGCCGGCGTGATGACGGGCGCCTCCGGCGGCACCGTCCCCGGCAGGACGGTCAGGTCCAGGCGGCGGATGAAGTCCTGCTCGAACGGTATCAGGAGGCTGTCCGTGCCGGCCATGTCGAAGGGAGCGATGAAGATGCCGCCGTAGCCGTCGGCCAGCGTAAAGGTCGCTGCGGGCAGTGCCGCCGGGTCCCAGCGCAGGACGACGGGGTAGCCTGCCGCGCCGGCCTGCCACTGGATCTCGTGGGTCCGCTCGACGGGGCTGTCGTCGCGGATGTCGCGGCGAAGCCCCTCGGCGCCGTCGACCAGGAAGCGGGCGTCGTAGATGGCAGTGGGTGGCCAGGGCGGCAGGCCGACCTCGCCCAGCGCCGGGTCCACGCCGTCGGTGCCGTCGGGGTGGATCCCGAAGACGAGCGCCTGGGACTCGCCGCCGCCGTTTGACAGCGTGAGGGCGACCTCCCATTGCTCCGCGGCGGCGTTGATCCCCAGCAGCAGCATGGCGAGAGGCGCGATGAGAATCCGGCGCGTGCGTTGCGCGTTCACCACGGCACCTCCTACTTCAGAAGCAGCATCTTGCGCGTCATGTCGCGTCCCGCCGCTTCCAGCCGGTAGAGGTAGACGCCCGAGGCCACAGGGCGCCCGGAGCGGTTCCGTCCGTCCCAGGCGATCTCGTGCTGCCCGGCGGGATAGTTCTCGTCGACCAGGATGCAGACCAGCCGGCCCGCGGCATCGACGACCTCGAGGCGGACCCGGGCCGCGTCCGGCAGGTCGAAGTGGATCACCGTTACGGGATTGAAGGGATTGGGCACGTTCTGGTGCAGGGCAAGGACGCTGGGCACACCTGGCGACGCGTCCGCGTCCGTCACCAGCAGGTCGACGCCGCCGAGGTGCGCCAGCGTGCCGGGAATCTCCACTCGGTCCGCTGCGTGCATGTCGACGGGCCCGAGCAGGCTGCCGTCTAGGGCGTCGACGAGCCGGGCTTCGCCGGACGGCAGGGCGCCGGGATCCCACCGGATGACGAGCGGGAAGCAAGCGGCGGGCGCCTGCCAGCGAAGCTGGAAGCGGTGCGTGGTCCCGGCGGGATCGCGCAGGTCGTCCCGCAGACCATTGCTTCCTGAAAGCGCCAGGCGCGTGTCGAAGCAACGGGCCGGCGGCCAGGGCGGCAGCTCGCGTTCTCCCAGTTCGGCGTCGATTCCGTCACCGGCGCCCGCCGCCGTGCCGATCGTCAGCTGCACAGCGGCGCCGGCGGTCGGCTCGGCGTGGAGCGTCATGCGCCAGGCACCGGTAGAGGCTTCTCCGGGGATGACCTCGCCGCGACCGGCGATCATGGGCCCGCCCGCTGTCGGCGCGGACCGGGGGGCGTCGAGATCCATGGTGATCCGGCACGATTCGCTGAGATCGAACCAGTAGCCCTGGCCAGGCTGGAGGGTGTCGGCCAGCTCGTAGCCCAGTCCGAAGCCGAAGACGGACTGTAGACATCCCGGCGGATCCTGATAGAGATCGGCTACGGCGAAGGAGGCGAAGGGCGCACCCACCAGGCTCCAGCCCGCGGGCAGGTCCAGTTCGACGAGGCGCACCTGCTCGCCGACCTGGCAGATCTGCCCGTCCTCCGGCATGTCGAGCCAGTAGCCGGAACCCGGATCGAGGGTGTGCGCCTGCACATAGCCGCCGGCGAAGCCGAAGGCCGAGACGGCGCCCGGGAACAGCGCGCTCAGGGAGTCGTCGTCCGTGACGACGGGCAGCGATACCATCTGCCAGCTATCGTGCAGGTCGTGGCAGAAGGTGCTGTGCACGTTGGTCCAGACGGTGAGCTCGGTGATGTACTCCATGCCGACCGGCACCACGTACTGCGTGTGCGCCGCCATGTCGAGGGTGTCCTTGAGCGCCGTACCGATGAGGAAGGTGCCGGCGGGCAGCGTCTCCGGATCCCAGCTCGCGGTCATGGGGTAGGCGCCGGATCCCTCCTGCCACTGGAAGGTGAAGGCGTCGGTCACGTTATAGTGATCGTGGATGTTGAGCAGCGTCCCCTCGCAGCCCGGCACCTGCCAGCGCGCGTCGAAGACCGTGCTCGGCGGCAGTGGCGGCAGGCCGACCTCGCCGCTCTGGGGATCGAGGCCATCGGTGGCGCCGATGCCGGCGCCGAAGGACAGCGTCTGGCTGTTGCCCTCGCCGCCGGTGCCGTTGGCCACGATCAGGTCGGCGGTCCACAGGGGCGGGATGAGAGTCACGCCCTCGCCGGTCAGCCGGACGCTGGTGACCTCGGCGGTGCTGTGGATGACGACGGCCTCGATGTCGGCGCCCTCATCCACCGGGCAGTAGGTCACACGCAGCAGCAGGCTCTCCAGGGGCAGCATAGTGAAGGGGCCAACCTCGCGCCCGCCGGGCGAGACGGCGACGTCGAACTCGGGGCTGGTGGCGTAGACCACGACGTTGTAGAGCGTGTCGGCGCTGGCGTTCTGCAGCGTGAAATCGTCGTGGGCGCAGGCGCCGATGGCCACCTGGTTGAAGGGCAGCTCCCCGGGATCCGTGACGAAGACGGGATTCTGGCTGCCCGGCGTCAGGTTCTGCCAGAGCGACACACCGTCGAAGGTGGCGGCGCCGGCCAGGTCCCAGGTGCCGTCCAGGCTCCAGTCATCCACGCAGATGCCGTTGTAGATGCCGCTGGACGCGGGATGATACCAGAAGTTCCAGACCAGGCTCTCGGTGCCGGTCCAGACGCTGACGCCGCCGCCCTGGCTCGCGGCCAGCAGGTCGAGACGGCCCTCGGCATCGCCGTTCACGTCCCGGAGCAGGAGATCCTTGTAGAGGCCGGAGGAGGTCGGCGCCGTTCCCTCGCTCCAGTTCGCGGCGCCGTCGTTCAGGAAGACGCGGATGCCCACGCCGGTCTGGATGGCGCCGACGACGAGATCCCAGTCCCCGTCCTTGTCGATGTCACCGAGATCGAGGCCGTAGAAGGCACGGCCGTCGTCGAGGGCCGGCAGGGGCGTCCAGTCGCCGGCCGCCGAGCCGATCCAGGCGCGGACGCCGTGGTACTCGGCGCTCGTGGCGGCGATGTCGAGCCAGGTGTCCCCGTCCAGGTCCGCGCAGGCGACACGGTAGAAGCTGTTCGCGGCGGCGGGCGCGGGGCCGGGTGTCCAGTTGCCGGCGCCGTCGCCGTGGAACACGTAGAGGCCGTTGTTGTCCGCCGAGCAGCCGACGATGTCGATGTGGACGTCGTGGTCGATGTAGGCGAAGTGGGCATCGCTGCAGCTCTCGCCGCCCAGGGGCGCGGGCGTCTCGGTCAGGCTCCCCGCGCCGTCGCAGGCGAAGACGCGGATGCCGAAGGAGCCGCAGGCCAGGAAGTCCTCGTGGCCGTCGCCGTTGAAGTCCGCCCTGTCCAGGCCCAGCACCTGGCCCGTGGTGATGGGCGAGGCTTCGGTCTGCCACGATTCGAAGCCCGTCCGCGACCAGATGTGCAGGCCGTTCGCCTCGGTGCCGGCGAGCAGATCCAGGTAGGGATCGCTGTCGGAGTCGAGGTGGAGGCCGAGGACGCAGGTGGTGTTGCCCGAAGGGGCCGGCGAGGCGAGCGGCAGCCACGGATTGTCCACGGAGCTGTCGAGCCAGGGATAGACCACGACGTGGTCGCTGACGGGATCGCCGAGGCCGCCCGGATTCTCCACGGCGTGGTAGGGGCCCGTCGCGGATCCCCAGTAGCAGTAGGTGGCGTCGACCGGGGCGGCGGCGTTGAGGTTCTCCAGCCCGAATCCGTTGTCGTAGATGTCGCTGGTGTGGATGGTCAGCCCGCCGGCGGCGTCGACGCGAATGCCGCGGTCCTGGTTGTGGATGACGACGCAATCGTCGAAGACCAGATCGCAGCCGGCGATCTCCACGGCGGGCTGGCCACCGCCGCCAGCGTAGGAAACCACGGTCCGTCCCAGGCGCGAGCTGGCGCCGGCGTTGTCGAAGCGGATGCCCGTCCAGTCGCCGGCGGCCGGCAGGGAGTTGATGCCGTCCTCGTTGCCGTCGCCGCCGTAGGCGTCGTCGCGGTAAGACGTGAAGACCACCTTGTCGACGGCGTCGCCCTGGGCGACCAGTGTGCCCTGGACGTCCAGGCCGAAGGAGCCGTCGAACTTGACCACGGAGCCGGGCTGGACCAGCAGCGTCACCGTCGAATCGACGACGATGTCGCCCGTCGCCACCATCGGGTAGGCGCCCGGCCACTCGTCATCCGCGGTGATGGTGCCGCCGGTCGCGCCGATGCTGTTGGCGTGGCCGTTGCCGGCCAGGCTGTCATCGCGGGCGATCTCGCCGGCCAGTTCGGGGTGGACGTGGAAGCCGTAGCCGGCATTGCTCGCGGCCAGGCAGCCGGAAACGACGGACGAGGCGACGCGGATCGACGCGCCGTCGCCGCCGTTGCCGGAGATCTCCGTGTCCCAGAGACCGAGGCCGCCATCGGCGAGGAGGCCGGTGCCGTCGTTGTCGCGGATGGCGCACGCCGATAGCTGCAGCGTCGTGCCGGCGTAACCGCGCACCGCGTAGGGGTAGCTGCCGCCGCCGCCGGTCCGCTCGACGACGCAGTTGGCGAGGTCGAGGGCGGCGCCGGCCCCCTCCAAATGGAGCGCTTCCCTGGGATAGGAGGTATGCGAGCTGTAGCCGGCATAGCGGATGACGCAGTGGCGCAGGGAGCAGCCGAAGCCGGGATCGACGAACTCGATGCCGCTCCAGTCGCCGGGGACGCCGTCGCTCGCCTCGTCCCCGTTGGTGTCGCCGCCGTGGGCGTCGTCGGCGTAGGAGCTGAAGACGATCGGGTCGCCCATGCCTCCCTCGGCGAGGAGAACGCCGTTCACGGCAAGACCGTAGTACCGGTCGAACTTGAAGATGGCGCCCGGCTCGAGAGTAAGGGCGACGCCGGCGGGTACGTCCAGATTACCGAGGACGGCGTAGGGGTGGTCGTCGATCCAGGTGACGTCGGCGAGGACGGTGCCGCCGGTGATGCCGACGGCGTTGCCGCGGGCGTTGGGCCCGGAGGTGTTCTGCGTCCATACCTGGTGCAGCGCCTCGGCGCGCACGGCGAAGTTGAACCCGCCGTTGTCCTGGCCGGCGTTGCCCGAGAACGCGGCGGGCAGGCTTGTCCAGTGCAGGCCCGTGCCCGTGTTGCCTTCGAAGGCGCAGTCCGTCACGGAGCCGTCGGCGCCCGTCACGCGAACGCCGTCGCCCTCGTTTTCGTGAAGCCACGAGTCGGCCAGGTCGAGCGAGCCGTCGCAGTGGATTCCCGCGGTGTAGTTATTGTCAACGAAGCACTGGGACATCGTCAGGTGGCTTCCCGATTCCGTGAACACGGCGCCGGAGTAGGGGCCGGAATCGTAGGCGGGATCGCCGTTCCGATCGATGAGCGAGTTGGAGACGGACAGCTCCGCGCCGCTGCCCGTCAGGCGGATGGCGGACTCGCGGTATTGAGAGGAAATGTAGTACCGGCGCCCGGCGTAGCGGACGATGCAGAAGCTAAGAGCGCTGCCCGCGTCGGGACTCGAGAAGTGGATGTGCCGCCAGTCGCCGGGCGCGCCAGCGCTCTCCTCGTCGCCGTTGGTGTCGCCCCCGTGGGCGTCGTCGGCGTAGGCGGTGAAAACGATGGAGTCTCCCACGGCGCCGCTGGCCACCAGGGTGCCGGTGACGGTCATGCTCCTGTCCGTGTCGAACTTGAGGATGGCGCCCGGCTCGAGGTTCAGCGTGGCACCGTCGCCCACGGTCACGTCCGCGAGGACGGCGTAGGGCTGGTCGTCGTTCCACTGGGTGCTGGCGGCCACCGTACCGCCCGTGACGCCGAGGGCGCCGTCGCGGCCGTTGACGCCCGCCGTGTTGTGGTTCCAGACGTCGGCGATGACGCCGGCCGGCACGGCGTAGCCGAAGCCGCCGTTGCCGGCGCTGACGTTGTCGTGAAAGGCAGAGGGCAGCTTCTCGCAGTAGAGTCCATGGCCGCCGTTGGCGTCCAGCGTGTCGGCGACGACGGCGCAGTTGCCGCCTGTCAGCCAAAGGCCCGCGTCGCCGTTCTCGCTCAGTCGGCAATTGCTGACGTCGATGCCGTCGCCCGTTCCGTAAAGGCCGTAGCCGCCGTTTCCGGTTATCTGACATCTTGTGGCGTCGAGCTGCCCCTGGCAGAAGACGCCGTATCCCTCGTTGTCTCGTATGATGCAATCGGAGAGCGTCAGAACACCGTCAGGATAGATCCAGAGATTGTATGAGCGGCTTGAGTACCTGTCGGTGTATTCGATGATTGAGTTGGAGATGGAGACGGAGTTAATCGTGTAGACCAAGATCGAACTATTGTAGTAGGAGTAGCCGTATCTCCTGCCAGCGTAACGGACCAGGCAGTGGCTCATGGAGCAGTTGGAAAAAGCACTCTCGTTGAATTGGATGTAGTACCAGTCGCCAGGTTCGCCGGCGCTGAGCTGATCTCCATTGCAGTCGCCGCCGTACTGGTCGTCCCGGTAGGACGTGAAGACAATAGAGTCGGCCTCTGTGCCCTCGGCCAAGAGCGCGCCATAGATGGACATGACGAACGATTCATTCAATCGCAGTATCGCGCCGGGGGAGATGGTCAGCGTCACGCCCTCCGGCACGCTCACGGAGCCGTAGCTGAAGTAGAGCGGGTGATCGCCGGTCCATGTCTCCGACTGCTGCACCGTGCCGCCCCGGACGCCGATGGCGCCGCCCCGGCCGTTGATGCCAATGATGTTGTCCTGCCAGGTGGCCGCCAGCACCTCCACGGGGATCTCGTAGCCGAGGCCGGCGTTGTCCGAACTCAGGTTGCCGCTGAAGGCGACCGGAGCCTTCTCGCAGAGAAGGCCCGTGCCCCCGTTCTGGTCCAGTGTGTTGCTCGTGATCGCGCAGCCCTCGCCGGTCAGCCACATGCCGTGCGAGGCATTCTCGCTGGCGCGGCAGTCCGCCAGGACGACGCCGTCGCTGGTGATTCGGAAACCGTACTGGCCGTTCTCGCGCGATGTGCAGTTGTCGGCGGCGATCGCACCCGCTGCATAGATACCGTCGTAGCCGCCGTGGCGGATCATGCAGTCGGCCAGCGTCAGGCTCGTGCCGGCGTCCGTGTAGAAGCCGTAGCCGTACGTCCACTCGACGGTGGAGTGGCTCATGGACAGCTCGGCTTCCGTGCCGATCAGGCGCACCGCCTCGTAGGGGCTGCCGTATCCCGCGTAGCGCACGAGGCAGTAGTCGAGGGAGCAGCCGTTGTTGGGATTGTCGAAGAAGAGACGGTCCCAGTTGCCAGGCGTGCCGGCGCTGGGCCCGTCGCCATTGGTGTCGCCGCCGTGCTGGTCGTCGCGGTAGGAGGTGAAGACGATGGAGTCCGCCGGCGCGCCCTCGGCGATCAGCACGCCGTTGATGGTCATGGCGGTGCCGCTGTTGAACTTGACGATCACGCCCGGCTCGATGGTCAGGCGCACGCCGTCCTCCACGGTGATGCTGGCCGTGACGATGTAGGGCGAGCCGCCGAGGGTCCAGGTGACGTCGGAGGTGATGGGCCCGCTGACGTTCGTGGGCTGGGGCTGGAAGGTGAAGCTCATGGCGCCGGCCTCGGGGCCGATGTCGCGGAAGACGTAGCCCGTGCCGTGGCCGCCGTTGGCGTCGGTGTCGGGGATGGTGGCGGGGCCAAAGCGCGTCTCGCCGTCGTCGGCCGACCAGGCCGCCCCCGCCGCCGAGGGCAGGTGGCCGGGCCGCTCGATCCAGGCGCCGTGGTAGCTGTTGGTCGGCGGACCGTCGTTGAAGAGGCCGCCACCGTCGGGCATGGCCATGTCGATGTGCGTGAAGAGCAGCCCCGACTCGGGCAGCGAGGACTCGTAGAAGCCGTCGGCCTGGCGGTTCTCCACCAGGAAGCGCTCGCCGCCGGAGAAGGAGGGCTCGGTCATGAGCACGCCCTGGATCTGGTTCTGGTCCAGGCGATCCAGGACGTAGCCGCCCTCGTCGGTGAGCAGGCCCGCGACGGCCCAGCCGGTCAGGCCGTTGTCCAGATCGCCGTCGATGTCGATCTTGAGCAGGCCGCAGAGGTGGGGCGGGCTGGCGGTCTCCCAGGCCGCGCCCATGAGGCACCACTCGCCCACGGGCTCGCTGTCCCCGTCGTGATCCCAGAGGTCGGGGGCGCCCAGGTCGTGGGCGAACTCCTGGGCGAAGACGCTCATGGCGTCGTGCTCCGACAGCAGCATGTAGCCCTGGACGGTTTTGCCGTCCACGGCCTGGCCGCCCGGAATCGAGCCGCGGTGCGACCAGATGTCATCGGGACCGCCGGCCAGGGCGCCCTGGTTGCCGCCGGCGTGGACGACGAGCACGTGGTCCACCACGCCGTCGCCGTCCGTGTCGTAGGGCGCGAAGTCGACGCCCGCCGTGTCGGCGAGCAGCACCGCCTCACGGACCAGCTCTGAGATGCAAACGTTGCAGTTGTCGCTGGTGGCGGGCGGACAGACTCCGGGCGAGCAGTCCTGGCCGTAGTAGAGTTCGGTCCGGGCGCTCTGCAGCCAGGCGCCGCCGGCCACGGCGCCCTGCAGGTCGAGCTGGCCATAGGACACCTCGTCGTAGTAGTGGCGCAGGCGCCCCTGGTTGCCTCCCAGGACGAGTCCCGTGTCCGGAGCCGCGAAGTAGTCGACATCATGGGGGCCGAGGGAGCCCTCGTCGGCGCCCGTGTCCGCGAACTCCACCAGGATGATGACGAGCTCCTGCGTGCCCGTGATGCCGCGGATGTCCGCGGCGCCGCGTCCCGCCGATCCGGCAGCTTGTAGCTCCGCCAGGGCTGCTCCCGCCGGCCGCACACCCGCAGGCACGGGTGGAGCCCCCGTGCCGACGGCGACGCTGGAGGGAACGAGGCCTCCATCGGGCGCTGCCAGGGCATGTACCCAGAAGCCGGCCTCGTCGCGGACGATGGCGTGGCCGTCGAGTGTTTCGTAGCGGTGCATCCAAGCATCGCCGACGAGACGCGCCCGGATGGCGGATCCGTCGGGCTGCTGCAGGATGCGGATGGCGGCGGGATCGGCGGGATTGGCGAATGCGGCAGCGGCGATCGCGAGGATGACGAGAGCCAGAACCGCGGGGCGCAGGATGGACATCGGCCACCTCCCAGGGCTGTGTCCGGCGATCGGAAATCTGCTCAGGGTTTCTCTCGTTCCGTGGCACCCGGAGAAAGGCTGGGACGAGTCAGATGTGAGCGACCCGAGTCGCGGCGTGAGAGTCCCCGCGCGAGGAAAAGCACAGCATTGTAACATACGAAACCGCACATTCGATAACAGAATGATCCTTTTCGCTGAGCAACCGAAGCGATTTGCCCTGGTGTCGCAGCTCCTGAGCGCTAGAATGGCGGGGATACCGGAACCGGGAGGTCGGCCTTGCGCCGCATCATCATCCTGGCGGCCGCGGCGGCCGCCGTCCTGGCCCTCGCCGGCTGCGGCCAGGACGACATCACCTGCTTCCAGTCCGCCCAGGCGCGGCTCGCGGAGGATCCCCAGGCCCTCGACGGCCTCTTCCAGGCCGAGATCACGTTCTGCGAGCGCGTCACCAAGAGCGGCAGGCCACTGCGCGAGACAGACCGCGTCGTGATCGGCGAGGGCAACGACGTCCACGGCCACGTCGCCTTCGCCAACGCCGAGCCGGGCAAGCTCTACTCCCTGCATCTCGTCTGGCGCAAGCCCGACGGCGGCAAGCTCTTCCGCCGCTGGTACGACGTCGTCGTGGAGGAGGGTGAGGACGGCTACACGGCGGCCATCACGCGCCGCAAGTCCGACGACCTGACCTACCGCCGCACGCGCACGCGGACCTCCGACGAGCCGGGCTTCACCCTCAGCACCAGGCTCCGGTCCACCAAGTCCGGCGGCGTGCCGCGCGATCCCGGCGAGTACATCTTCAGCGTCTACCTGCACCGGGAACTGATGCTCGAGCGCCGCATCGCGCTGGTGGAGGGCTAGCCGGCGGCTTCCGGTCCGCCGCCGGCGCCGGGAGCGCCTCCAGGGGCCGCCTTTCGTGCGGCAACCGGCTTCAGGGCTCGCCGCCGTCGTCGCCGGCAGGCGGCACGAACGGCTCCCACACCTCGAAG
>Ga0272443_10003994_pt1 | contig 16655 bp, 16 predicted proteins | sample SSMAcet12_FD_193581 | JGI IMG/M metagenome (GOLD analysis project Ga0272443, IMG submission 193581) | Marine sediment archaeal communities from Little Sippewissett salt marsh, Falmouth, MA, United States - SSM-Acet-12 | ecosystem: Environmental > Aquatic > Marine > Wetlands > Sediment ... | reverse complement strand
GCATTATTTAAAACGGTTTTTGGAGTGGATGGGTGATCAGAATATCCGCCAGTCCCCTACTGATATTAACTCTCAAATTATTCAGGATTTTCGGATTTACTTAAGTCGTTTGCCAGATGGTAAAGGGGGAACCTTAAGCAGGCGTACACAAAGCTATCATGTTATTGCCATTAGGAGTTTTCTTAGGTGGCTTATTAAAAACGACTATGATGTTATGAGTCCGGATAAGATTGATTTACCCAAGATTTCAGAACGCCAGGTAAAGTTTCTAAATGGTGAGCAAGTTGATCGTCTTTTGAATGCCCCCAACATGAGTCGGATAACCGGAATTCGAGACAAAGCGATTTTGGAGGTTTTATTTTCAACAGGGCTTCGGGTTTCTGAGCTTGTGGCTTTAGATAAAAAAAAACTGGACCTTAAGCGACGAGAATTTGGCATAATTGGTAAGGGCGGGCGTGCTCGTGTTGTATTTTTATCTGCTCGTGCTACAGGGTTTATTGAGAAGTATTTAGCAGTGCGCGAGGACTCCTACGAGCCGCTTTTTATCCGCCATAGTGGAAAGATGGATCCTAGCATGGATGATGAGCAGATGCGCCTTACAGTGCGTTCTGTGCAGCGTATGGTCAAAAAATATGCCAGGAAGGTAAATCTGGCTGTGGATGTTACTCCGCACGTTATTCGTCATAGCTTTGCTACAGATCTGCTGGTTGCCGGAGCTGATATAAGATCTGTTCAAGAAATGCTTGGGCATAAAAATATTGCTACAACCCAAATTTATACACACGTAACAAATAAGCAGCTTCGCGACATTCACGAAACCTTCCACGGCAGGGGGAATTAATTTATTATTAAGTCACTTAAGCAGTTTTACTTCTTCTCCGGAGCGGGTTTTTTGATGTTTTGGTCATGATTTAGAGCCGTGATTGCGGCTACTTCATCTCCTCTTTTGGCAAAGCGCATCAGGATCACACCTTGGGTTGCCCGACCCATTTGCGGGATATTCTTGGCCCCAAGTTTGATGATTTGTCCTTTTGAGCTGGTGATTACAACTTGTTCAGTTTTGTGTGTTACAAAGGTCGCGGCTGCTAATTTGCCGGTTTTATTGTTAATTGCAGCAGCTTTAACACCCTTGCCGGCCCTTTTTTGTACTGGGAAAAGTTCAATTTTGGTTCTTTTGCCTATCCCCTTCTCTGATAGAGTCAAAATATCACGGAAGAATTTTTTGCGTTTGTCCTTGGGTTTTAGGCCCTGGGCGGCAAACACTTCCATGGCAATAAGGTCATCGCCACTGTTTAAGCCCACACCTTTTACTCCGGTTGTGGCCCTGCCCATTGCACGAACATTTTTTTCCGGAAAACGAATTGCTTTTCCAGCGCTTGTGAAAAGCATAACGTGATCAGCTCCTCCAGTAGGGGCTACTTTAATAAGCTTGTCATCTTTACCGAGCCTTATGGCGATAAGGCCATTGCTGCGTAAGTTTTCAAACTCGCTCATAGCCGTTTTCTTAACAATTCCTTTTTGAGTGGCCATAATTAAGTTTTTAGAATCGGATTCTTCCCCCATGGCTACAATACTCATTACAAGCTCTCCTTGGTCTAGGTTGATAATGTTAACAAGTGCTTGCCCTTTGGCCTGGCGGTTGGTTTCAGGAATTTCCCAGGCGCGAGCGCCAAATACCCTTCCTTGATTTGTAAAAAACAGTATAGTGTCATGAGTTGTAGCGCTAATGAGGTGTTCAATATCATCTTCTTCTTTAGTGGTCATTCCAAGGACTCCTTTGCCACCGCGGCGTTGCGCTTTGTATGTTCCTCTTGGCACTCGTTTGATATAGCCGGTTTTAGTAACAGTAATAAGCGCACTTTCCTTTGGAATTAGATCTTCTTCTGAAAATTCTCCGATTTTTTGTTTATATATTCGAGTCCGGCGCTCATCTCCATATTTTTCTTTTAAAACTTTCAGCTCATCAGTAATGATTTTCAAAACCTCTTGGGGTTGATGTAAGATCGCCAAAAGACGGTCTATTTCCTTTTTGATCTCTTCATACTCTTTTTCGATTTTTTCCCGCTCAAGCGCAGCAAGACGTCGGAGTTGCATATCTAAAATAGCCTCAGCTTGGACTTCGCTGAATTTGAATTTTTTGATAAGGTTAGCTTTAGCGGTTTTTTGGGTACGGCTTGCACGGATAGTTTTGATTACTTCATCCAGATTGTCCAATGCGATCTTTAATCCTTCCAAAATATGAGCTCTTTTCTTGGCTGCCGTTAACAGATAGATGGTTCTGCGGGTAATAACTCTTTGTCGGTGTTTAATGTATTCGGTTAAGATTTGTTTGAGGTTAACAGTGTGTGGGGTGCCATCAACAAGCGAGACGAAGTTAGCTGGAAATGTTGTTTGTAGGCGGGTTTGTTTAAACAAGTTATTAAGAACTGATTTGGGTCGAGCGTCGCGTTTAAGCTCGATAACAACGCTCATCCCCTCTTTATCCGACTCGTCTCGTAGATTAGAAATGCCGTCAATTTTCTTATCCCGCACAAGTTCGGCAATGTTTGCAACAAACTTAGCTTTATTAACTTGATATGGCAACTCAGTTACTTCAATGATTGATTTGCCCCTCTCCCCTTCTTTGATCTGCGCAATTCCGCGAACATTGATTCTGCCACGTCCTGTGGCGTAGATATCGACCATTGAAGAGGCTCCGTAGATTGCTCCTCCGGTTGGGAAATCTGGGCCTTGAATATACTCAACTAATTGTCCGATTTCAATTTCACTTTCGAAACCTATTTTTTTAATATCTTTAAGCTCTTTTTGAGTTATTTCCTTTTGTTTGCCGGCGGCGATATCATCGATTTTTCTTATATAGCCGTCGATTGTTTTTTTAGTTTCGTCTTCAAAGACAGGCTGTCCTTTTTTGATTGTAGCTATGATGCCGTCAATTACCTCAGGAAGGTTGTGTGGGGGGATTTTGGTGGCCATACCAACAGCAATTCCCTCAGACCCCATAAGAAGCAAATTTGGCAGAAGCGCAGGCAAATAAGATGGCTCTTTTAAGGTTGAGTCAAAATTTTCCACCATATCAACAGTACCCTTTTCAATATCGGTCAAAAGTGCAGCAGAAATTTTTTCTAGCTTAGCCTCTGTATAACGCATAGCAGCCGGAGGATCTCCGTCTACAGAACCAAAATTTCCTTGTCCGTCAACAAGTGGATAGCGCATGGCAAACTCTTGTGCCATTCTAACCATAGCATCGTAAACAGAAGAGTCTCCGTGCGGATGATATTTACCCAGCACTTCTCCTACAACTTTAGCTGATTTGCTGTATCCTGAGCCTGAAGTAAGGCCCATCTGGTGCATGGCATATAAAATCCGGCGGTGAACCGGCTTCAAACCATCTCGGATGTCAGGTAGAGCTCGAGATACAATCACACTCATAGCATAGTCAAGATAACTTTTACTAAGTTCAGTGCTGATTTGGATTGGTGTAACTTTCCCGATGTTGTTTTCCATTTTGTTTTAACTAAAACGCCTTACTATTCTAGGCTTTTTGAGGCAAGGTTTCAAGAGAGATTCTTTATTTAGTGAATTTATAAAATTCAATCATAATTGTTACAAAAGCAGCAATTGCCAAAGAGCTGATTATAGGCAAGTAAAAATTTTCTCCGATGCTGATATCGCCCGGAACAACTCCAAATTTAAATCTGTCTTTGAGAGTAACAATTGCAATAAATGCTAACAAATATGTGCTAAAAAAAATTGTTCCGTACTGACGCATTAACTTTTTTATTCTCATTGAGTAACCTTTAGCCTCATTGGTTCATCTGTGTCCGTGTTTTTTTCTGGCGTTGCTGTTGGTTGGGCAGCAAAGCTTTTTTTGTAGGTTTTTTTGTTGTTGGCTAGCCCAAATATTACGGGCATCATCACAAAAATTGCCATCATTGAAAGAGCCATTATTGGTGTTACTGACAGGTTTGTTTTTTTATTTCTTGCCATATAAGCTCACCTCCTTAAGTTTCACTATACAGTGGTTTTCTAGCGTAAATCAAGCTCAGACACGATTTCCCAATCATTTTTGTTTAAAACAACTATCATCTCGTCGCCGACTACGTATAGATAATCGTCAATATAAATTGCACGTTTCAAATTTACACCAGATACTGCCTGCTCGAGGCTTAAGATATTGTTTTGATAACTAAAAACTAAACCTCCTTGTCCGGTTGGCAAAAAGAAAGTATTTCCTTGTGGATCAATGCTAAAGGCTCGATGGTTGTTTAAGGCTTCTGACCAATATGTATCAGTAATATAAGTATCAAGCTCTACTGGAGTGTCTTGATTAGTGTCAAATAGAGTCAGCTTAACAAACTGATCTTCTTTTCCGATTCCCAAAATAACATTATCTGCGAGTGGGTGCAGATATGAAGAATATCCTGGGATTTTTAGTTCCCCCATTTTTCTGGGATTTTCAGGATCGGAAAGATCAATTATGTAAAACGGGTCGATTTGCTTAAATGTTACCAAATAAGCCTTTTTATCAATGAATCTGGCGGCATAAATTTGTTCATCAAGCCCTAAATCAGAAATAACTCCAATTTGTTTTAAATTTTGATCCAAGGTGTAGATGTCGTTGGCTGATTCTACCCCGGGCATGCTTCTGCCCCCGATTGTTGTTGCAATTCGCAAAATCTCATCATATTCGTCCATGCCAAACTGATTGAGAAGTGCTCCTGGAATCTGCCCTGTAGCTAGCACTTTTAGGTTTTTTAAATCTACCTTTGTAATGTTGGTTGTTTGTAGTTTCCGCATCTGTTGACTTAAATACTTGCTAAAGAGATTTTGAAAATCATTACTAAACTTAAGAGCTTGATCTTCAGTCAAGCTCATGCGAAACTCGTCGAGTATTACATTTACTTCTGTTGATTTAGCCTGATCACTGATACCAAGCGCATAAAGCCTTGAGAGGCGATCTTTATAATTTTGAGGAAGTAGTTTTGAGCCGTCGGACAACAAAAAATTAAGCTCGGATAGCTCTGTGCTTAATTCGTTTTGATTTGTAATATAAAGCGCGTTATTGGACATGTAAACAACTGAATTGGAGTTTGACCCCACAAAACTGATGGGATCACTTGCTTGTCCGTTTTCGGGGTTTATTTTAATGACGGAATAAGTAGTATCCACGGCAGTTGGTGTGGTTGGATAATAAATTTGGCTGCAAGCGATTTCGACTTGCTTTCCGTTGCTCTGTAAAAGCGGAATCGGACAAGGGCGTTGCCGATTTATATTTTTTTTCAAGACTGCATATAGCTGGCCATCTTTAAGTCTTAAAGTATTAATCTGAGAGTCGTCAAAATCAATATCCCAAATTTCTTTCGGACTCTGAGAGTCGGAGATATCAAACCCTGTTAGATTTCGTTCGTTTGAAACGATGAGAATATTTTTATTAAGCAGTAATTCTCCAGCAGTTTCGATGTCGCTATCAAGATTCAAACTATCAGGTGGAAAAGCGTTATAAATACTAGTTTTGGACTCTGGCGTGTTAATTGGTGGGTAAACCTGAGTATCTACAGCAGGCTCAAATCCCCTTTCCATTATGTGATAGATTGGGTTTTGTGTGGAAACAAAAATCTTTTGACCGTTGGTTTTCACTATGTCTGGTTCGTCAATGCCAGCAACCTGAACGTTAGTTTCGGAATAGTATTTAGGCGAAGCGGCTGACAGGCTTTCTGCTGGCATATCTAATGCAAATCTGGAAACGGCTGGTGCGGGAACATTTTCCAGGTATTGTTGCATTTCGGCTTGACTCTGAAAATGAGCCAGTTCAAAATCAGAAACTCTACTTAAAGGGTTTATTTTGGGTAAGCGCTCTCGGTTAAGTCCTAAAAAAATAGCTGTTGCCAATAGGGCGAAAATAAGTACAAAACTAACGGTTTTAAATATTTGGTCAATCGATTTTTTGGTGTAGATATGTTCTTGGTTTAAATTATCTGTCATTTTTTAGGCTTGATAAATAGTTTCGGATTGTTGTAGATTCTCTTCCGGTTCTGATTTGCTTTTTTCAACTACTAGTTTACGCCCCTGGTATTCTTTTCCATTTAGATCCAGCGCGCGCTGAAGTGCGTCTTGACTTGCAAAAGTGACAAAGCCGTAACCTTTGGATTTTCCGCCTTCGTTTTTATCAGGGATAATCATTGCCTCTAAGATTTGTCCATACTCAGAAAAAAGATTGATAAGATCTTTCGAGGTTGCGCTATAAACTAAATTACCAACGTAAACTTTATTCATTTTTCAGGCATAATCAAAACCGCCAAAAAGTAAGCAAAGATCCCAGGAACAAATCCAGAAAATGCTAAAAGCGCTAGAAATATTATCCGAACTAAAGTTGGATCTAGCTCGAAATAGTCAGCCAATCCGGCTAGTACTCCGGAGATTACCTTGTCATTTGTGTTTTTGGTTAATACTCTTTTTTTAGTTGCCATTTTGTTGTCTATTATTTTTACTTAAAACCGGTGTTTGTTTCAAGTCTACATTAATAGTACGAACTAGCTGAGTTCCAATTATTGCGATTCTGCTGCCAAGAGAAGCCAAAAAACCAAGTAAAAATATATGTGCCGTTAAATTGAGCGGTTTGTTTATCATCTCTGCTTCAACAAGCGGGATAGGCTCGGCGTTAAGTTGTGAAGTGTCGCCTTGAAAAAGTTGAGCCGGGCTGATCAAAATATCGTTAAATAGAAATGGTGTGATATGGGGAGAATTCCCAGTGAAAGTTGAATAAGCGTTATATCCAACCCCTAAGATAATAAAAAGTCCTAGAAGCATTAATAACCAGCCAACAATTTTTTCACTCATATCTTAATTATTACATATTGACAGTCTAAATAAAAACGGTCTAAATTAATTTAGAACAATGCTGTCCACCAAAAAAATTGGTGTTTTGACCAGTTTATTATTTGTATTAACAGTAGTTTTTGTCCCCAAAATTTTCGCCGAAAGTGCCGATCACGTTTTAATTTCTCATTTACAAATTGCAGGCAACAATGCCGATGATGAATATCTCAAACTTTATAACCCAACAGGTTCTGCTGTAGATTTGACTGGCTGGAAATTAACTAAAAAAACCAGTACGGGTGGAGAGCAAAATTTAAAGACAGATTTTGATATGAATTTAGACCCTGGACAATATTTACTAATAGCTCATTCTTCTGATAATTATTCAGGAGTCGAAACGCCAGACACATTTTATTCTGCACAATCGCGCAATATTTCATTTGATAACAGTGTAATTCTATACGACAGTGAGGATAATATAGTTGATAAACTTGGAATTGGTGAAGCGGTTGACTATGAAGGCTCTCCTGCTACTAATTTAGATCCTTTTCAGGTTCTTGTACGAGATCCTGTAAATGAGGACACAGATAACAATTTAAATGATTTTACGTTGTCAATCGAAGTGACTCCAACTCCCAGTCCATCTGCAACACCTACACCTACGCCAGAATCAACACACACCCCCTCTCCAACATTAGTTCCAACATCAACACCAAACCCAACTCCAACAATTAGTCCCACTCCATTGCCAACATTAACACCAACTCCAACCTCAACTCCACTGCCGTATGACAGGGTTATTGCTCGGTTTAATTCGCCTTTGAGAACAACAACATGCTATTTGCGTTATCAAATTATCAAAACGGGGTTTGGTCAGATTGTTTTTCCGAGGATTGAGTGTCAGAGAATTTGGCACTAAAATTTTCCTTGCTGTCTAAAATATAGATATCTTGCCGGTATTGACTTTGTCCTACAAGCTCGCCTTTGCCTTTAGCAATTTGTTCCATCGGATAACAATACTGACAAAATTCTCCGTTTGGGCATTTAAAACGTTCTATTTGTCGAGCTAATTTTATGCGTTTAGCTTCGGCGTAAACTTTTTTTTCAGCTTCTTTCAAATTTGGGAGCGGCATTTGTTTTGGTTTGTCTTCAAAGTCTAAATACCAATAAGAAGCGCCGCTTACTTTTCGTTTTTGTGTATTTGTGACTAAAAGATGGTAAATAGGAAGCTGAAGCGAGTTTTCAGACTCTTCTCTTTTGCTAGTTTTAAAATCAATGATGTGTACGCTATCATCCTCTTTGACGTATTCAAGCCAGTCAACTTTACCGCACAAAATAATTTCATCCTCTTGGGATAACCAATACTGCGGTAACTCTTCAGGAATCTTAACCGCTTTTTTTAAAAGTGGGCCTGGGTTGTCAAGGATACGTTGAAGCATTCGTTTTCCCCTTTCAAAATACTCGTCCTCTTGTTTTTTGTTCTTAAAGCCTCCTTTTTTACCACTTACTTTTTTCCACTCTTGCTCAAACTGTTTAATAATTGGAACATTAAGTCTTTCTTCTGTGGGTACATAAGAAAGAGCCTCAACAATGTCGTGGATCAAACCTCCAAGTGCCAGAGGAGGCTCCATAAGTGTAATTTTATTTCCAGTTCGAGGATCTTTGTATACGTGTCTGTAGTAATAAAGCCGTGGACAGGTTAAAAAATCGTTTAGCGAACTGTGGGAAATCCAAGTTGCTTTATATTTGTCCGACATTTTTAAATTTTAGCATGCTGAAGCTAGTTTGTGCTAAAATTGAGCCGTAACTTGAAGAAAATTTTTTTTATTTGCGCAGTCCTTTTATTAAGTATTTTTAGTGTTTATGTTTATCTTCAGTTTGATACTGATACAAACCCAAAAAGTACCAACCCCTCTCCCCTATCTGAAAAACAACAGGTTTTGGGTTTTGGCAGTCAAATCAAAACAGTTGAGTTGCAAAAAGAAATTGTTGCTAGCTGGTATGTTGTTTCGCAGCCAGTCAAACTGATTCTTATGTCTAATTTGCAACACAAGCAAACTGCTCAGACAATTTTTGATAACCAAAACTGTAAATTTCTAGTAAGCTCTGGTTTTTATGATATTGACGATACACATATTGGCTTGTTTCAATTTAAAGATGAACAGACTTCTCCGCTTCAATCAAATGAACTATTAAACGGTTTTCTAACAGTAAACAGTTTTGGTACTCCGATGGTCGCTGATACTCTGTCTGATGATGATTTGTATTTGGCCCTTCAGAGCGGTCCGTTAATTTATCAGAATGGGCAAAAAATTAAATTAAATTTAAGTAGTGATAAGCATAGTCGGAGAATTATCGCTGTTGTTACGGGTAAAAATGAGCTTTTGTTTATAGCACTTTATTCAAATAAACAGATATTTGACGGGCCGTATTTATCTGAAGTACCAAATCTTTTAGATACTTTTGTTAATAAAACAGGAATATCTATTGCCGATGCCGTAAACTTGGATGGTGGAAAGGCCTCGGCATTTCTGAGTGACGATTTTTCTTTAACAGAGCTATCCATAATTGGTGGATACTTTTGTTATCCCAGATGATAGATTTTTTCTCCCGCAATAGTGGAAGATTCCTCGTGTCCTGGTAGGATAATTAATCTCGAGTTAAGATTCAAAATTTTATTAATAGAATTTGCTAATTCAAGAGGGTTGCTGTATGGAAAGTCGGTTCTACCAACAGCTCCTTTGGCGAAAATTGTATCCCCTGTAAAAATAACTTCGTTATTATAGAGACAAAGTCCACCAGGAGTATGGCCGGGCGTGTGTATGATTTTGAGTTTGTAATTTTCAATTTTTATCTCGTCTTGATCAGTTAAAAATCGGTCTACCCTTGGGGCGGGTCCTGGATCTACTTTAGTGAAATAAAGTGCTGATTTTCGATAATGTTTAAGCAGCGTCTCGTCACTTTTGTGCATTAAAAATGGAACATCAAACGCAAGTTTTAGTTCGTTAACAGCCTGGATGTGGTCAAAATGAGCGTGGGTAGCAACGATGTATCTGGGAGTAAGCTCGTGATCCAAAATTTTTTGAATTAAAAAATCAGCTTCATCTCCGGGGTCGATTATTATAGAGTCTGTTGTTTTTTCATCAAAAACGATATAACAATTAGCTCGAAGCTGTCCAACGGGAAGTTTAAGTATCTTCACAGTAGATTGTTAATACAGATTATTGCTTAAGGCTTTTTTCTACTAAAGTTTCAGCCTCAGCTGCGGGTTTGAAATTGCCGGTTTTGACCCATTTGCCCTTTTCTAAAGCCTTCATGTGGTCAAAAAAATGTTTGATTTTTTGTTTTGTAATTTCGGGTACATCGGAAATGTCGTTGAATTCGCCAAAAACAGGGTCGATTTTTGGGGTAGAAACAGCAATAATTTTTGTGTCAATTCCACCCTCATCTTCCATCTCAAGAAGGCCGATTGGTTTAATTTTAATAATGGCACCAGGACTTATGGGTTGTATGGTTAAAACAAGAACATCTAAAGGATCTTTGTCCTCACCCATTGTGTTTTTGATGTAGCCATAGTTTGTGGGATATACAAAAGAGGTAAACATAAATCGATCCACAGTAAGTTCACCAGTTTCTTCGTCGACTTCGTATTTAACGGCTGATCCTTCAGGAATTTCGATGAATGCTTTGTAAGTTTTTTCCTCTGCCATATGCGTATTATCCTAAAATTACTTTTAAATATCAAGTGTAGCCATTGTGGCGTTACTTTGAATGAACTTCTTGCGTGGAGGCACATCTTCACCCATTAGGATGGTAAATATCTGGTCTGCTTCCTCGGCGTCGTCGACCGTTACTCTTTTCAATCTTCTGGTTTTAGGGCTCATGGTTGTTTCCCAAAGCTCAGTGGCATTCATTTCTCCCAACCCCTTAAAGCGCTGTACAATATTTTTTTTGCCATTCAATGACCGAATATACTCATCACGTTCCCTATCAGAATAAACATACTGATGGTCTTTGCCATGAATAATTTTATAAAGTGGCGGAACAGCTACATACAAATACCCACTCTTCACAATTTCTTGAAGATGTCTGTAAAAGAAAGTTAAATAGAGGCTTTTAATATGTTCACCATCGACATCGGCGTCAGCCATGATAATGATCCGGTGATATCTAAGTTTGCTTATGTCAAAACTTTCCCCTATTCCAGCTCCGATGGCAATAATTAAACTTTTAAATTTGTCTGATTTTACTATTTGATCGAGCCTGGCTCGTTCGGTATTAAGCACTTTTCCAAATAAAGGGAGGATGGCTTGAAACTTGCGGTCGCGGCCTTGTTTGGCGCTACCACCGGCGGAGTCTCCCTCTACGATGTATAGTTCAGCTGACTCGGGTTCAGTTGATTGGCAATCGGCCAGTTTACCTGGCAGGCTTGAACCTTCAAGAGCTCCTTTTCGAATAACCGCGTCTTTGGCAGCTCGGGCGGCAAGGCGAGCTTTGGCAGCCAAAAGAACTTTATCTAAAATTTTTCGGGCACTTGCTGGGTGTTCCTCCATAAATTCTTCCAAGCCTTCGCGTACAGCAGTTTGGACAAACCCTTGAATCTCGGGGTTATTCAGTTTGGCCTTGGTTTGGCTTTCAAATTGGAGCGATTCTGAAGGCATCTTTACATAGATGATAGCGGTTAGACCTTCTTTAAGATCGTCGCCGGTGATACTGGAGCCATCTTTTAAGATTCCGTTTTTACGGCCATAGTCGGAGACTGTTTTATTAAGAGCAATACGAAATCCAGTGACATGAGTTCCACCGTCGGTTGTGTTGATTCCGTTGACAAACCCTTTGATGTTTTCGGCGTAAGCTTCGGTGTACTGTATAGCAACCTCAACGCTAATGGGATCATCCTCTTTTTTCAAATAAACAACATCACTTATTGTTTGTTTATTACGATTTGAATGCTCAACCATAGTCTTAATTCCTCCTTCAAAGTAGTAATGCATCAGTTCTCCGTTGCGATCATCAGTAAAGTGAAAATTGAGTCCACCGACCAAATACGCTCTATCTTTGAGAAGATTTTTGATTTTAGTACGCTCAAACTCAATATCACCAAAAATTTGTTTGTCAGGTGTAAAAGTAGTTATAGTGCCAGTGAAGCCGTTTTTAAGTTTTATTCCCCATTCTTTTGGAAACCAGCTGTCAAGCTGTTCTTGGGTTGCCAAACTAACCTCTTTTCTTGGAGTACCCTGCTCATATTCTTGAAAGTAAGCTTTGCCATCGCGAAGAACTACAACACGAAAGTAAGAAGAAAGTGCGTTTACGACTGAAGCTCCAACACCATGAAGCCCGCCGGAGATTTTGTAAGCGCCACCACCAAATTTACCGCCGGCATGTAGCTTGGTCATGGTAAGTTCCAAAGCTGAGACACCCGAGCTGTGTTTATCAACAGGGATTCCGCGGCCATTGTCGCGAATTGTTGCAGCTCCGTTTTCGTCAATATTAACCCAAACATCGGTTGCGATTCCTGCCAGTGATTCGTCAACTGAATTGTCTACAATTTCACGCAAAGATTCATGAAGTCCGCGAGAGTCGGTTGATCCGATATACATTCCGGGGCGTTTGCGAACAGGTTCCAAGCCTTCTAAAACCTGAATTTGACTAGCTGAGTATTCGTTTATATCTTTTGTCATATTTACTTTTGTTGAGTATTCATTGTAGCCTGGTCCACCTCAAACTGCAAGCTTTAGCGATCTATAATTCGCAAAAATAACTATATCATATTAAAATACTAATTATATGAAATTAAACAAGAAGGATAAACAATTAGTCGAGCTTTTGCAGGATCTTGTTCGTATTCCTTCCTATATTCCCGATAACAGAGAAGAAAGTGTTAAACAAAACGAAAATGTGCTAGTCGATTATTTGGAAGATTGGTTTAAAAAAAATACTGATTTTAAAACCGAACGACAGGAGTTGGAATATGGCCGGTATAATCTGATTGCCAAAAAAGGAAAACCAGATTTGGTTTTTTTGGCTCACACCGATACGGTTTCTCCTTCGGCAGATGCTCCCTACGACCAGCTTGCTGCAGAAATTCATGATAATAAGATTTGGGGACGTGGTGCTGCCGATATGAAGTCTGGTATAGCTACTATGATTCAAGCCCTGTCTACGGTAGATGTAAATAATGTTTGGATGTTTCTTTATGCAGATGAAGAATATGATTTTCTAGGAATGAAGGGGCTTGTTAAAAAGTATTCTGAAATAAGACCAAAATTATTGGTTTCTTCGGATGGGTCTGATTTAACATTCGGTCATGGTTGTCGTGGTCTTGTTGAATTTCGTGGAAGATTTTATGGAAAAGTCGGTCATCCAGCATTAGGAAACGGCACAAATGCTATTGAACTGGGGTCTGAGATTTTAGCCAAATTACGTAAATACGTATTAAAGCATGACCATAAAATAATGGGTGGTAGTGCTTTTAACGTAGCGCACGTTATTGGTGGGGCAAATTTGCCGGAGTCTATTGTTAGAGGTCGATTAAACAAAGTAGGTCAGGCGGGTAACGTAATTGCTGATGTTTTTGAATTTGTTGTTGATATCCGGCCAGCTACTCCAGATTTAACTCCAGGGAAAATTGTTAAATTTATCAAAAAAGAAGCCGCTAAAAATAAATTAAAATTTGAAATTGTTGAACAGACTCATGATTACGGGGCTTGGTATACAGATTTGAAAGATCTTAAAAAATATGTACAGATTGCAAATGACAGTTTGGGGCGTGAAAGCAAAGTTGGCGACCCTGGATCATCGGGTTATATTGATATGCAAATGTTTTGGGATAAAATCGGCAGGCCACCCGCATTTTTGTTTGGAGGAGGAAAAGGTTCGACCATGCACGGACCAGACGAACACATCGATATTGCAAACTTAATTAAAGAAAAAGATTTTTTTGTTAATCTTTTACAAGAATGGAGTAAAAATGAAAATTGATAGAGATCAGTTTATTGCTAAGTCCATGAAATTGTTTTAGGTCCTTACTCCCTATTTTCCAAAACTGGCGCTTTTTTATTGGGGAAAACCTAGCAACCATTGACGACAAAATTTGTAAGTTGAAGTTTGACGTTGCCGTTTTTGTTAATTGCATCCAAGGTGTAGATTGCTGCTTCTAGTGAATTTGCCTGATCAAAGTTTTTATTCAGGTTTTGTTGTCCGCCTTTTATAATAATTTCCAAAAAAAGCTTTGCCCCATCACGGTTTTTGATTTTTTTGATCATTTCTAATTTTTGCGCTTTTTTACTTCCCCAAAACTCAGAAGCTTTTTCTATCTGTTTTTTGGTTAATCCACTCTCCCCCACTCGAACGCTTTGGGCTCGAGACAAAATCGTTGGTAAAATATTGTGGCTATTTTTGGCGATTACAATAAACTCCAGATTAGGCTGTGGCTCTTCTAATATTTTTAAAAAAGCGTTTTGTGCTTCGGGAGTTGCATTTTCAAATTTGTTTATGATAATCGCTGTTTTCGACTTTACACTTAATTTGGTAAATTTTTGAAGCTCTCGTACGTCGGCGATTTTTTCCAAATTAAAAGGCGCCAAAGTTTTGTTTGTAGCTAAGCTTTTGATCTGTGACTTTATTTTTGCGTGGTTAGAGCCGATTAGTAAATAAGCATGCATAAAGCAATTATACCAATATATAAACCTTGATCCCCCATCTGCTTTGCTGCATAATGGATCTATGGCTGCCCAACCTATTGCCGCTGGCTCCAATGGTCAAAGAAAATCTATCGCTGATATTTTAGCGGAAATGGGAGCGATCACTCAGGAGCGGGCAGATCAAATAAAGCTAGCTGAGGTGCAAACCGGAAAAGAGCAGGAAACCATTGTTCGTGAACAAAAAATTGCGTCTCTCGAACAAATCATCAAAGCCAAAGCTCAGCTTTACAACATTCCCTTTGTTGATTTATCCACTACCCCAGTAAGCCCCGAGGCTTTGTCTGTGCTTCCTCAGGAGGTAGCTAAAAAGTTTCGCGTATTTCCAATCTCAATGGATAGTCGGAGAAAAGAGCTTAATCTGGCTATGGCTGAGCCATTTGATTTGGCAGCAGTTGAGTTTGTGGAACAAAAAACAGGCTTTCATGTTAATCCGCAAGCGGCTGTGCCTGAAACCGTTGATGAGTTTATTGCAAAGCGTTATTCTACTACCCTTTCGCAGGAGGTTTCAGCAGCCTTAAAAGAGGTAAATCAGGAATCGCGTGGGCCTCGGGTGCTTGACGCCAGTCAGCAAACAGGTTTAATCCGTCAGGAAAAAATTAGTGAAGTGGTGTCTCATATCTTGGACTTTGCGGTTCGGTCCCGTGCCTCGGATATTCACATTGAACCAATGGAGCGCTCAACTCGCGTGCGCTACCGTATTGACGGTATTTTACAAGAGAAGTTAACAATTCCCCCTGAGCTCCATGATGCTTTGGTTTCACGAATAAAAATTTTATCAGGAATGAAGATTGATGAAAAGCGTATTCCGCAAGATGGTAGATTTAATTTCAAAAGCACTGATCAGGAAGTTGATCTGCGAGTTTCAACGCTACCAACAACTTGGGGTGAAAAGATCGTGATGCGTCTTCTTAAAAAAACCGGTGGTGTTCCTGACCTTCCTGATTTGGGACTGCGGGGCAGAGCTCTTAAAAATCTGGAAGATAGTATTTTGCGTCCGCACGGAATTATTACTATCTGCGGACCCACTGGTTCTGGAAAAACAACAACTTTATATTCCATTATTCAACGCCTTAATACGCCGAAAATTAATATTATGACTTTGGAAGATCCGATTGAATATAAGATCGCTGGTGTTAACCAGGTTCAGGTAAATCCGGGTGCTGGATTAACTTTCGCTTCTGGTTTGCGTTCGTTTTTGCGTCAGGACCCAAATGTTATTTTAGTTGGTGAGATCCGTGACAGTGAAACTGCTGATTTGGCTATTCAGGCCAGCTTAACCGGGCATTTGGTATTTGCGACGCTGCATACTAATGATGCTTCTGGTGCTTTGCCGCGACTTTTAGATATGGGGGTTGAGCCGTTTTTGGTGGCAAGTTCAATAACAGCAATTGTTGCTCAACGAGTACTGCGGCGGATTGATGATAAAACTAAAGAAGCTTATACGCCGGATCCAAAGGTGCTGGACGATATGAAAAATGTGCTTGGTCCGCTTTGGCCCAAAGACGGAGTTTCCCAGCTTTATCGTGGTAAACCAACCCCGGAAAACAATAACTCCGGTTATAAAGGAAGGGTCGGTATTTATGAAGTTTTACCAATAAGCGAGAAGATCTCACATATGATTCTGCAGCGTTCTCCCGCAAGTGAGATTGACAAACAGGCTAGATCTGAAGGTATGATTAACTTAAAGCAGGACGGATATTTAAAAGTCTTGGAAGGTTTAACAACGATAGAAGAAGTGTTGCGAGTAGCTCAGGAATAAAACATGGAAATAAAAGAATTATTAGAGTTAACAATTAGCCGAAAAGCAAGCGATTTGCATTTGATTGTTGGAGTTGCTCCAACAATCCGTATCGATGGCGAGCTTGTTGCTCTGACAAGTGAGAGTGTTGTTACTCCGGAGATTATTGAACGCGATTTGTCGCAAGTTTTAACTGCTGTGCAATTTGAGACTTTAAAAAAAGACAAGGAGCTTGATTTTTCCTTGGCTTTTTCAGATAAGGCGCGTTTCCGGGTGAATGCTTATATGCAAAAGGGCAGCTTTGCGGTTGCTTTTCGTACGATTCCGTTGGAGATTCCTCAAATCGACGCTTTGGGACTTCCCAATATTATGCATCAGTTTACCAGCTTGAAACAGGG
>Ga0272443_10003993_pt1 | contig 16656 bp, 14 predicted proteins | sample SSMAcet12_FD_193581 | JGI IMG/M metagenome (GOLD analysis project Ga0272443, IMG submission 193581) | Marine sediment archaeal communities from Little Sippewissett salt marsh, Falmouth, MA, United States - SSM-Acet-12 | ecosystem: Environmental > Aquatic > Marine > Wetlands > Sediment ... | reverse complement strand
CGGGCAGGGCGGTCGATGGAGAGTGGCGCTCGTCGATTGAGCGATCGGAATCGACAGGGTACGCTGCCGTCAGGTCGAGCAAGGAGGGCCGATGAGACGAGTGGCAAAGGCGGAGTACCCGGAGGCACGGCGGGCGGACCATGTCGACGTGTTGCACGGCGTGGAGGTTCCCGACCCGTACCGGTGGCTGGAGGACGTCGGTTCGGATGAGACGGCGGCGTGGGTCGATGCGCAGGACCTGCTCACCCAGTCGGTGCTCGAGGCGGTCCCGTTCCGCGGCGCGATCCGCGAACGGCTCGATCGGCTCTCGTCGTTCGAGTCGGTCGGTGTCCCGATCGAGGCGGGGGGAAGGCTGTTCTTCACGCTGCAAGCACCGGACGCCCGGCAGCCCTCTCTCTGCTGGAGCGAGATCGGGTGCGACGACGTTCATGTCCTGCTCGATCCGGCGATGCTGGCCGACGATGCGACGATCTCGATCGCGGGGTTCGCCTCGAGTCCCTCCGGCAAGCTCCTCGCCTACGGGCTGGCCGAGGCCGGCTCCGACTGGCAGACCTGGCGGGTGCTTGACGTCGACTCGGGCGAGCATCTGCCCGACGAACTGCACTGGCTGAAGTTTCCGATGCCGAGCTGGATGCCGGACGGGTCCGGTTTCACCTACGGCAGCCTGGAGCCTCCGCCGCCCGGCGAGACGTACAAGGCGCCGGTCACGAAACGCAGCCTCCGCTTCCACCGGCTCGGCGAGCGGCAGGAAGAGGACGCGGTGCTGTTCGAGCGGCCGGACGAGCCGATGTGGATCTTCCGCGGTCGGGTCACCGCCGACGGACGGTACCTGGTCATCCCGATCCAGCGTGGGACGTACCGCGAGACCCGGATTTCCTACATCGACCTCGAGTCGCCGGTGGCGGCGGTCGCCGATTTGGTCCCCGAGTTCGAGGCGTCGTTCCAGTTCCTCGGCAACGACGATCGATCGTTCTTCTTCTTGACGACGCACGACGCACCGCTCGGACGGGTGATCGCGATCGACCTCGATCGCCCGGAACCGGCGGCGTGGACGGAACTGGTGGCGGAGTCCGACGCCGTTCTTCAGCTGGGGACCTACGTGGGCGGACGGTTCGTCGTCTCGGCGCTGCGCGATGCGGTCGGCCGCGTCACCGTTTACGATCGCGGCGGGATTGCCGTACGCGGCGTGCCGCTTCCCGGCGAAGGGATGGTCGGGCTTCTCGAGGCACGCGAGGAAGGAACGGCCGTTCGGTTCGCCTACACGGACTTCGTCCGTCCGAATGTCGTGTGGTCGCACGATGTCGAGACCGGAGAGACGACGCCGTTCCGTGCACCCGACCTGCCGTACGATCCGACCGCCTATGTGACTGAGCGGTTCGAGGTCGAGAGCCCCGACGGGACGCGCTTCCCGGTCTTCCTCGCTCGCCGGAGAAACCTCGTTGCTGGGTCCGAGACGCCGACCTGCCTGTACGGCTACGGCGGATACAACATCCCGGTTTCGCCGCACTTCCGGATCGATTTCCTGTCGTGGATGGACCTCGGCGGACAGCTCGCTGTCGCCTGCATCCGCGGCGGGGGGGAGTACGGGCGGGATTGGCATCAGGCCGGCGCGCGGGAGAACCGGCCGAACGTCTTCGCCGACTTCATCGCCGCGGCGACAGCGCTGATCGAGACAGGGCGGTGTTCGAAGGAGACGCTGGCGATTTACGGACGAAGCAACGGCGGGCTGCTCGTCGGTGCCTGCATGACGAAGCGTCCGGACCTGTTCGGAGCCTGCCTCCCGACCGTGGGCGTGCTCGACATGCTGCGCTTCCACAAGTTCACCGTCGGCGCATACTGGGTCTCGGACTACGGTTCACCGGACGATCCGGAGATGTTCCCGATCCTCCTCGGCTACTCGCCGCTCCACAACGTGAAGGACGGGACCGCCTACCCACCGACGCTGGTGGCGACCGCCGATCACGACGACCGGGTCTTCCCGGCGCACAGCCACAAGTTCGTCGCGGCACTCCAAGCGGCACAGACGGGAGACGCTCCGATCCTCCTGCGGGTCGATCGCCGGGCCGGCCACGGGCTCGGGAAGCCGAAGAGCAAACTGCTCGACGAGGTCGCCGATCGCTGGGCGTTCGCCTTCTCCGCACTGGGATCGGAGCCGTCGATCGGGTCATGAGCGCGATCGATCACGTTCGCGGGCTGGCAGAGGCGATCGGCCCTCGTGGCTCGACCGGACCCGGCGAACGCGCGGCGGCCGACTATGCCTTCGACGTGCTGGAGCACATCGGGCTAGGGCCTTCGATGGAGACGTTCCGCAGCGGCCGATCGGCGTGGGCGCCGTTCAGCCTGCTGTTCGGATGCGTGATCGCCGGCTGCCTTCTGTTCTGGTTCGTCGGCCGGATCGGGGCGATCGTGGCGCTCGGCATGTCGATCGCTGCGCTGGCGTCGGCGCTCGTCGAGATGCGCTTCCGGGCGAATCCCCTGCGGTGGCTCCTCCCGAAGGGAAGGAGTCAGAACGTCTGGGCGGCCATCGGTGCGACGGAGGCAGCCGGCGAGCAGGTCGTCCTCGTCGCGCACCTCGACACCCATCGGACACCGTTGGTCTTCTCGACCGACGGATGGGTCCGGCTGTTCGAGCGGCTCGTCCCGATTGGGCTCGGGTGTGTGGTGCTGCTGATCCTCCTCTTCGCGCTCGGCATCCCCTTGACGTGGCCGTCGCTCAAGTTCGCTGCGATCGCGCCGCTGGGTGTCGCACTCGGAATCTTCGCTCTCACGCTCCAGGCGGAGTTCACCCCGTACACCGCCGGAGCGAACGACAACGCGAGCGGCGTCGGCGTCGTGCTCCGTCTGGCCGAGCGGTTGGCGGCGGAGCCGCTGCGGCATACGTCGGTGCATGTCGTGCTGACCGGCTGCGAGGAAGTCGGATGCTATGGGGCAGATGCATTCCTCGGAGCGCATCAGCACGAACTCGCCCGGGCGGCCTGGCTTTCGATCGACACCGTGGGCACGAAGGACGCCTGTCCGACCTACCTCAAGCAGGAGCGATTCCTCGCCACGACGAAGAGCGATCCGCGTCTCCTCGCTCTGGCAGATGCTGTCGCCGAGGGTCATCCGGAACTCGGTGCTCGTCCGGTCGAGATGGGTGGCGCCTATACCGAGGGAGCGATCGGAGCGAAGTACGGGCTTCGCGTTCTCACATTCGGGAGCCGTAACCGGGCGGGATTGCTCTCGGAATGGCATCGCCCGACCGACACGGTGGCCAACGTCTCCGAGGCGACGATCGAAGCGACGGAGGCTTTCGTGTGGGAGCTGCTTGTCGATCTGGATCGCGCTGCGGCACGCGCATAGATGGGTGCATCGACAGCTGTCCGCCGACGAAGGAGGCAGATCCGAGGTCCGGAGACCTCGGATCTGCGTAAGGCCTAGTACGCTTCTTGAGCCGCGGCTTCGATCGTCTCGAGAACGGTATCGAGATTGATGCCGCTCACGTAGTCGAGCACGCCGCTCCAGAAGGCACCGGCGCCGATGGACCCGGGCATCAGGTCGGAACCGTCGAATCGCGAGACAGTCGCATTCAGCAGCATCTCCTGGGCCTTGCGGGTGATCGGATTCTCGAACTGCGCCGGGTCGGCGTCGATGTACGCCGACAGCTCGCCGAGTTCCGAACTCCAGATGTTCGCCGCCGTCTCCGAGGTCAGGAACTGCGCGAACGCGATGACCTCGGGACGGTCGTCGAACACCGTGACGACGTCCCCGGAAACGAGCAGCGGGATCGAACCGTCCGGCGTAGCTGCCGGAGTGATCGTCGGGAGCGGGAAGACGTCGAAGTCCTCGCCGGCGACGAGTCCGTCGAAGTGGTCGTTGAAGAACCCTTGGATGAACGTTGCCTGATGGTGCATGAGCGCCGTCGGCGGATCGGTGAACAGCGGATCCGCCGCATCGCCGAAGTTCGTCGTCAGCGTGCCGATCGCCCCACCGAGGACGTAGCCTCCGTCGAACAGGTTGCCGAACGTCTCGAAGGCTCGCTTCACGCGCGGATCGGTCCAAGGGATCTCGTGGGCGACCCACTGGTCGTAGATGTCGGGACCGGCGGTGCGAAGCATGATGTCCTCGATCCAATCGGTGCCCGGCCAGCCGCTCGCGGCCCCTGACTCCAGCCCGATCGACCACGGCATGCCGCCGTCGGCGACGATCTGCTGGCTAAGCGCCTGTAGCTCGAACCAGGTGTTCGGAATCTCGTACCCGTTCGCCGCGAAGATCCTCGGGTTGTACCAGACAAGGCTCTTCACGTTCGGGAAGATGAACAGTCCGTAGAGTCCCATCCCCTCGGCCCCATCCACAGGGGTCCAGGTTCTTCCGAAAGACGCGACGGTTTCATCAATCGTCTCCACGACGAGATCATCGAGCGGCACGACCTCAGGGAGCGTCACGAATCGTCGATCGAGCTCCACCTCGAAGTCGATTGGCTCGATGATGTCCACCAGCTCTCCCGTTACGAAGTCCCAGGTTTGCCATGCCATGGGCAGCTCGATCCCCGGGGGCTCATCCTGTGTGCCTCCGCCTCCTTCGCCGCTGGTCGTCCAGAACGCACGGACATCAAACTCCCCCGCCGTCGGATCGATCTCCACGCCGAAGTGGATCCACTCGCAGTACTGAACGGGATCGTCCGGGTCGGCCCAACGAATCGTGACGCCAGGGCCTCCTCCAGGCGTCCCGTGGCTCACAACGGCACGCCCCCAGCGGCCTCGATCGTAGGTTCGACGGATGTGATCCACACGGACGTCTCCGATCAAGTACAGCTCGAAGTCATCGAAGAGCCGATCATCATACGTGTTGTGCACATCGAAGTTCGAGAGTACCCCGACGATCTGTGCCGGGTTTCCCGGCTCGAAGATGACCTCGTTGATCATCTCCATGACCCGTCTACCGTCCATGAGGACCGGATACGTGACAAGTGCCGCACGGTCGTCGGAACGTACGGGGATGTCGATCGTCAGCGTCTGGTTGAGCCGCGCAGGTCCGTTGCCGGGGTCGTACTCCCCGATCGGAACGAGCGCCGGGTTGATGTCGGATGTGTCGACAAGTCCGGCTAGGTCGACGATCTCACCGGAATCGGCCCACTCCTTCATGAGGCCGATCCACGGGTGAGGAGTCAGGTCCGGCGGGTTTCCGCCCGCCAGCCGTGTCGCGAGAATCGTCGGGCGGTCGCGCCCGACGATCTCGACGACGACATCGATGTCCGGATGCTCTGCCTCAAACGCGTCAACGATCTTCTGGAATGCCGGGGCCTGTTCGCCAGGCCAGCCGTGCATGACGGTGACGACTTCTGCGAATCCCACCGCGACTGCAGCCAGAACGATGAGAATCGCGATCGCAATCCTACGCATGGTGTCCTCCTTTGGCGGTCTTCCGTGCTTCGAATGCCCGTCGTTCTCCCTGACCTACCACCTCCCCGTTTAGGTGTGCGTGGAGGGAAGGGCTGGCTGCGTTGTGCGATGCGATGAACCTGGCTGAGGAGGCCGGAGCGTGATGTCGTGCTATGATCCGCGATACACATCACTGTGAATGTCTGATGTCTTCAGATCACAGAAGAACAGGATAGCGAGGGGCACACCGGAAAGCAAACCGGAACGACCCTTTGAGGAGTTGAGACGTCGGTCTCGGGATCCGGGTCCGGTACATGTCTACTCGACGGGCCGATCGATCGGGACTCCGGAAGGCCATTGGAACCGGCCCACTGGGGGCGGGCTACCCTGGGAAGTGGACCCGCCGAGTGTGATGGTGCGAGATTCCGCGAGACGTCGCTCCGCTTCGGCGCGGCCATTCGAAGAACTCCCGAGGGTGTCGTCCCCACGCTGTGGACGGACGATACAAGTCGTGACGCCGCGCTCGGAGGCCCGGAGGATGGGCATCTTGCAGCGGGAAGCGCCGGCATCGGGGTAGGCTAGCGGATGCGCCGTTGCGGCTCACGCGAACGAAGAAGGCCCTGGCGGATTGCGACGAATCCCTGCGGAGGACGAGCCGGCAACGCGACCCCACGGTCCGTTGCTCCCGACGCGCCGCGGACCGCGGGTACGAGGTGCGTCAAGCGATCCGCAGGATCTCCTTGGCGCGATCGAGGTTGTCGACGGTGAAGACGAGCTTGTTCTTCTCGGCGCCGGCATAGATCGACAGGACGTTGATTCGTTCCTCCTTGAGCCGCCCGAGCAGGGTGGCGAGCTCGCCCGGATGGCTCGGTAGGTCGAGCTCGATAGCCTCCCGTTCCTCGAAGTCGATCGAGAGTTCGTGCAGCTTCTTGCGTGTCGTGCCCGGATTGTCGGTCACCAGGCTCACGACGCCCTCCTCCAGTACCGTCAAGCCGGCGATGCCCTCGATGTTCACATGCTCGTTTCCCAGGGTTTCCGCGATCTCGGCGATGGCCCCCGGGCAGTTCCCCATCAGGAAAGAGAACTCCTTCACTCCGACCACCTCCCGATCCGATGCTAGCACGAAAGCGCCGGCATGGAAAACCGGCGGGCGCGGCACGTCCCCGAGCGGCGGCGAAGACGGCATTCTCCGATCGCTAGGTCGAAGGCGCCAAATAGAAGAGGATCGCGAAGTAGTGGCAGGCGCTGCCGCCGAGGACGAACAGGTGCCAGATCATGTGCCCGTAGGGGAGGCGCTTCCAGCCGTAGAAGACCGTCCCGATGGTGTAGAGGAGGCCGCCCGCGGCGACGTACGCGAGGGCTTCGTGGGGTACCTTCAGCCACAGCTCCCGTGCGGCGACGACGATCAGCCATCCCATCACGATGTACAGGGCCAACGAGGTCTTGCGCAGCCGGCCGATGAACAGGGACTTGAAGACGATTCCGACGATCGCCAGGCCCCAGATCGTCACCAGCAGCGTCGCACCCCACCGCCCCCACAGCGACAGCAGCAGAAACGGCGTGTACGTCCCGGCGATCAACAGGTAGATCGAGCAGTGGTCGAAGATCCAGAAGACCTTCTTCGCGCCGGGGTGGTGCATCGCGTGGTACAGCGTCGACGAGAGGTGCAGCAGGAAGAGGCTGGTGCCGTAGATCGCGAAGCTGGCCATGTGGAGCCCCGTCCCCTCGCCACGGACGGCGCGGTAGAGCAGTACGGCGGTGCCGAGCAGGCTGAGAAGGGCGCCGACGCCGTGGGTGACGCTGTTGGCGATCTCCTCGCCCACCGACGATTTCGGCGGCTCGGTGGATCGGAGAACCTTGCGACTCATTGCACGCATGGTATCGAATGCGACGGGATTCCTCAGCGGCTCAGTCGAGGCGAGACAGCGTGTTCCCGAACGCGCGTTCGTACAGGATCGAATTCCCGGCCCTGCCGACGGCGGTGAGGACGCCCATCTCACGAAGCACGTAGGCCATCTTCGTCGCCATTCGCCGGGGGTGGCCGATCGCCTCCCCGAGATCGGTGGTCGTGAACGGCTCGGCGAGCGTCGGGGGGATGAACGCGAGATAGTCGGCCGGGTGGTGCAACGAGACCGAGTCGATGACCTCGATCAGCCGCCGCTCCTCGATCTCCCAGCGCCTCTGATAGGCACGTGTCCGCTTCCGGCGGCGGGGGCGGCGGACCTCTTCCGCGTGGATCAGTACGATATCGATCGCGAAGTTCGGATCGCCGAGGAACATGCGGAGGTTCATCAACTCGTGGAACGCGTCGGGCAACGATCCGTGTTTCGGCGAGCGACGGGAACCGACCTCGGTGCCGGTCTCGTCGAGTGTGGTCAATGTCTTGCGCACGGCGATGGGGAGGATGAGGCGGACGGCACGATGCGCGAGAAGCGTCGCGAGCTTCCGCTTCAGCACGACGGTCGATCCTGTCTGGATCTCGAGGATTTCGTCGCCGCGGACGATGTCGGCGACGAACCGACCGATCGGGACCTCGAAGCGATCGCCCGGCTCGGCGGCCCACCGCTTCAACGCGGCATGGAGCGGCTTCTCGTTCAGCGTGCCGATCTGCGGCGCAGGATCCGTTGCCACGGGATGCCTAACGGACGATCAGCCAGGTCCCTGCGAATAGGACGAGGATGCCGATCGTGCGCCGTAGGTCGAGCGAGTGCTGGACCGAGCCGAGGAATCCGAAGTGGTCGAGGATCGCACTCAAGATCAGCTGCGCGACGATCGCCAGGGTAACCGTAGTTGCCAGACCGAGCCGAGGAATCGCGAATGCATACGCTGCGAGGATGATCACACCGTAGAATCCCCCAATCAGGATGTACCACGGGACGGAGCGCCAGGCGCCAAGGTTCCCCCCGCGCAGGAACAGAAGAATGACTGCGGAGAGGACGAGCCCACCCAGGTGGAGGACGAACACCGACTCCATGACTCCGACGCGATCGCCGATGATCCCGGTGGAGAACGATTGAATGCCGATCGCGAGGCCGCCGGCGATGGCGGTGAACGCCGCGAGCAATGCAACGGACATGTGGTCTCCTTCCCATGAGATCGGCGCAACTTCGCGGGTGCTTTAGTCGGCCGACTCCCCCTCGAGGTGAACGATCAGATCATAGACGAAGCGGCAGTGACCGGGGAAGAGGAGGAGGTGTGCGAAGACGCACTCCCGGTCGGCGCGAGGTAGGCGGAGTCGACCGTCCGACGTGCGGGAGTTCCCGATCACCGTGTCGAGTCCGGACAGCGTCGCCTCGAGATTGTCTTCGAATTCACCCGGAAGCCTGCGCCTTGCCAGGGCTCGCCGGAGCGCGCCGACGAGCCGGCGAGGGTCCGTGCGCGACGCTTCCAGCCGCTGTACGCCATGTCCGGTACGTCGTCCGTGACGAATCGTTGCCTCGGCCAGCTGGCCGGTGAGGATCTCCGCTGCGCGGCCGAGCATGACGACCGCCGATGGGTAACGCCCGGCGAGGTACGCGAGCAGTGCCTCGCGCGCCGTCTCGATCAGGTCAGGGTTGGCCACGCCGAGGCCGCTCGCTTGGATGTCGGCGACGTACCCGTCCGGGTCGTGGACGAGCACGGTACCGTCTTCGAGGCAGTGGGCCCCGAACTCGGTGATGTGGACGAATGGGAGGTTCAGGTTCAGCGAGTTCTTTCCCGGCGCGAGCACACCCTGTACGAGCAGTTCCCACACGATCTCCTGCAGGGTCAGGATGTCGTGTCGTTCGTAGTCCTCGGTCTGCCTGCGGATCTCGGTCTCGATGGCGTGCAGATGCGTCTGAGGTGTCTTCCTCAGGATGCCGAGTACCAACGGACGGAGGGTTGCCTTGTCCATGATCGTGAGAGGATACCGGGGGCACCGAGCGGGCCACAACCCGAGCACCGTTCCCTAGACGCCCTGGATGAACTCGCCGTTTTCGTAGAACAGCTCGTCGTCGGCCCAGATCCTCCCGCCCTGGGTCAGGTCGCAGATCATGTCCCAATGGATGCCCGATACGTTCACGCTGCCGGTCTCCGGCATGCCGCGTCCGAGCGCCATATGGAAGCTGCCGTTGATCTTCTCGTAGAACAGCGTGTTGCCTGTGGCTCGCGTGATTCCCTCGTTCGTTCCGATTGCGAATTCGCCGACGAAGCGGGCGCCCTCGTCGGTGTCGATCGTCTTGAGAAGGAAGTCCTCGCCCTTGTCGGCCGTCGCCTTCACGACCTTCCCCTTCTCGAACCAGAGGTGAACCCCTTCGAGCCTCCTTCCCTGGTAGGTTGTCGGGTACGAGAAGCGGACGTGTCCCTCGACGGAATCCTCGACCGGGCCGGTGAAGACTTCGCCGTCGGGCATGTTCCGCTGGCCGCAGCAGTTGACGAATGTCCGGCCTTCGATCGACATCCTCAGGTCGACGTCCGGTCCCTCGACGCGGATCGCGTTCTTCCGATCGAGCCAGTCGACGATCTTCTGCTGCTTCGCCGCGACGCCCTTCCAGTATCCTACGGGATCGTCGAGGTCGGGGAGGCACGCGGCGTAGACGAAGTCGGCGTACTCGTCCAGGCCCATCTCGGCATCCTGGGCATACGCATTCGTCGGGTAGAGCGTCCCGACCCAGCGGAACTCACCGTCGGCCGTTCGTTTCATGATCGTCCCGAACAGCTCCGACTGCGCTTGCTGCTGGAGCGCGACCTTCTCCGGAGGGATCGTCGTCATCGCCTTCGTGTTCACCTCGCTCATCAGGGAGATCGACGCGTCGTACGTCTCGAAGGCCAGCTTCATCGGTTCGGGAATGTGCGTGATCTGTTCGTCCGTACCGTGCCGGAAGAGGACTTGAGCGAGACCCGGGATCTGCGCGACTGTCAGTGGGTGCCCACCGGCCACGATCACTTCCGTAACGATCGCCTTCAGCAGAGGGGCGGCCACGACACCGCCCTGGACGATTACCTTGTCTCCGGGTTTGACGCCAATGGAGTAGTTCACCAGAACTTGGGCCAACTTCTCGACTCTCGGATCGGACATCGCACGCTCCTTTGCTCGCGGGTGTTTCGCTTCCGTTGCTGCACCTCGTATGTTGCGCGATCGCGGCCGCAGGTTCAGCGACCGTGCCTGGACCGGAGGGCTAGATCTCGATCAGATCGAGATCCCGGGCAGTCCGGACGATCCGCTCGGGATGGAGGACGGCGACGCGACGCCGTCCGTCTCCGTAGGCCGACGATGTGAACAGCGTCAGACAGCGATCGTCGAATAGGTACGTCGGTGCGAACGGCTGATGGGACCGGACGAGGACGCGCGCGCCGAGGCGGGCCGTACGCCGATCGAACGCGTCGCGGTCGAATGCCGGTCGGCCGCCGAATGCCGGAAGCCCGCCGCCGCGCGAGGCCGCCCAGTCGCCCCACGTGATCGCTCGCCACGGCTCCGACCCGAGGGCGATCGATTCGAACTCATCGAGGGACCGCACGTCGGGAAGCGCACCGTGCGTTGCGATCACACCGGCAGGATGCCACACCGCGTACGGGAGACGGTTGAGCGCGCTCCCGAGTCGATCGATGCGATCCGGGTCGAGACCTTCCCAGAAGTCGGCGGGCGAGAATGCGGCGACGGTCCATGCCTCGTGATTGCCCATGAGCAGAACGACGGATGAGGGATAGGCGACCGCCTCCGACAGGATTCGCTCCAGGTTCCCGAGCGAATCGGGGCCGCGATCGACCGTATCGCCGAGAAAGACGATCGTGTGTTCGGAGACGGCGAATCGATCGAAGATCCGCTCGGTGGCCTCGCGATCCCCGTGGGTGTCGCCGACGAAGACGGTCGGACGATCTCGGGGCAGGCAAACGAGCCGCGAACCCGCCCCCGATCGGTCGGCGAATCGGCCGAGAATGCGGTCAAGCTCCATGCGGCGACCATACCCAACTCCCCACCCATCGGCAATCGAACTGCGGCGGGGCGAGTCACGCCATCGCATGAAGGGTTGCCGACGGTCGGCTGGAGGCTTGACAGCGAGAGCGCCGCCGGAGATGGGGCTAGTTCAGGACGAACCAGACGAGCAGCGCCACAAAGGTGAAGATGAAGACGACCGGGATCCATGTCTCGAGGACCCGTGGCAGCCCCCGGAGGATCGCCGGCAAGCGCGCCGGCTCGGAGTGCCACTCACCGCAGACCCGCTTCGCCGTAGGAACGCAGGTTTCCTCCCCCTGAACCAAGCGGTGGAAACTCCTGTGGAATTCCGCGCCCGCGAACTGCTCCTCGAGGCCTCGCAGGAGGCTCTCCCAGTGATCGCACTCGATGTAGAGCCGGCTCTGGTTCATCCACCACGTGATGCCGATCAACAGACCGAGGGCCGCGGCTCCGATCCCGAACGGGCGCTCCGCCGCTCCGATTCCCAGCTGAGCAAGGTACGCCACGAAGATCGCCAGCAGGCTCGATGCCAGCAGGCCTCCGGTGAACGAGACCCAGCGGGATCGTGCCCGGCTTGCCGCCGACTGCGATGCGGAACCGTAGATCGCAATCCATTGATCCAGTTCCATCAAACCCCTCCTCTGCGGCGCCGCGCGGCGGTGCCATCTGTAGGATCGGTCGATTGAAGCGGCCAGTCGAGGGCGTCTGCGACGCGGCGGAGAGACAGTTGTCTAGGGATTGAGTTGCTTGGCATGCTCGGATTCGACTAGATTGACAAAGCGGTCTCAGCGGTGGAGCGAGGCATCGATGGAAACCCCGGGAACCGAGTTCGAGAGTAAGCGACGCCTGGTTCGCCAGGTTCTGCGGAACGTGGCGGATAGCTGTGTAGGGCAAACGCCGTTTCAGAGGGCCTTGGCGGTCTGCTATGACTCTCCGCTCGACATCCGTCGCCGGACCGCGAGGGTGCATGCCCTGGACATGGCGCATCGAGGGCTTCGCGAGGCGCAGCAGGTACGGGCCGCCCAGGTTCTCGCCGAGAGCATCGAGATCCCGGCGTTGCGCTACGACCCGCAGTTCGGTCTGGGGGCCTCGTTCTTCTACCCGTGCGGCTCCGGATTGGTGGATGCTAGCGGTCTCATTCCGAGCACGCGACGGTTCCCGAGGTCCGGCGGATGGAATGAGCGTGACGTCCTGTTGGTCCCGTTTCGCCTCGGGGATGAGATTCTTGGACACGTCTCGGTCGACGACCCGTTCGACGGAATACGTCCGACGCCGGAGAGGCTCAAGTCGTTGGAGGAGTTGGCTTCCGTCACGGCGATCGCTCTTCACGATGCCTGCTCGCTGCAGCAGTTGAGTGAGTCGCACAGCCTGTTTCGGTTTCTGGCGGAAAGCGGGCTGACCGGGATGATCGTGGTCCAGGAGGATCAGGTTCGCTACGTGAACGAGTACGCTGCGACGCTGCTGGGTTACGATGCTTCGAACTTGGAGAGGCTGTCTCCGTGGTGGTCGTTCATCCATCCCGACGATCGTCCGGTGGTTTGGCGGTTCGGACAGGCCTCCGAACCCGAGAGCCACGCCGTTCGGGCCATCCGGAGAGATGGACGCGTTCTCTGGCTCTCGACAAGCTCTCATAGCATGATGCGCAATGGCTCGAAGGCCGTAGCGATCGAGTTCTTCGATCTGACCGATCGCGTAGCGAGGGAATCCGAGCTGGAGGAGAGGGCGCTGAGGGACTCGCTGACCGGCCTGATGAACCGGGCGTTCTTCGACAACGCCATCTCACGGGAAGTGGAGCGTTCGAAACGGTATCGGCGCCCGTTCACCCTGATGCTGAGCGACCTTCGCCGGTTTAAGGTCATCAATGACTCCCTCGGCCATCAGGAGGGCGACCGGGTACTGGCCGCGGTCGGCAACCTGATGAGAGAGGAGCTTCGAGACAGCGACTGGGCGGTTCGCTACGGGGGTGACGAATTCCTCTTCCTCCTGCCGGAGACGGGAGGCGAGCTGAACGCGTTGGTCGCCCGGCTTCAAGGCGTGGTCGAACGATGGAGCAACGAGAACCTACCCCCTCCGTTGAGCGTCGGCATTGACCTCGGGTGGGCGACGTGGGATCCGGTGAATCCGCGTCCCATCGACCAGATCCTGGCAGATGCGGATTCGATGCTCTATCGAAACAAGCAGGTTTTATAGACAGCGATCGGGTCTGGCCGATGACGCCGACCGGCCATCGCCCCCGCGGGATCGCGAAGACGATGGGCTAGCGGTCCGGCAGGGCGTTCAGTGCCGACTCGATCTCGCCGAGGATCGCGTCGGGCAGGTCGGCCCCTCTCCCCTGGAAGTACAGACAGCGAAGGACGTTGCGGGCGTTCAGGAATCGGTGGTGGACACGTGGAAGCTCGCCGGTCCACCGCACCTCCGGGACGAGTTGCGCCGCCCAGTCGGCGATCTGCGCAGGATCGAGATCCATCCGCTTCAGGATCTCGATCGCGGCCGACGCCATTCGCGTGTCCTCCTCGAAGATGAAGACATCGGTCTCGGTCAGCGCCGCGTGTGCGAGGGCGTCGAGCATCGCGCGAAGCGGTTCGGCCGACAGCTCAGCACACTGCGCCAGCTGACCCAAGACGTCGGAGGCGTGCGCGACGCCGTGCGCCCACCAGGTCTCCTGGGAGACGTACCCCCTGAGATCCCGCTCCCGGTCCAGATACTCGATTGTCCGCGCGAGGATCCGATCGAGATCCGAGCGGGACAGGAACGGATCCTGGCGGTGGGCGTAGACAATCGGCGCGAGAAGAAGGACGGAGAAGCTGCGCATGTAGACCGAGTCGCTGTTCGGTGTATCGATGTCGAGGAAGAGGTGGTCTTCGTCGACGAGGGTTCGTGCGAGTTCGACGATCGCATCGGAATCGAGGGTCCGACGGACGATCCAACGGTGAAGCGTGCCGTAGACGTACTGCTCGCGCAGCATCCCGTCGGTGGAGCCGAGCAACGGGAGGATCTCCCACGTCACTTCCGCCGCGCTGACGCCCTTCGGCGGTGCGAAATCGTTCTCCGCAAGCGCCTCGAGGCGCTTCCTGATGTCGACCTCTCGATCCATGGGGCCTCCTCGGGCACGTAGTTGAACGATCGGAGCGGTTTCGCCTCGAGCTCACGCGACGATCCTCACGATTCTACTCGAGCGACTCGCTTCTCACCGCCGGATTCGGGACGACGGCCGGTTTCCCGCAGGCCGACATCCCTCTCCGGGTCGTGGAGCGTGAGCGTCGATTCCCCGGATCGGATCAGATCGCCCGGCGTCTGCCGAGGTGTTGCCGGATCTCCTCATGGGCCGCGGTGCCTTCGGATTGAGCGTTTCGCGCATTACACGAAACCGCGGTACGTTTCCCGTATAATGCCGGCATGGTCACGCTGGACGATGTTGCACGGTTCCTGGGGCTGTCGAAACGCGCTGTGCGCATGCGGATGAACGCCCTCGGCGACACGCTCGATCGGTACCTTTCACGGGGATCTCGCAACCGGCTGATCTTCCGAGGAGAAGCGGTCGACATCCTGCGCCGTCTCGAGGAGCTACGCCAGGAAGAGGGGCTTCCGATCCAGCAGGCGGCCGATCGACTGAAGGATGAACTCGATGATCCGGACGCGTCGGACGGTATCTGTATCGTTATCCAGCCGGAGATCGAGACCGATGTGCTGAAGGAAGTGATCCGCGAACTCTGCCAGGAACGGGATCGCTGGCGCGAATACGCTCAGTCCCTCGAGTCCGTTCTGCCGACCGAGCTGAAGTGGCTAACGCAGACCAGCCCGATCGTCCCAGAGGATCGACGGCTGAACTAGCCGTCGTACCGCCCCGTCCCCGCTCCTACTCGGCCGTCTCCTGACTGAGCAGCCTCGGTAGCACCGTCGCACGGATTCGTGGCGGGAGGCGATCCCCGATGCGCAGATCCTTGAGCGGCTTCTCCCCCGCCTTCTCGCCGGGGGGATTCAGGAGCGCGATCGACGCCCCCGATTCGAGCGTTCCCCGCTCGAGAAGCGCCATCCCGATCTGTGTGTCGCCAAGCGTCACGCAACTCGTGACGCGGCCGACGATCGCGCCGCTTCGATCGAGCACCGCGGCGCCCTCCTGGGTCCGGCGGGCGCCCGTTTCGCAGGCGAAACGGACGATCGATCGCGACCGCTCGCGGTACGCGGAGACGGAGGCCCCGCGACCGATGAAGAACGGCTTGTGGAGCTTCACGTACGCTCCGTACTCCGCTTCGAATGCGTTGATTCCGTGCGGTCCGGCGAACTCGTGGCCGTAGAGTGGGAAGCCGGCTTCGGTCCGTGTCGAATCCCGGGCTGCGAGCCCGCACGGAAGAAGCCCGAGCGGATCCCCGACCTCGAGGAGCCGGTCCCACAACCATCGTGTCGACGGGCCGCCGACGTAGATCTCGTAGCCGAGCGGTTCTCCCGTGTAGCCGGTCCGGGCGACGATCAGCTGATGGCCTTCCGCGGTGAGTTCGCAGAACTCGGTCCGTTCGAGCGCAGCGACGGCGAGCCGGGCGTTCCGATCGAGGATCCGATCGAGGATCTCCCGGCTCCGCGGACCCTGCAGGGCGATGTCGGCCACGCCGCGGTCGCGCTTCAGGTCGTGGATCACCACCTTCGGCGACGGGCGGCGACCCGGGATCTCGCGATCGATCAGGTAGCGCCCTTCGTTGATGCCGTTCAGCCAGTCCCAGTTCTTCCTCTCGTTGACGGCGTTGACGACGATCAGATACCGGTCGGCCGCGCGGCGGTAGACCATGATGTCATCGAGCATCGCTCCGTCGGGGGCGAGGAGGTAGGCGTAGTGCGACTGCCCGTCCTCCAGCCAAGCGGCGTAGTTCGACGTCACGGCGTTGAGGAATTCCGTGGCGTGCTCGCCGCGGACCTGGAAGACGCCCATGTGGCCGAGGTCGAACAGCCCGGCATGCTCGCGGACGGCGCGGTGCTCGTCGAGCGCCGACGTATACCAGACCGGCATCTCCCATCCGGCGAACGGCACCATCCTGGCGCCGAGCGCGACGTGCGACTCGTGAAGGGGCGTCTTGCGCAGCGCGTCCGATACGGGGTCCTCCCACTTGAAGGCGAGCCGCTCGGGATCCGAGTCGGACAGGTCGAGGTGTGGCTGTCCGACGAAGTACGGCTTGTGGATGGCGAACCGCTCCGGCGCTCGGACGAACGCGTCGCGAATCGTCGTGCCGTTGCTCTCGGTGCCGATCGTCAGGGATAGCCACGGCCGCACCGCCTCCGGGATCGCCTCTTCGGGCAGGTCCTCCACCACGGCGGGACCCTGCACCTTCCGGAAGACGTCGTCGGGGTCGAAGACGACGTAGCCGTCGGCGAGACCGGTCAGCCATGTCTTGA